>Ga0326512_10000690_pt1 | contig 28740 bp, 50 predicted proteins | sample 1_2617_0518_D_FD_203652 | JGI IMG/M metagenome (GOLD analysis project Ga0326512, IMG submission 203652) | Bovine rumen microbial communities from UC Davis, California, United States - 1_2617_0518 | ecosystem: Host-associated > Mammals > Digestive system > Stomach > Rumen | place: USA...
ATACTTCGTGAGAGTATTCTTTTTCAAATTCTATTTGTGCTAATCTATACCATTTTAGTTGTAATGGACGTTGTAAATGATATTTATTGTGGCAAGTTCTGCAAAGAGGTATACATAAGTTATATTTCATTGAATTTTGTCTATTTCTACCCATAAATATCTCATTAATATCAGTAGCGTGTTGTTTACACATTATACAACGGTCTAAATCATCAGTAAATATTGATTTACGAGAGTTTTCTAATTGCTTTAATTTATTACTTTTGTACTTCATTTTTCTTCATACACCTATAATATTTCTTTTTAGAGCCACCTTCACTATAATGAAGATATTTATCTATTTCTTTCCATTTCCACCCTAATTCATTTTTAAGAAATTCTATCATTAATAAATCATTGTATTTTCCTAGACGTTTAACTTCTTCATTGTAATATTTAATCCAAATGATAAGGTTATCTCTTAAATCTTGAATCTCTTTATCTAATACTTCGTCTTTAATCATATATAAAGCAAATTTATCTACAATATTTCTACTTGTATCTACTATGCAACTTTTTAATAATGGACTACCAGGTTGTGTCCTTTCAAAATTTATTTGTTTCTTTTCTAATAAAAAATTTAATCTATTATCGGTTTCTAATATTTTATTTCTAATTTCTCTTAAATCAGGTATCATTTAATCTCCTTTATTTCAATCTCTACAAATTCTTTTTTATCTTCTTTATAAATATGTGTTATTTTTTGTATGTATTTTACATTATCGTCAATAATTTTACCAGCACGAACAAGACCGTCTATTATGTTTTTAGGTAGTTTCCCATCTAAATCAGAAGTCTTTGTTTTAATATGCCAAGTAAATATTAATTCAATAGGATATTCTTTTATTTTAGGCATTTTCATAAAAGCGTATTTACTTAATTCAGTTTCTTGCTGTTTAATTTTATTTGCTACAAAATAATTTGTTCTACATTTATTAATATATGTATTTATGTTTTCAAATTTATAATCTATTGTTATTTTCATTTTATCGTATGAATCCCGTTATCTTCGCACTCTCTAATAATTCCGTCCATAAATCTACCAAATTGTATAGTATTCATTTTGTGAGAAGGTACATATACTTTATAATACGTATATTCTTTACCATTTTGTGCTATTCTAGTATCTAACGTATCATAATAATCAAAATATTTAGACGGGTCAATTTCTTTTAACATAAATACAATATCATAATCAGAATATTCTTTTATCATTTTTTGGTGTATTTCATCATTACCTAAATTAAGTTTTTTAGCAAGTTGTTTTTGTAATACCCAACTCATATCATTTTGTGATAAGTTTCTTTTTTTAGTTATTCTACTTAAATTAATATTAATTGATTTTTGACTAGCAAGTTTATTGATTTCGTCTTCATCATAAAACGAATCATCAATTTCTAAAGTTATAAATATTGCGTTTCCATAAGAATCTACGCTTTCAATTCTACCCGTAGTAATCATATATTCTACCTACAATTATATTATCTATTTCTAAATCATAATATTTTAGCATATTTTTTATTTCTAACAAATCTAATACTTTTACTGGTGGATAAATATATACTGTTTTATTTGACGGTATATACCATACTTCATAATTTAAGTCTTTTAATATTCTCATTATTTACCTCTTTTTCTCTTAATGTTTGCATTGCTTCATTGTAATGTTCTCTTGACTTCATTAATAATCCCAGATTATTTACTAATTCTAATTTAAGTATTAGAAAATCTTTGCACGTATATTTATCTGCATTATCAATAGCATCTAGTATAACTTCTACTAAATAATTAAAATAACAGTCTTTATATCCTTCCATTGTCATTTAAAATCACTCCTTATATTATGTAATTTTCTATAAAATATCATTTCTTCTCTTTTATAAAACACCCACCATTTTTGCATAGAATAACTACCTTTGTAGTGCATATATACATTTGAAGCAACAATACCATTTTTTAAATCTTCACGTATTAATTTGCTATAAATTCTTATACCTTCTCTTTTTATTCGTTCATTATATTCTTCTAAATCTCTAGTCATTATCTTCACCTACTTTATAACCCAGTTGTTTTAAATAATTTTTATATTCATTTTCAATTACATCATCATCAAACCAACAAAATCTTATACTACTACCCCAATTTAATTTATCTGTTCCTATTAAATTTAAACATAATAAATATTCTTCATATTTTTCTTCAAGTAGTTTTAGTTGTTTCTTTTCAATAATAGCAATTATTGTTTCATATAATAATTTACCCCATTTTAATTCCATATCTTCATCATAAAATGTAGCAAATAAGTTGCAAAGCCATATATATCCACACTCCTCTTTTGTAAACAATTTTTTAGTTTTTTCATCACAAACATATTTGTAATAATTTTCAAAGTTTTCTACACAGTCAATAATTTCACTATTCATTATCTTCACCTCTTAATAATAATTCATATACCTTTATATAAAAATCAACTAATTTTTCTAACTCACTTAAATGTGGTGTTGCTTTAATTCTATTGCAGATATTATCTAATACATTGTAAATACCTATATATTGAATTTTTGATTTATCTTTGTTGATAGTTAATATTCCATTTTCATTTAATTTATTCATTATCTTCACCTCTTATATTTACTATTGCCACTCATCAACAGGTATTGCAGGATAAAAATATTTATTTTGCCAATATGTTCTTGTACTATTACATTTTTTACATCTTTTAATTTTATAAATATCCCACCCATCATCATACAATGTTTCAAAAATATATTCTTTGTGTTTACATTTTCTTTTTATAATTTTCTTTAATATACTAAACATTATCTTCACCTCTTAATATATCTAATAAATCTTTTACTTTTTTAGAAGTTAATTGTTTGTATTTTATGTTTCCTGTTGGTACAAAATTGCAAAAATCTAAATCAGTCCACTCATTACTTGATATACAATTATTTCTTATATATTCTATTGCTTTATCTATTCTATCTTCTAAAACTCTTATATCATTATCACGATAAATCATTTCAACTTCTTCTTCATCTTCTAGTTTTTTAAATATAGAATAATTAACTATATTTTTATTTATTAGAAACTTGCTTATATCTTCAAAAGTTCCAAATACTTTATGTTTTAAATATGGTGTCCCATATAATAGTACATAATTAACTTTCATTATCTTCACCTCTTAATATATTTAATAAAAATTTTTGTTCGTAAGAACCCCATTCAATATCTCTTCGAGCAAAATATTCTATTGCTTTATCTATTCTATCTTGTAAATCATCAACTATATTTGTAGTAGATTTACATAGTTCTAGTAGTTGTTCTCTTGTCATACTTTCTAATTTGTTGTATAACTTTTCTTTATTCATTATCTTCACCAACACTTATCTTGTATTCTTTTCTATCTGAATACATACCATAACTTTTTTCTTTAAAATATATAATTACTATTTTTTTAATTTCTTCAATTGATAAACTTTCAATTAGTTTAATTATTTCTTCTTTATTCATTATCTTTACCTTCTAATACATACCCTAATTTTTCTATAAATATATTCATAATTTCTGGTGCTGCAAATTGCATACTTGTATATATATTTTTTATTCTATCTATTCTAACTTGTAGTTCTACAACATAGTCTAATAATCGTTGTGCTTCTTGTCTATTAAATTGTACATACTTACAAGGTTCACTAGCACCTTCTTCTTTCACACCTTTAATAAATGTTTCTAATGTTCTTATTTCCATATTTTCTTCTCTATTCATTATCTTCACCTCTTAATATAATACATAATATGTTTATATCTTCATCTACATACATATCAACAACTTCTTTGTTTAATATATTTTCATTTATAAACTCTTTATATATGCTTTCTTTGTATTCATCTTCTCCATAATCATATATACCTAGTTCTACAAATCTATTATTGTGTATAATAGTATCGTTTAAATATATTCTTATAATACCAGTATTGTATTTATTGTTATTTATCATTTCATTAGTCATATAACCCCTAAAATTATATAAATCTAATATATCTTTTAATTTAATCTTCATTATCTTTACCTCTTAATATATCTTCTAATTCTAATAATCCAGCAGGAGTTAAAGCATAATCATATTTACCTAACTTATAACTATCTAATAATTCTAGTGCTTTATCTATTTTATCTTTTTTTAAGTCGTTTTTAATATGCCAGAATGCTTTTTCATTTTTTTGTTTTTCTATTTCTTCTATTAATTCTTTGTTTTCTTTTTCTAATCTTTTATTTTTCTTCATTAAATCTATTATAATTTGTTCTTCTTTATTCATTATCTTCACCTACTTTGTATTCCATACTTTCAAATTGTTCTTTTGTTACTATTGATATTATTGATTTTTTATTATGTGTAATATCATATTCTAATTCAATTTTTTCTCTTTCATTTTTAATTGCTTTATATAATATATTTGTTTTTATATAGTTATTTTGTACTTGGTGGTATTTTATAATATCACCTACTTCTATTAAATCTATTATGTTTTCAGAATAATTAATTATGTCTTTTTTATGCCCTGATATTGCTTTTTGTGACCTTATAATCCATATTTTTCCATTTATTGTTCTTACATAATCACCTATCTTCATTATTTTCACCTCTTAATATATCTAATACTTTTTCTATATTATTTCCTGAACCATCTTCAAAATAATCATTTTTAATAAGTTCTATTGCTTTATCTATTCGTTCATATAAATCTTTGTTTACTTGTTCTATGTGTTTTATACTTGCTTCTAAAAATTCATTTTGTCGTTTATACGAATTAACAAGACTATTTAATGCTTGTATTTTATATTTTGCTAATTCACTATCAGTTTCTTCCCATTGTGCTATATCTTTTATTTCTTCCATATATACCTCCTAATAATTATGGTGCTTTTGCCAATATTCCCAAGCATTTGATGGTGTTTTATATTTAATTTGTATATAATCTAATCCCCATTGTACTTGTGTTTTCCAATTTGTATAATAGTCTTTATATCCATTCTTTATTGTTTTACTGCAAGGATTAGCCTGAAAAACACCACAGGCAGTTGATTTTTTATTCCAAGAGTTAGGACTAAAACCACTTTCGTGCATAGCAATTTTATATGTAGCATTCCACTCTTTTTCTCCCCATCTTCTTACAACTTCTTGATGTGTGTAATCTATTACTTCTTGCCTATTGTATGAAATATTTATTTTTGATTTACTTACTTGCTTCGTTGTAACCTTCTTCGTTGTTTTAACTACCTTTTTAGTTGCTTTCTTCTTTGTAGTAGCAATTGTACTAGTAGTAGTAGAAACATTGCTAATTTGACCTTCTATTTGCGTTTTAGAGGTATTATCTAATTCAACAACCTCTTGTTTACCATTTACATAACCATTTATTAATAATATGCAACCAAAACCTCCTATAATACTAGCGATTAGTATCTTTTTCATTTTTTTCCAGTTCCTTCCTTAATTTATACATAAAATATGCTTTTGTATTGTTTTTAATTTTATTACCACATTGATTACAAATAGTTGAATCAAGAAAAACTGGCATTGTTTTTACGTGACCACATTTACATTTTACTTTTAACTCAGCCAGATTATCTTGTAACTTTTCTAATTGCATTATTGTTCTGCTTTTTTTCATATTTAAAATGGTAGGTCGTCATCAGTTAATACTACTTCATCACTTGTTACTGAATTACCTGAATCCTCTAATATTTCATAATCTAATATCATTAAGTAATCATTTTTGGTGTCACCACTTACATAAAAACTTAAAAAAGCATTATTTATTTTTATTTTACACGATTCACTAGGTTCTTTACCTTTCATAAATCTACATATTTTACTCATATAGTCATAAGTACCATCTTGTTTTTTGTTAGATATTGAATAGGTGTAGTAAGTACTTATTGACCCGTCTGAATTGTTCCTTTCATTTTTAAATATTTTAGTATTATCACTTGTTAGTTTTATCATATAAAATCCTCCTCACTTAACAAGACATTTTCTTCTAATCTTTTTTTATCTATTCTAAACTTTTCTACCGCTTGATTAATTTCCTCTACAAAATCAGTATAATCATTTATATTTACTTCGTATTCTTTCAATCTATCTTCCTCAAATGTAGTATTAAAATCTTTAGGTCGTTCATATACTGCTAAAATACCGTTATCAATTTTATAATTAATCATATAGAATAATAATTGCACTAAATAATATTTATAGGTTCTTATTTTTTTGTGTATACGGCTAGTAGTTTTTATTTCTAAAATAGAATCACCATTGAATCCGTCTACGTGGCAACGTATATCTCCATTAATTAATTTATCTTCTTTATATTCGGTTTTATTTGTATAGTTTATATAATCACGTATTTTACCTTCCATTATGTTACCATAATTTACATAATCGTTTTCTACTTTCGTAGGTTCTTCTATACCAACTTTTTCTTTTAATAATTGATAATATGATTTGAAGGGAGATATACCCATTATTATAGGTATATCAGACCCTCCAATATATAAGTTTCTATCTTCTTCAACAGTCTTTTGCATTATGCACCAACTTTTAAATTAGTTAGTGCTTTCTTATAATCTTCTTCAGTAGACTCTTTAGATAACTTATAAGAATCACTTATTTCTTTTAAATCTAATTTTCTCTCTTTGCAATAATCTATAAGTTGTTCTCTATATGATTCTTCTTTCTTTGTTTGTTTTTGATATTCGTCAGTATCAGCATCTTTAGTATCGTCAATTGCAAATAATCCATTTAAAGCATATTTTCTAGCGTAAGAAGAAGTTGCTCCAGTAACTTGACTTGCGTCCATACCTTTTTTGTTTTCTTCTTCTCTAGCATACGCTACGTTTTCAAATGTTTCACCGCTTTCAGTATCAGTTAATTTAGCCGTTGCTTTTATATAATACCTATCGCCTATATTTTCAAGCGTATCAGATATTGTTAGAATACATTTATTATCTTTTAGTAAAGGTTTAACACTTTCTAAAATATCTTCACAACTTCTATATTTATAATTTCCAAAAGTATTTTTTTGTCCTTTAGGTGCTTTTAATTCTTGTTGTATATTTAATAATTTTTCACTAATCTTCATAATCTTCCTCTTCTCCTTCATATTCGCCACCATACATTTCACTATCGTCAAGTAAATCACTTGCTAATAATGGGTCATATTCAATTTCAATCTTTCTATCTATATTATCTAGATAAACTTTTCTCATTTCTTCTATAGTAAATAACTTTATTGAATTACCTTCTCTGCATAATTCACCGTCAATCTTGATTTTAAATAAATCTTTATAAATCATTTTCAGTCTCCTTTATATCTAATATTCTTAAATTAATCTTTTTAAGAGTTGTATTTTCTTTAACAACCTCTTCTATAAATTTATCGGTGTCTAGTATGTATTTTTCTAATTCAACTCTTTTTATCACGTTATAGATAATTAATATAAACTCTATAACTATTAATACAATCAACCAAATCATTAATCCTCCATTAAAAAATATCTTCTAGCATTTGTAGGTTTGCCATCTTTAAGTATAGGTTTAGATATTATTTTATAATCGTCATTTCTTAAATCTCTGATTGCTTCACGTAAACTTATTCTATGAAATACGTTCCAACACTCAATAAAACTAATTCCTTCCTTTTTATGATTCTTTAAATAATTTAAAACTTTAATTTTTAAACTTTCCATATTTACCTCCTTCAATTAAATATTTCAAATTCTTTTTCTAACTCTTGTAATTCATTTTCGTCCATTTCTTCACTTTGTAAATCTTCTTCGAACCACGACGGAGCGGATTTACTAGTTTTAACACTATTTGGAGTACTTTTTAGAGGTTTTTCTACGTCCTCAATACATTTATACCCTTTTGCTTTATAATCCTTTAAAATAGCCTTTAAATAGTTAAAAGATTTACTACCATTTTTATTTGTAATATCTATTGCATATTTAACTAAATCAGTAGATAACTCTTTTATATAAGAATCTAGTTCTTCATATTGACTAGGTGATAATGTAGTCATTTTTTCTTGGTAGTAATCAAAGATATTATCTTCTATATTATATTTATTATTATTATTTATTATTATGTTTGACTTTTTCGTCAATAGGGTATTGATTTTTTCGTCAATAGGTATTGATTTTATTGTCAATAGCCTAGTATTATCTTTTTGATAAGATACATTTAAGTAATTATTATCTATTAAGTTATTAATCCATCTGCTTATTGTTGCTAAATCAACCTCATATAATTCACTAAAATATTTATTACTTGCATAACATATTCCTGATTTATTACATAGAGAAGTAATTTCACTATATAATAATTTTTCATTTGCTTTTAGATTTTTATCATATCTAACATTTGCTGGTATGATAGAATAATAACTAGGTTTTTCTTCCATTTTTCACTCTCCTTCTACTATAATAAGTATATCACTTTTAAATAAGTAAGTAAATAGATAAAAGAAAAAAAGTATTATTTTACACTTTTTCTTAATTCTTTAAATGTATTTCTAATAAAGTTTATTTTAGAAACGTTTAATTTTTTTAATAATTCACAATAATCTTCATATTCACCTTTAGGAAGGCATACTGCAAACGTTCTATAATTCTCTTTTAAGTATTCTGAATCATATCTATACTTATTTGCTTTTGCTGTATCGCTTAATTTTGCCATCATTTCACTCTCCTTTATCTAATTATATCACTTTCTTTACTTATAATCAAGTAAAAAATACTTAAAATTAAGTATATTATACATAGATTTCTCTTGTTTCAAAATTAATTTGAGTAAAATTTTCTGCAATAAAGTCTTTTACTTGTTGAAAATCCTCATAATTCTTACATATTTCTTCAAATTGCTTCATTTTTTCTTCAAAATCGTCGCATTTTTCGACAAAAAAAGGGGGATATTCAAAATCATCGCCGTAGTAACATATATCTTTAATTTTAATATAAACTAATTCTTTCATAATTTACCTCCTTTCAAGTCTATCATTAAATCTAGTGCCGATATAACACTATCATACGTATTAAATGTATATTCTTTATCTTTAACTAATATTTTATAATGATTAGCACGTCTTCTATCAAAATAAAGTATTAAATTAAAATTATCTTCAATGTAATTTATCTTATCTATTACAATTTTTAATTTTTCATATTTTATATCGTTATTTTCTAATATTTTCATATTAATCAACCTCCTTTATTAATTTTACGCAATTATCTATTATATTTTTGTAATAATCGAATAGAGGGTCAGTTTCTTTCATATAATCAACCATATCTTCTACACTCATATTTTCAACCTCTTCTTTTTTAGGATTACAAGCATAGCATCTCCATAATAATTCTTTACGTTCTTTTTGTGTTTTACCTTCTTTAATAATTTTAGGATAATCTTCATAAGCAACGTATATTTCTTCTAACATTTTATTTTCCTTCTTTCACATAATATATTAATTTATCAAGTGCATATCTATTGTGTGCAATATCATTTTTACCAAATATTTCAGTATGATAAGTATTAGTTAACGGATTGAATACATAATATTCGTCTCCGTCAACTAATAATGTAAGTATATATTCTTTATTTACTTTTTTCAGATTCTTGTTCATTTAAAACGTCCTCCCAATTTAGATTTATAAAGTCTAGTAAACTTTCAATATCATTAAATTCTTCTCTCATTTTATCTAGTTCTTCAATTTCGTACCATTTTAAAGGTTTTAATTTTTCTTGAACTGGACTTCCAGATTTAAAGAAATATTCACTTTGTCTTTCTATTAAGTCGTTTTGTCTTTCTATTAGCATAGATATAATTTCATTTAATAACTTTTTCATTATTCCACCTCAATTCCTAAAATGTCTTCGTTAGTCCAATAATCTAATGTATAGCCCATAGGATTATCATAATCTATACAAACTATATCATTTGAATATAATTCTTTTAAATCATTAAGTAAATCTTCTTTTTCTTCTTCGTTTCCGTCGTTATTATTTATATAATTTATTACTGCACTAACTTTTCCTAATATTTTAGTGCCGTTATCGTAAATATCGTCAAACATATTAATTAAGCCATCTCCTCGTCATAAATTAGTATATAATTATATTTATCAATAAACTTTTTATAGTCTTGCTTATATTCTTCTATTAAATCGTTTATATATTTTCTCTTATTTGCAATTCCATAAATACGCATATTTGAATAATCGTCTAAAAATTGATATACATATTTACTTGTAGTTCTTGAATAATCCCAATCTCTACCAAGTATAATACATTGTATACAACCTGGATTATTAGTTATTTCAATAACTTTTGAATCATAAGATTGTAATATATTTTGTAATCTATCATATAATCTAAATTGATTTTTTGCTAAATATTGTTCTACTTTCATAATTATTCTCCTTCTATTTAACCTCTTCTATTTCATAATCATAATTTTCTACATTTTTCATTTCTTCTTCTAATTCTTGCATATTTTTAAATCTTCTTGCGTCTTGTTTTTCAGAAGAGTGATTAATCATTATAACCACTCCTTTAATTTCAAACTTGCCTACATAATAGTCGTTATTATGCTTAACTATTAACATATAATCTCCTCCTAATCAGTTATTTTATAATAATATGAACGTTGTTCTTCGTTCCAATACTTAAATACATAGTCTTCTGCTTGTTGCCATAATTCACAATATAATTTTATATATTTTTGATTTCCGTTGTCATTGTGTTCCCACATTTTCCAATTTAAAGTCATTGCTAATTCAGTAAAATATTCAGTGTTATCTTTCCACTCATTAAAAGCACGTTTAAACGTATCTTTTATAGCGTCTATACCGAACATATCGGCAATGCTAAAATCTCTATAAAAAGACGTTTTTGGTTTATAACCCGTCATTTCTTCAATATTCCAATCTTTAATCTTCATCAAAAAAACCTCCGTATAATTTATGATATTTATATAATAATCTAGATAACAATAACTGAAAATATATTGTTGAACCTAGAAAAAAATCTTCTATAACACCTTCTAATGTAAATCCTAAAATGCTAAATTTAACTATTGTTGCTATTGTATATAAACACAATACAATGTTTTCATATTTAATCATAAAATCCTCCTAATTCTATTTTTTGACTTGATAAGACGTTTTCGTCTTGATAAACGCCGTCATTTATTAAATAATCTAAATATGATTGTTTAACCTCGTTTATTTCTAAATATGTTTTATCTTCGTTTGGGTAGTATATAACCTCTTGATGCGTATATGTTATAGGTATTAAAAACGCTATTAAAATACCTAAAAGGATTGTTACAAACGATATAACAACCCCTTCCAAAATGTATTTATTCATAATTACCTCTAAAATCTAGAGGCATATCGGGAAAATACACCTCTATAATTTCTATTCTTCTCATATTAAACTCCTAAATATTCGTCAATTTTCATATTTGTATACTCTTCTAAAGAATATAAATCGAAGTTTTGACTGTCTCTATAATAATCAACCTCAATATTAGTTAATAATACTTGTAATTCTTGATTGTTTAATTTACTCATAATAATCCTCCTAACCTTCTTTAACTATTTCACAGCCATATTTTTGTTCTGCATAATCAGTTGTTTTTGGCGTATTGAAACGTCTAACGTATTTATCAGTAGTAAAATACCAAACCTTCTTTTTAGTAGCAAACTTTAAGCCGTAGTTGTTTAATTTTTCCTTATATTGTTTAGTTTCGCCACTAACCCAAATCCAATTGCCTATTACTTTTACCTTGCAATTGTCTAATTTAGATTTTTTAAGTCTAGTCAATACCTTTCTACCTTCTTCGTCTAATTGTGTTTTTACCATAATTAATCACTCTCCTTCTATATTTTTTATGTCTAAAACACTTTAGAGTGCATAATACACTCTATTAAGATAGCCTAGAGCCTCCCCTAGTATATACCTTAATACAATGTATTATGATAGAGGGTGATTAATCCACGTTAACCACCCTTTAAGAGTAGCAATATGAAATATTATATATACTTTAGATTTACCCGTGATTTATGAATATCTAGTTGTAAATATCACGAAGGATTTACGTAAACGTCTGCCCCACTTATAGTCCCCTAGTCATTTCTAGAATACCTCAAAGTCTTCCTTTAAAGTTTTGGATTTACACCTCTTAGCGTGTCCGTTTCTATATAATATATTGTCCCGCTATAAAGCCCGTCTCCGTGCGTTCGTTTTTACTCTATCTTATAAACCTACAATGTAGAGTCTAGACAGTTTCAATCAGTTTTATAGTATGGATATGATAAAGGTATATCAACCTATAACTATAACTTATTAATAAGTATAGTATAATTTATATGTACCTCTTCACTTGTACGATTTAATTATATCATATACTTATTTATAAGTCAAGTAATATTTTTAAATATTTTACAATTTTGATTATACCTTCAATAGTTCTTGCCTCGCCACCCTTGTTAGAATGAAACAGTCCGTACCTTCTATCTTATGTACTTATCATTTATTGTAATTTAATTATATCACATAACTTATAAATAAGTCAAGTATAATTTTAATGTACCTTTTTTGTTTAGTACGTCTTTATTATATCAATAACTTATTATTAAGTCAAGTATTTTTTTACAAGTTATTTTAAAAGTTGCCTTCTTCTTAACTTGTACCTTCATTATACTATTAACTTATTTAAAAGTCAATAGTTTTTTTTAATCAATTGTTAAGTAGTTTTTTTGTGCCTTCTCTTCAATTGACAATTACATTATATCAAATACTTATTATCAAGTCAACTATTTTTTTAAAAATTTTTTTCTTTCTTTTAGAATATACTACGTATATTCTTTTCTTTCTTTTTATATATCCTTATATTGTCTCCGTTTGTCCCTTGTTTTTAGTGGTATAATGTAATCAGTAGAATAGTATCAGAACATATGTTCGGTGGAATTGTTTGGTAGTGGTATAAATGTTCGTATTTACTATATAAGAGTTATACCAATACATATGTTCGATATATCGATATTACGTACGTTTGTTTGATTTTATTCATTTCAAACATTTGTTCGTTTTTTTTGTTTATGGTTGATTAGAAAATATACAGACTAATGTTCGGTAGTATTTCAAACAATACATTTGTTCGGTGAAATACCCTATAGCGTACACTTGTTCGAACTTCATATAATATGCATTATGTTAACTTCTACCCTATATCAAACACTTGTTCGATATGAGGGGGCGGTATACCTTGAAACAGAGGGTGCGTGAGCGAGGGCAATGACTATCCATATATATCAATACAAATGAATCTATTTTCAAATGGTACTCTACTCGAAAAAAATTTTTAAAATACAAATGGCGGTTTAAAGGTGAAAGTCTTAATAACTGCCACCAGTCTCCTTCAGGCTATCTTAATAGGTAGCCTAGAGTAGATATATAAAATAGTTGTGGTAAAGAGTAAAAATTGTGGTCTTATACATTTCGAAGTATAAAGGGTACAAGTAATTCCTCAAAGGTAGTAGTTAATATTAGTTGCAAATGATATTAGCATTAAAACTCTTATATCTATTCTAGGGTACTTATTAAAATGGACTACTTAACACTCTGCGGAGTGTAAGTTCCCGAGGGATACGTCCCGAAAGGTCGGCTATCAACGATAACAAATAAGTACAAGTTCAGTGGCTAGTAGCCTATTGTTACTAGCCCTATCAAGGAGACTAATAAGGAGGAGAAAAAAATGAATAAGGCTGGTAGACCAATGGGGAAAAAGGATTATACTCCAAAGGACGTATATCAAATGGTATGTGCGTATGTAGAAGAGGGCTCTTATTTAGGAGCACAAAGAAAAATAGGAATAAATCGTAGAACAATAGGAGACCAAGTAAAAAAATTTATAAAGAATAATCCTGAAGAATATAATAAGATATTAGACGCATTTCTTGCTAGAAATAAACAAGAGATGATATTTCAAAACGCTCATACTACACATAAAGCGTTAAATAAAGTAGATGAATTATTAGATGATACAACTTCATTAAAAGAGGCTGCAATGGCTTATGGTATTTTATACGATAAGGGAGCATTAATGAATGGTGAGTCTACGCAAAACACTGGTTTAGTAATTAAAATGAGTGGAAATATTGAGGAGTTATCACAATAATGGAATTAGATATAGGAGAATTATATCCAAAGCAAATAGAATTTTGTAAATCTACTTCACGATACACTTGTTATGGTGGTGCAAGAGGTGGAGGAAAGTCTTATATATCAAGAATTAAGATGGTATTATTGGCTTTATATTATCCTGGTATACAAATTTTGCTCTTAAGAAGAACTTTACCCGAGTTACGAGAAAACCATATAAATCAATTACAAACGTTACTCCATTGTCAAAGTAAAGATGGAAGAATAGCAGAATATAAAGAATCTACAAAAGAATTTAAATTCCCAAATGGGTCTAGAATAGTTTTAGGATATTGTGATAAAGAAAATGACGTATTACAATATCAAGGACAAGCATATGAAGTAATAACAATGGAAGAGGCTACACTCTTTACTGAATTTCAATTTCAAGCCTTAACAGAGTCTAATCGTTTAAGTGGAAACTGTGAGAAGCCATTTAAACCACGTATGTATTTTACTTGTAATCCTGGAGGTGTAGGACACGCTTGGGTTAAGAGACTATTTATAGATAGAGATTTTAGAGGAACTGAAAATCCTGATGATTATAAATTTATACCTTGTAATGTATATGAGAATAAATTTCTTATGGAACACGACCCTGGATATGTTAAAATTCTAGAGAATCTACCTGAAGACCGTAGAAAAGCAATGTTATACGGCGATTGGGACGTATATGACGGACAATTCTTTCCTGAATTTAGAAGAGATATACACGTTGAAGAACCTTTTGAGATTCCTAATAATTGGAATCGTTATATAGCACTAGACTATGGTATGGATATGTTTGCTGTTCTATTCTTTGCAGTAGACCCACAAGGCGACGTATACGCTTATCAAGAAATTCATAAAGATAATTTAATCGTATCAGAAGCAGCGAATTGTCTTAAATCTCAAATGAGAAGAAGAGATTATAAAGGAATATTTGCTCCACCTGATTTATGGGGTAGAAATAGAGATACTGGAAAGAGTACAGCAGAAATATTTAGAAATAATGGTTTAGTATTTACTAAAGCATCTAATTCACGTGTTAGTGGTTGGTTAGCAATAAAGGAATTACTTAAAGTATATAAAACTCGTAATGAGCAGACAGGAGAGCCTATCGAAAAGTCCCGTCTTCATATATTTAGTAATTGTAAAAATCTTATTCACTGTTTACCTCTATTACAACACGACGATAAAGACCCTAATGATGCTTCAACTGAACCTCACGATATAACGCATATTTGTGATGCTTTAAGATATTTTTGTGTAAGTAGAGTAAGACCAGGAGAAAAAGAAACATTATCAAAACAATTCTTTAGTAATTTTTCTACTAAAATTGATAATTATAAAGATTATGGGGAGACTATAGAAGTAGTATAGGAGGATATTATGAAAAAGAGAGTTTATAGAGAAAGATATATTAAGGTAGAAGAACCTAAAAAAGAAATTAAAGAAGAACCTAAAAAAATAAGTAAAGAAGATAAGAAGAAAAAGAGTGATAAATAATGGAATTAATCACAATGGGAATCTTTATGTGTTTAGCGTTCGTTTTAGGACGTTATACGTCTAAACCTAAAGTAATAAATAAAACAGTTAAAATTAAGCCTAAAAAGGTTAATAGAGACTTTAAATTAGATGAAGCAACTATCACAATGTTAGAGAATATAGATAACTACGATGGTACTTCAAACGGACAAAAAGATATACCAGAGGAGGTGTAGTATGGATTATGAAGAGTTAAAAGAAACTGAAACTTGGAAATTATATGAAAAATCAGTTAATTTTCTTGAAAAGATTAATTTATACGGAAATACTGACAGTTTTAATAAATTTTATATAGGTGACCAATGGAACGGATTAAAATTATCTAATTCAGTTGAACCTGTATGTTTAAATATAGTACAACAAATAGTAAAACAAAAAGTTTCAACAGTAACTGAAAATTTATTTGCTATTAATTATTCACCTGAAAACGGAGATAATAAAGAATTTATACAAAATGCTACTGACGTATGCAGTAGTTTAAACCGATATGCGAGTAAAATATGGGACTTTGACCAAATGGACTATAAATTAAAAATATGGGCTAAAAAAGCCGCTATAACAGGTCAAGCGATATGTTACGTTGATTATAAAGATAAAAGACCTATTAATATAGACATAAATAATGTAGATATTATGTTTGGTGATGAAAATAATTCAGATATTCAAAGTCAACCTTGGATTTTAGTTAGACAAAGAAAAACTATTTTAGAAGTTAGAAAATATGCTAAAGATAAGGTTACTAAAGATGAATTAGATTATATAGTAGGAGATAATGATACTTCAACTATTACTGGAGATAAAGAAGAATTAGAAGATAAAATTTGGCTATTAACTAAATTTTGGAAAGATGTAAACGGAAATGTTCACTATTCTCAAGGTGTTAAATATTTAGAAATAGAAAAAGATGAATCAATGGGAATCAAAAAATACCCTTTTGTTTCATATAATTGGGAAGAAAGAGAAGGTTCTGCTAGAGGTGTTGGTGAAGTAGAGTATATTAAACCTAATCAAATAGAAATAAATAAAACTATTATGAGACGTTTAATAACTGTTAAAAATACAGCATATCCTCAAAAAGTTATTAATGAAGACGCAATCTCTAACGTACAAGACGTAAATAGAGTTGGTGCAACAGTAAGATTTAAAGACGTAGGCGGATTAAGAGCATCTGACGTATTTATGATGACTAATCCAGCACAAATGTCTACTGATGCAGAAAAAGTTCAAGCAGAATTAATTAATTTATCAAAGGATTTATCAAACGTATCAGAAGCAACTACTGGTAATTTAGACCCATCTAGTGCTTCAGGTAGAGCAATTTTAGCAGTACAACAAGCACAAAATCAACCTTTAAATATTCAAGTTATTGGATTAAAGAAATTTATTGAAGAGATTGCTAGAATTTGGTTTGAGTATTGGAAGAAAAACTCTAAAGATATAACTGTTTTCTATAATGAAAAAGACCCTATAACTGGTGAAACTGTAGTTGTAGAAGACATAGTAGATAAAGCAGTAATGAGTAGATTAGAAACATTTGTTAAAGTAGATATTACACCACGTGGTGCTTATGATAGATACGCTCAAGAATTGTCATTAGAGAATTTAATGCAAGGTGGATTCATTACATTTGAAGAATATGTAGACTCATTAGATTCGGATTCAGTAATGCCTAAAACAAAACTTGAAGGCATTATTAATGACCGTAAAGAAAAACAAGCACAAATTAATGCTATAGATATGGAAGCAGAACAAATGAAGGATATTGCTTCAGCACAATTTAGTGATGCACAAAATATAGCAAATATACAAGATGAAGGAAGTTCAATGATGGCTCAAGCATTACAACAAGCACAAGAAACTTCTTATGGAAATGACGTTAATAGAAACGACGTTTCAAATAATACAAATTTAGGAGCATAGTCTCCTCTCTTATGGCTGGATTAAGGGAAATCTTATGACAGCGACCAAATATGTCTAGTATGGAGACAATAAACCCATAGTGTGTGAAGCAAACACGTAAAAATAGGAAGGAAAAGACTATGGAAAATAGTTCAACACTTATCTCTGATGAGATTGAAAATGAAGAAGAGTTAACTTCAGAAGAAAATACTCAAGAGGTTGAAGAACCTGCTGTCGATGAAACTTCTAATGAAGGAGTTGAAAACGAAGTAGAAAAGCAACCTGAAGGCAAATTCTATACTGACGAAGAATTTAATAGAGCAGTAAACGAAGTTGCTGACCGTAGAGTTGCTCGTAAAATGAGAAAATTCGAACGAGAACTAGACAAATATAAAGACACGGAAAATGTGTTAAAATCTCAACTAGGTGGAGAAAACATTGACGAAATTAATACAAATTTACGTAATTTGTATGAAAACGAAGGTGTACAATTACCCAGCAGATATGTAAGTGAAGATAAGGGATATATTGAATACCTTGCTACACAAGACTCTGATGACGTTATTTCTGAAGGATATGACGCTATCAAAAGTGAGGCAAATCGCCTTGCTACAATAGGTTATGATAACCTAAATAGTAAAGATAAAATTGTCTTTACAAAATTATGTGACGCATTAGATAAAGAAGAGGATAAAAGAACTCTAAAAAGTCTAAATGTTGACACAAAAATACTTGAAGATAATGATTTTATCAGTTATAGGCAACAATTTAATAGAAATGTACCTATATCAAAGATTTATGAAATGTATTCAGGTATAAAAGAAACAAAAATAAATACTCCAGGTGACTTATCAAATAATTCGGTAGCAGAAAAAGAATACTTTACTGATGAAGAAATTGCTAATTTATCAATGGAGGATTTAGATGACCCAGTAATTTGGGAAAAAGTGAGAAAATCACAAACAAGAAAAAAATAAAGAAAGAAGGAATAAAAAATGGCTATTACAGTAGCAACACAAAAAATTTGGCATAAGGCTTATGAACACGCCTTAAAAGATATTACAAGTTTAAGAAATCATTGCGATTTCAAATATGAAAAGGACGCAAAAGGAGCAGATACAGTTTATATCTTAAATGCAGTTAGACCAACTGTACGTACTTATGTACCTGGTACTGCTATTACTAGAGATGCAGTAGACGCAACTAGATTACAATTAGATTTAGACCAATTCAAATATTTCAATATTGAAATGGACGACGTTTACAAAGCACAAACTGTACCTGGAGCATTAGAAGCATCTGCTCAAGAAGGAGCACAAGCATTAGCATTAGCAGGTGACCAATATGTTGCTTCAATAATTAAAACTCAAGCACAAGCACAAACTAATCCATTAATGTCTACTACAAGAGTTACTCCATCTAAAGCAAACGCTGTAGATACAATTGAAGAAGCATTTGCAATGTTATATGCAAAGAACAACAGACCTAACGATAATTATTGGTTAGAAGTTGCTCCATCATTCTACAAATTTGTTAGACCTAATATGATTGAATTATTAACTAACAACGTAGAACTTGCAAAAAATGGTGCTGTAGGAAAGTATGCTAACGCTTATGTAGCAATCGATAACTCTTTACCAACTTATAGAAATGCATCTGGTACTGGTGATGATGATACAGTTTTAAATGTATTAAGAACTACTCACGCAATTGCATTTGCTGAACAAATTAAAGAAACTGAAACTTATAGAGTACAAGATGGCTTCTCTGATGCTATTAAGTCTTTATATGTATTTGGTGCTAAAATTGTTAGACCTGATGAAATTGTAGTAATACCAACTGCTATATAATATTAAGAGAGGGAAACCTCTCTTTTTATCGAGAGGACATATCAGAGACGTGTTCGGTGCAAGACCGAACCTCTCGACCTTAAAGGAGATTAATTATGGAAGAAAAAAAATTAGAATATTATACTATTAAACCTAAACTTGTTCAATATTATGGTATTAAAGTAAATGAAGAAACAAAATTTGATGAAAAAACTGATGATGGTTGTGTAGAACAACACTTTGAAAATTTAACTCTTACAACAGTCGTTAAGAAGAAAAAGGTTGCAGACGATAATAATCCTTATGAAGCAGAAGAAGAGTCTAAAATGACCGTTAAAATGCCTTCAGGGACTATTTTAATATGGACTACTGAAGAAGGATTCATTTTACCTCAATTTGAAATGACAACTTTATCAGATTTAGAAAAAGAAATAAAAGAAGTTAAGAAAATATATAAAGATTCAAAAGTATAGGAGGGATTTTATGACATTAAAAGAAATGAAAACTAAAGTATTTTCATTAATTGAAGAATATTACCCTGAATTAGAAACAATGGCTGAAGACGAAGACGTATTAAATAAAATTAATGGAGTAGTTAACTCTATTCAATTAGATTTAATGAAATATCGTAAATTACCAGCAAATATAGAAATAGATATAGATAAAGATTCAGATAGAATTATAACAATAAGTGATGAAATAAAGGATTTGTACCAATTAAATAAAGTTATATTAGAGCCACGTGGAAATTTTACTATGTTAGACGATAATAACATACAATTAGAAGACGGATATGAAGGAATAATTAGAATATTTTATTATAAATATCCAAAAATGGTTAAATTAACTTATGGAGAAAACGAAGATTCAAACGAATATGATAGTAAATTTAAATTTGATTTAGATTTAGTATTACAAGAAGTAATGCCTTATGGTATTGCAAGAGATTTATTAAGATTAGATATGATTTCAAACTATGGAAGTTATTTTGAAAGAACATATAATGAACTAAAACAACAATTAGATGGAAGAAGAACAGCAGGAGTTATCACTATATACGGTGGAGACGACATTTAAGAGGTGATATAAATGGCAAATACTGATAAAATTTATACAAGACATTATTCAAATTTTAGAGGTGTTGACTTTACTAATGGCGTAGTTTCTAAATATCGTTCACCAGACGCTCTCAATATGTGGAGAGATTATTTAGATGATGACTGCATACAAACAAGACCAGGTATGGAGTTAATCGGAAAATTCGATTACGAAATATTTGGTCTATTTTTTTATAAAGTAAATAATACAACACACGTTTTAGTTCACGCAGGTACAAAATTATATAAATGGAATAATTTTCCTAATGACCCAACTATTGAAGGTGGTACAACATTATTAAATAGTGCAATGAATCCTCGTAAATCTAATTATTTTGTATTTAAAGACGATTTATTTATAATGGACGGAATAAATTATCTTGAATATAATGGTACAACACTTAAAGAAGTTGAAGGTACAATTCCTACTACGTCTTACTGGAAAAATCCAGACGGAAGTGTAAATATTGACGCTGAAACTGATAGAAATTATGTATATCAAGACGTTAATTGTTTAACTGGTATAAGAAAAAATACATTTATTGGCGATGGCGAATCGGTTGATTATAGATTAGATATAAATGATTTAGACACAACATATCAAGTAACAGCAACAGTAGACGGAGTAAGTAAAGAAGAAACTACTGACTTTACAGTTAATAGAGCTGATGGTGTGGTTACATTTTTAACTGCTCCAGCAAATGATTCAGAAGTAGTAATTCAATTTAGTAGAACAGCAACTGGTTATCGTGATAGAATATGTCATTGTACAATGATAGCACAATTCGATAATCGTATATTCTTTAGTGGTAATCCTGATTATCCTAACGCTGTCTTCCATTGTGAATTAAATGACCCTAGATACGTAAGAGATACTGCTTATTATGAAATGGGTATAGACCTTGCTCCAATTAAAACAATTATCCCTGGGAATAATGTTTTATGGGTAATTAAGGAAACATATCAAAATCAAGCAAGTGTTTACTATATGATACCTACAATTGATATGAGTTATGGAGACGACCACAAAATATATCCTTCAAATACAGGTAATATTTCAGTAGGTTGTGAAAGTACAGGAATAAACTTTAATGATGATATAGTATTCTTCTCGAAATTAGGACTAGAAGGAATATCTACAAGTTCATTATATTCAGAACAAGTTATTCAACATAGGTCGACTATGGTTAATCCTAAAATGGTTAATGAAGAATCATATAGAAACGTTGTCTTATCAGAGTGGAGAGGATATTTAATGTGTTTATTTGATTCACACTTATACTTGGCTGATAAGAGACAAAAATTCGTTGAAAATACTGATTTAGGTTACGAGTGGTTCTATTGGGAATTGCCAGTAACAATTGATAATGAAATTGAATATCCTATAAATAATATGTTTGAATATAGAGGAGACCTTTATGTAAGTAATGCTTTTGGTCAAATATTTTTATTAAATGGCGATAAAGATAATGGTGAAGATATAATTTCTTACTGGACTACTTGTAAAGACGATTTTGATGCTCCTTCTTATACAAAAACAACTTCTAAAAAGGGTGGAGTTCTTTCTTTAAAGAAAATGAATAACGAAGAAATAGAAATAACTTCAATATTAGATGGTGTAGAAAAGAAAACAAAAGAAGTAGTTGATACTAAAGGATATTGTGTATATAAAGTTAAAAATAAAAAATTTAAAGAAATACAATTTAAAATAAGTTCTGATAAACCTTTCGGATTGTTTGATATGACAATTCAAGGATTTATTGCAGGATATGTTAAGAGGTGATAGAAATGGCAATGACTTTAAATGCAAATGAACAAGAAAGAGTCAATAACGTTTATAATCAAAGAGAAAAAGCCCTTGCTGAAAATAATTCAATGTATGAAGGATTGATAAATCAACAAGGAGAAGTAAGAGACCAACAAAACGCATATTTGGCTCAACAACAACAAATACAAAACGAAAATTTGGATAAACAACTTGCTTATCAAGAAGGAATAGTAAATCAGCAAAAAGAAGAGGCTAAACAAAATCAAAGGGTAGAAGAAAATAAAGCAAAAAACGCATATCAAAATTATATTAATCCATACGGGTTACAAAATGAACGATTATATAGTGCTGGATTAGGTAATTCAGGTGTAAGCGAAACTTCTAAATTAGGTGCTTATACTACTTATCAAAATAGAGTAAGTGCTGCTGCTGGTGCATACCAAAAGGCTATAACTAATTATGATAACGATATAAATCAAGCAAGATTAAATAATGACGTACAAAAAGCACAAAACGCTTTAAATAAATTAAAATTAGAATTACAAAATACTCAAGATTATTATTCTAATGTAGCGTCATTATCTCAACAAAAATTAAAAGCAAGTCAAAGTTTACAATCTCAATATTTAGACCAATACAATACAGTATATAATCAAATATTAAATGAGAGAAAATTCGATGAATCAGTAAGACAATGGAATAAAGAATATTCTCTAGACCAACAAAAACTTGAATCAGAACGTCAAAAAGCAGCAGCAAATACATTAGATTCATATAATGGTGGTGGCGGATATATAAACGAAAATGGAGAATATATTCAAGGAACTGATAAAGATACAAATTCATTTATTAATGGTATAAAGAATATCACTTATAATATGAGAAAATTCATTACAAATGGTAATCCAGACGAATCAAAATTAGAAAATACAGTAAATAATATGGAATTATATCAATTTACATCTCCTTCATTATCAGGAAAAGACAAAGAGTGGTATAATAAAGAATTTAAAAAACACTCTTATAAATTTAAAGATTTAGACTGGGTGTTAAGAAACGCACAAGAACAAGGAAAATTAAGCCCTGAAGGTGCTAATTTAATTTTAGATAGTTATAGTGCGACTGAATCAAGTAGAGCAAATAGAAAATAGCGAAAGGAGTGCTTTCTATGGCTAGTTATGAAGAATATAAGAAAAAATTTATCAATCAAGAATTAGGAAACTATCTTATTGATGAAGAACTAAAAAGAAGGCAACAAGAAGAAATAAACAATCGTACTGTTGACGACTGGAAAAAAATAAAAGATGAAGCATATACTAACTTAAAACAAACAAAAAATAGAATAAATGAATCAGTACAAGATAAAAATGCTTATGTAAGTGGTACTAGTTTACGTTATGCTAGTAATATATTAGAAGATAAACCAAAACTAGAAATAGGTAAACAAGTACAATACGCTGAAAATCCTTTAAATAAGCAACAAGAAAATTTATTAAATTACTATAATTATTTAGGTAGCAATGAAGCAAAAACATATATACAAGATTTAAATAGAGCACAAGACGAAAGTGCAAGAGCAATTAGTGGATATGAAACTAAAAAGGCTATTGAAGACGAACAAAATATGTCAGGAATATCTAAATTTGCAATGCAACCTATACGTGGCGGAGCAAGTATGTTTAGTTGGATAAGAGGAGACCTTGCTACACAAAAAGGACAACTTCCAAGTTATAATGAAGCAATGTTAAATCAAGTTGCACAAAACGAAGATAATCCTTTATTAAAAACAGTTTACAGTGCTGAAGCAGAAATAGGAAAGCAAGAGTTAAAACACGCTTTAGATAGTTTTTTACCTGGATTAGGAAGTGCATTGTATTATACTGATATAGCAAATGACCAATACAATAATGCTATACAAATGGGTTATAGCCACGACGCAGCAAGAAATTATGCAATATTAGGAGGAGAACTAGAATATGTTTTTGAAAATGCACTAGGTTCTGCTTTTACAAATTTTGGAAAAAGTTCAATGTTTGAAAAAACATTAGGAAAAGCATTTTCTAAAATTATGGGAAATAAAACAATAAATACAATGTCATCAAGTTTAGCATCAGAGTTTACTGAAGAATTTGCAGAAGAATATATTGGTGAATTTAATAAACAATTAACATTAGATTGGGCTGATAAAGGCAAATCTATTGATTGGAGTAGATTCACAAGTAAAGAATTATTGCAAGACGCATTAGAATCAGGTATTGTTGGAGGTATTGTTGGTTTATATGGTGCTGGTACTCAAAGATTAGCAACACCTAAAAATACAGTAATTATGAATCAAGCAATATATGATTTACAAAGACAAGGTATAGAATTAAATGAAAATAATCTTAATATAATTAACAATATTGCATATCTTGCAGAAGAAACAGGAGTTAAAATGACTTCTAAAGATATTGTTCAAAATTATAATATGATAAAAGAATCTCAAATGGAAACATTTAAGAAAAGTGCTGTAAATTTATTCCCAAATTTACAAGGAGATTATCAAAAACAATATAACGATTTAGTCAATGACGTTTCTAAATTTATTTACGATACAAATACAAATGTAAAATTTGACCAAACTCAACAAGATTTAGCAGTATGGGACGGAAATCAATTAACTTTAAATCCTACATTAACTGATATGCCTGTTAAAACGCTTGTATTGAAGGAATTAGGTACTAAACAACTTGATTCTAGTACAAAGAAGGCAATTATATCTAACGTTAAGAAAAACGGCGTATATGAGGATTTAAAGGCACAATTATTACAAAACGGATTTACTGAACAAAATGTTGATGATGAAATTGTATCAAGAGAATTAAATAATATCCTACAAGACGAGAAACAAATGAGTGAACTAGCAGAAAAGAATAGTAAATTTGCTACTACAATGAGTAATCTTAAAGGATTATTTGCAAATCTTACTTCAAGAAACACAAAAGATTCACAATTCTTTAAACAATTATTAAATAATATTAATTATGCTGAAAATAACTTGCAATTAAAGAAAATACAAGAAATAGACGCTAAAGAAAAAGCAATAATAGATAAAGAATTTAATAAATTATTAAAAGATAGTAAAAAAGCAGTTAATAATCAACAATTATCTGAAAACGAACAATCAATTAGAGATAATATTTCAAATATTTTCAGAAAAACATTAAAATCAAAAAGTAGTGGCGATACTAATATATTAGAATTTAAAGATACTAAAACAGGTAATACATTTAAAGTATATGATAATATAGACGGAAAAACATTTAAAGAAACATTTGAAATTAATAAAAATTATTTTACAAATGGTGAATTAATAGATAATAACAGTACAATAAATTATAATGATACAAATAATTATTTATCTGATGACGGATTAAGTGGATTTGCTGTAACAAAAGACGGAAATATAATTTCAGTATTTAATTTTAGTGAAAAAGACGGTTGGTTAAATTCAATTCCAGATAATATAGTAGAAAATGCTAAAACACTAGATTGTTATATTACTTCTAACAAAGAAATTTCTGAAATTAAACAAGAACTTAAAGACTTCAAAATTGCTTCTATTATAGATTATGGTAATAACAATAAACAAATGTTAACTGTAAATACCGACGAAGAAGTACGAACAAGAAGATTTAATGAAAATGAATACGAACAAGCAAATAATTATAGACAACGTTACGTAGAAGAACAAAAAACTGCTGAAAGCAGTAATAAAGTTGTAGAAAATAGTGATTTATACAATGAAATTAAGGAAAATAAACAAATTATTAGAACAAATAATGATTTATTATCGTTATTAAATGGCGAAGTTACTCCTAAATATGGTATGAGTACACAATTATTAAATAAAAACAAAAGACCTGCTACTTATGGTCAACAAACTATAATATTTAAGCCAGAAATATTAAATTATGTTGAAAAAATGTATAGAGGAGACGGTGCTTCAAATAGAGGTGAAACTAGAGCAGAAAATCCTAATAGATTTGACACTTTGGAAGAAGCAGTTGAAAATTCACCTAATATTTATGACGAAATGTTAATATCTAATAACGTACCAATTGCTGATAAGATAGAAAAAGTAATAATACCTGATAATTCTTCTGATGAATTAATTAATAAATTAAATGAATTAGGTATAGAATATTCTACTTATAAACCTGCTCCTTCATATAATGAAACAAAAGAAGTTAAGACTGAAACTAAAGAAGAAAAAGGTACTGCTGAAAGAAAATTATATACTTCAGTTATAAATAGTACAAATACAACTAAAGAAGAAAAAGAACTTTCTAAAGAATTAATGGGAGTAGATACTTATGTACCTGATTCTAACGAGAAACAATTAAAACGTGCAGACGAATATATTGAAAAATATGGTGTAGAAGAAAGCTTAAATACATTAAGACAAAATACTGAATCAACTAGAAACAATGTCGACGACTTAGTTATTGGTGAAAGACTAATGCAATACTACGGTAAAATCGGTGATAGAGAAAAATTAAGTGAAGCAATTCAATTAACTGCTATGGCTGGTACAAACGTAGGTAGAGCAGTTCAAGCAATGGCAATGATTAATAGACAAACACCTCAAGGACAAGCAACTTGGATTCAACGTTCAGTAGATAAAATGAATAAACAAATGCAAGAGGCTTATGATAAATCAAAAAATCCATTTAAGAAATTACAACAATTTGATTTTACTGCTGAAATGAAAGAAAAAATAATAAACTCTACTGAAGAAAATCTTGAAGATAATCTTAATGAAGTATACGCTGAATTAGGTAAACAAGTAAAAATGAGTTCTATGGAAAGATTAGATGCTTGGAGATATTTTGCAATGCTATCTTCACCTACAACACATATAAGAAATATGTTTGGTAACTTTGCAATGGGTAAAATGCAAAAGTTTAAAAATAGAATTGCTGGTGGTATTCAAGATATTTACTACGGCGTTACTGGTAAAGAAGGAGAACGTACAGCAACTTTCTTTAAAGCAAATAAAAAAATAAGAGATTTTTGTAAAAATGATATAGATAATGTAAAAGAAAGATTAGGTTTAGAAGATAATAAATATACTAATCCTAAAACTCAATTGCAAAAGAATATGCGTATGTTTAGCGATACAAAAGCAGGTAGATTCCTTGAAAATACTGTAAAAAAAGGTTTAATAGATACAGTCTCTAACACACTTAAATTAGAAGACGTATGGGGATTAAAAGCAGCGTATATTGAAAATATGTCTCAATACTTATATGCTAACAAGATTGATATAGATAATATAACTGATGAACAACTTGAAAAAGCACGTAGATATGGTATACAACAAGCAAAAGAGGCAACCTTCCACCAAGATAGTGCACTTGCTAGTTTATTAAATACATTTGAAAATAAAAATATAGGTACAAAATTAATTGTTGGTGGTATAATTCCATTTAAGAAAACACCATTTAACGTAGCAAAAACTGCTTTATCATATAATCCAGTTTCTTTCTTAAAAACATTTACTTACGATACTGCAAAACTTGTTAACGGTCAATTATCAGCAAATCAATATATAGATAATATTTCAAAAGGGTTAACTGGTACTGGAATAGCATTATTAGGATATGCTCTAGCAAGTATGGGATATGTAAGAACAACTGGTGATGATGACGACGATTATGAAAAAGATAGTGGAAAACAACCTTATTCATTAGTTATAGGAGATAAATCTATAACATTAGATTGGCTTTCTCCTACTGCTGTTCCTTTCTTTACAGGAGCAGAAATATTTAATGTATTAAATAAACTTGATACTGATTTACCTGAAGGTGAACAATTAGATAAAAGAATTGAAAGAATTGGTGAAATGGGAGATGCTTTCTTGGAAACATTAAATCCTGTATCTGAAATGACTATGTTAGAGGGAATTACTGACGCATTAAAATCTTATTCAAAAGATTCTAATAAATGGTTAGAAGAAATAGGAGCAAATACAATAAAAACTTATGTAAATCAATTTGTACCTTCATTACAAGGGAAGATAGCAAAGAGACACGACGAATATGAACGTTCTACTTCTACTACAAGTAAAACAGTTTTAGGAAAAACTATTGAATCAATAAAGAATCAAACAATATCAAAAATACCTGGATTAAGAAAAACTCTTCCTATAAAAACTGACGTATGGGGAAATAAAATAAAAACTTATGGTAGCGATATTGATAATCCATTATTAAAATATGTAGTTCAACACACTTATAACTATGTATCTCCTTCAAATATAAAAGATATTCGTGAAA
>Ga0326512_10000691_pt1 | contig 28726 bp, 24 predicted proteins | sample 1_2617_0518_D_FD_203652 | JGI IMG/M metagenome (GOLD analysis project Ga0326512, IMG submission 203652) | Bovine rumen microbial communities from UC Davis, California, United States - 1_2617_0518 | ecosystem: Host-associated > Mammals > Digestive system > Stomach > Rumen | place: USA...
AAGCTTGTTGCCATGGTTATCTCGCTTTACATAGTAAGGTTCTCCAAGACGTGGATTCCTGGGTGGTTTGTTATAGTTCATTGTGATATACCTCTTCTTTCGGCTAGGATTTCAGTAAAAAAAAAAACGAAGAAACGTATTCTCCTCTCTCCTCTCTTTATCTATATCGCGTTCTGCGCGTTGTCGGGCTTCTCCCTCTCTCTCTATCGGTTATCTCATCGGTTATCTCCCCTTTCTCTGAGTGTAAGGGCCTTTGTAACTTGGTCGCTCCTCCTGGAACCAATCGCGCCCTCGCGATTGGCTTGTTTCCACTTGAGCCCTCCCTTCTGATGCTCCGTTCGTCCCGCGTCGGTATCACCATCAGATGTTTATTTAGGTGTTCCTGCGGTAATATTTTATTACAACTAGACTTTCTTCTTTCAGTATTGACTTTGTGTTTAAAGATCTTACACTATCTACCAGATATCTTTATCTCTCAACCAAGTGTCAAATGAAGTAATGATTATATACTATATAGGTGTATCAGTAGACTGGTCAGACTACTGGTACTTCATACGTATATCAACTTAGACTAGATTCAAAAGGAGGAATCTATATGAAGAAGTCAACTAAATTGATGCAAGATCACAACGACATACCATATCTCAACTTGAGACTCAATCAATTAGAGACTACTGTAGCTTCTTTGATTGAAGAGAATGCTGAGCTTAAAGAAAGAATCGAAAAGCTTGAGCATGAAAAGATGAAGTCTATACAATCACCTATTCCAAAGAAGAATGAAAAAGAAGACGTATGTGTTCATAACGACTATGTCTCGTATATGTACAATAACGTCTATCCTAGGATAGATCCTTATAATATAGGCACCGATACAGCATTAGAATATAAAAAGTGGGAATCTGGTATGAGCAAACCAGTATTAAACTTTTATAACAACCCTACTCATACTATGTCTTTCGTCTCAGATAGCGGCAATGTGATAAGATACAAATGCAATCTGTGTGGAAAGTATTTCGAAATAGACAGACGTCTCATGACTTTCAGCAAGTAAGAAAGCGGAAGGGTGATCTCTCATCCTTCCCTTTACATCTAAATATAATATCTTAAAGGAGGATCTACTATGATCTATAACTCATTTATCTCCGTCATTGACGGACCCGACGCATCTGGTAAAGGAACTATTCTCAATGAACTTGATAAGAACCTTTACCATAGAACCCCTGAAGAGCCTAAAAAGCTCATACACATCTTGTCTACAAGACCAGCTACAAGACTGGCAACAGTAGACAAGGATAAGACAAATGAGTACGAGAACAACATGTATGAGTACATGGATGCATTCCTTCTCGGAAGACTCTGCAGTACTTCTCTCGCATCAAAAAGTTTCTTATCGGAGACAATAAGAAAGCCCAATGTCAAAATATACGACAGAGGACTTTTATCCACATTCTTCTATGCATACGTTCATGATGACGGAGGCTATGACTATGCAAAGAAGATCAAAGAACTTGACAAACCTACCGTCACTACTTCAAAGTCAAAGAAGACTACAACTACTATAACGCTCCCTGCTACTAGGGAAGAGATAGTCGATAGACTCATCGCAAGATACATCAAGTTTGAATCTGTTATAAGAGACAGACTTAAAGTTCTTCTCAACTCATCTGAGGATAAGCAGATTCAGTTCAAGCATAACTGCGAAGACTACTACAACGATGAAAAGGTTCATATCAACCATAGCGGTATTGATGTGGGTGCTTTACTTGAGGCACTTCATACAGATATCACTATCGCAATATGCTGCGATGAGGAACTCTCTGACAAAGTTGTTAAGAGAAGACACTCTGTTATGGATGACAGTAACCAGTACGAGCAGATCTTCGAAACAAACGAAGTGTTCAGAAAGAACGTGAATCTGATATACAGGTTCTTCATGATATGGTGTCTGCCTAAACTTGACTCAATGAACTACGTAAATCCGTTCATCGGTCACATAATCAAGGTTTACACTTCGCAGATTATCACTATGACTGGTGAGATTAAGTGGAAGAGACCAATAGACACAAACAGAGATATAGTGAACTGGTGGAACTACTATCTGTCTGCAAACAATTTCACTACACTCGGTTATAAGGGCCATGAGCAGTACACATTCCAGACTTGCTCAACTTGGCCAGAGGAGGTATTATAATATGAAAAAGACACCTGAAGAAAAAGCAAGACTCAATGCGCTCTACGGAGCGCAGGGTCTTCCCTTTAGTAGCACTGGTGGCTCACTTACAGGAGTAAGTGAGCCTCTTTACTACAACGATAGCATTCATATCATATATGATGCTTGTCGTTCCTGTTATGCCATTAAGGATAACAATAAGAGCTACGACGAAATCAAAACATACATCGGCAAGAGAGTTCAGGCAGGTCATGACTCTATAGTCGAGCACAGCAATATCATCATTGCTGTACATGGTACATCGAATGTATATCGCTCAGATCTTCTGAGACTCATGTCGAACAAACGCAATCTTTGTAAGTATATCAAAGTCGCTTCAGATGCAGCTGATCCTAACAGAGAGAGCGATACATTCAACACTATCTTCCAGGGAAGTATAAGAGGATTCAAGCACCTCATTATCAACTTCCCTTGGAATGAAGAAGAGAACTGTTTTGTGGAGCATATCCGCAGACAGCTTTATCAGTGTACTGTAAAAGAGCTCTGGTCTAATGTATCTCCTGATATAATGGACCCCACACAGTTCATTGATAACATTGCTATCAATCAGCTTGATCTCGATCCTGATCTGGACATCGAAGATGAAGAACAGGTAAAAGAACAAGCTGGAGATATCGATAAGTCATTCACAATGTCTTATGATAAGAACGATAAGTTCAAAATCGTGAATATAGACAACGCTGCAGCAGTGCGTTATCTGGTACCTAATGGATTGCTCGATGACGAAGGATTAAGAGAGTGCTGTACAATTACCGTACTCTTCAAAAATATGTCGCGTACGGCGACACACCAGCTCGTCAGACATCGCAATGCCATCACTCAGGAAAGCCAGCGTTACGTAAATTACGATAATGCTGGTTTCACAGTTCCTCCAGTAGCTAAGTATCTTCCTAAGGAGGATATGTTTGAAATAGAACTCGGAGGAGAAAAGAAGAAGTACACTCTCGAATCTCTGGGCAAAGAGATATGCAATATCTACGGTCAGCTCAGAAAGCAGGGTATAAGAAAGGAAGATGCTCGTGCATACCTTCCTGGCAATGTGCAGTGTCATGCAATCTATATGACATTCACATTCTCTTCACTTCTGAAGTTCTTTGAACTTCGTTGTGAGCCTCATGCTCAGGCTGAGATAAGAGAGTATGCTTGGGAACTCCTTCACACTCTTCTCAGACTTCAGGAGTGTAAGACTAAGCCGTACACAGAAGAGTTCGCAGAAGAACAGGGCATCGATCTCACCAGTCCATTCTGGATTCCTGGACTTAAGGAGTTCTATAACTCCGTACTGGTGAAGTATGATGACGATGCTGAAGTCATAGCTACATCAGAGAACTCCGTAGAATGACACTTTTTGAAGAATCAGGGGTGCGAACCATATTATTATATATGGTGATCATCCTGAATTCTTCAATTTTCGACAGTTCTTCAACAGGGCTCTCCGTCTCCTCCGCAGGAGGAGGGAGGAGAAGAAGCACTAGAAGATAAAGATACGGAGTTGAATGGCCGTGGGTAACTCCACGGCCACCTTATTTTTTGTCGGAAACATCACTATAATCTATACAACGTGTAAAGGAGGACTCATGATGAGAGAAGATACGTATAAAGAAATCCTAGCAAAGAAGTATGCTAGGGAATCTAATTATGTGATTATAACCCCCACGAACAATCTTGAAGAACTTGAAGAGTTGTGGACTAAGTTCCTTTCCACAATGACTATCAGACAGCAGAGATTATGTGATGATAGATCCATCCAGATCTATGGAATGACAAACCAGCAGCACTATGAGGCTCTTAAAGCTGAGTTTGTTAAGCATGCCAAAGAAGCTAAGAGAAGAGACTTTGGACCAAACAACCAAGAACTCAGTCTCAAGATATTCCCAGATGATAATAGTATCGTTAATGCTAAGAACAACTCTTTCACTACAGATACTGATCCTGACTTTGAAGGTCTTATCTTTGAGGGTTCTGACGGACCAAACTTTTCTGGTAGCGGTATATACGTTATACCAGATATAGAAGGCGGCACTGCTAAAGAACAACTTGAAGATCTTGAGAAACACTATGCTAACTACATATCCCTTACAGTACACCAGAGAAAGCTCAGTGATGACGGAGCTAGAATGATGTACGGTCTTTCCAACCAACAGAGGTATGATCAGATTAAGGGTGAACTCTTGAAGAAGATCGACACTTCAAAAGACAGTGATGTAGTCGGCAAACTTGAACCAGACCTTCAGAGCGATGAAGCTAATATAGTAGATGAAATGTTCCATGATCCTAATACTTTTGTAGGACAGCACTTCCTTAAGTCTCTTGAAGAGAGTAAGAAAATTGACAAGTCTGTAAAGAGCAGACTCAACAACACTCCATACTTCACTCCTACAGAGTTGATAGACATGGGTGTTCATGGTAACGACAACTACTATTCTAAGAAGGCTGACAATGATGGTCTTACTAAAGACATTTCTTCGACTACTTGGTTTGATTCTTACAAGAACATGATAGCTCAGCATGTCTATGAAGACTTCACACCCGAATGGATCAATGCTCTTAACAAACTCTACTTAGATTATGACGACATCAAAGAGAGTGGTACTGAAGAAGAGTTGCTTGCTAGAAAGCAGAGTATACTTGACCTTGGATGGAACCCTGAAGTTCCTTTCACTCCAGAGAACAGAGCTAAAGCTGCTAAGAGAATCAATGACTACATAGACAACTGTGTACCGAAAGATATCTTCATTAATATGGATGATATAGTACCAGATGATCTCCCTGATGTGGTTGAAGAAGCTGTCTCAAAGAAGACTCATAAGCCTGTCTTCATAATGCTCACTAAGGGAAAGACACCTATCATATCTTCTAGTATACAGAAGGTTACTAAGAGTGAGTACAGTCATGCTAGTATCTCGTTCGATCCCAATCTCAAGGAACTCTATTCGTACAACTTCCGTAAAGAGAATCTTGGATTCGTTATGGAGAAGCTTGAGACTATAAAGGAAGTACCGATTACTGTATGGTGCTTCTTTGCTGAGAGTGAAGTAGTAGAGAACATGAAGAAGAAGGTCTATGACTTTAAGACTCATGATACTCACTATGACTTCAGAATGCTTCCCAGATTCATCAGAAAGAAAGACGTCAAGCCTGATGATAATGAGTATAATCAGGTATGTAGTACCTTTGTAGATACTGTTCTGAAAGCTGGAAGTATCAATCTCGTAAAAGATATCAACATGCCCAGTCCAGCAGACATCTACGATGGCATCAAAACAAGAGCGAACACTATCTTCAAGGTGTATGATGGACCAGCAGGTCAGTACAATGGTAATAAGATAAAAAAGAAAGTTGACTACCTTCTCAATAAAGATACTACCGAAGCAGTTAATGAAGCTTGTAAAGACGTCAAGACTGCCAGGAGGTTTGTTAGAGAAGTAGAGAAACTTGCTAAGAGATATGATGCTAACTACTTTATCGTTACTGATGGGGCTAGCGGTATTCATAACAACGGTAACCCTGCAGTAAAGAATGCCAGAGATGCTCAAGTGAAATGGGAAAAGGAAAACGGCTATGATCCTGATGAGGATTGGAGCAAGAATCCTATCAACGAAGCTATCAATGACATTAAGAACGGAGTCAATCCATATGGTCATAAGACTTTCTACCATATCTCTTTCGATGAAGACCTTGATGAAAAGACCCTTGTACCAAGAGTACCAGAGTGGATCAAAGGTATGAAAGAGAAGGATAAGGACTTTGAGAAGAAACTTGAGAAGTTCAAGACTGAAAACAACCCTGACGGATACGGATACGAAGATCCCAAGACTCCCAGAATCTGCTTCTCTAACTCTATAGAGGGTGCGCTTAATGCCATCATCAATCCTAACAAGAGACTTCATCTTGCTGGAAAACAGATATATGTCTTTGTACCAGAGAAACCTATCTCAGAGTACAAGACCAGAAGCAACAAAGTTATCAAGAAGAATGGCGATGTCTTCGATGCTAACGTGACAAATGAGATGTGGATACTTGAACCTTGTAAAGTGAAGTTCATTGGTTCTATAGTAGTAGACAAGGTTACTGCTAAGAGAAGGAAGAAGTTCACCAACAACAAGGAGATGACTGTTATGGAGTATTCATACAAGTGGCGTTGGTATCATAAGATCGCTAAAAAAGAAAGGTTCCATGAGTCAGTATCAATCTTCAATGAGATGAAGAAGTTTCCTGTGGAGTTTGATAAAGAAGGTAATCTGATTATCTATAAGTGTTCTACAGGCAACATAGACTTCGACGAAGAGATAGACAACAGTGTAACTCTTCTCGAGACCTATAGAAACACCAACAACGAAGAGGGTATGAAGTATGAGCTTGCTAAGATGTGGTACATCATAGCAGAGCTTGAGAAGAGAATGAAGAAGAGAAATGTTCCTGTAGATGAGTACAACAAACTCGTCAGACAGAGAAGCGTAGCTATGAATGTGTTTAAGACCAACTTCAAGCACATGAGTAGTCTCGATAAGAACTTCAACTTCGCAGCATACTATAACAGTACACCTTTCTCAGATAACGGTGTTAAGATCACTAACAGCACGTTAAGATACGGACTGGCAGCAATGAAAAGAATCGTTAGATAACAAAAAAGAAGGGCGGATGTAAAGTCCGCCCTTCCTTCTGATAGCTTAGCCCTGCCAGCCTAAAAGTCTGGCATTATTGATTATCTCTGCTTCGATTTCTTCTTTACTCATTTTCTGTCCGAATGGGAGAAATGGGAATTCATATTTCATTATCTTAAGTGTCTGACCGATTGTTTCCTTTACAATCGATGGATTGTAGTGTTTTCCTGAAAGAACAGTGAACAAGTCAGAACAGATGTCCTGTAATGATTTAAAGAGCTCGTATGAGAACTCTATCGTGTTTCCTTTAATGATAAAAGCTCTCATTTCTCTAGCTGCTTCCTTGTCCTCATCGTCTGGCATCAGCCACTCATCAATATCGGGCATAAGGTCGTATGTTGTTGCGATCATTAAAAAGAGTATATAAGCTCTTTTCTCTGTTTCTGTTCTTACTGCTGATGTGATAATATTGTTATTCATAATAACCTCGCTTTCATTGTTCCTACTCTAGCGGATCCTTCCTTTCATCTTTAGGATCATAGTCTTTTGCCGAGTAGCAAGCCAAGAACGTTAGCACTTTACTAAACTCTTACCTTGACTCACTATGATGATATACATTTGAAACCACCTACTTTTACAAAACAAAAAAGAACGGACCTTAACGGGTCCGTTCTCTATCTCTTTGTTACATTACTTCACATCATCCCAGAGTTCTATCATACCAGATACTCCGTTAATGTCGTATTTTCCATACCTCATTATATCGAGTACTCCTGTAGCAGCATTGATAAGAGAAATGTTTGATTCTTCCTCTATCTTTGTTTTGATACATTTCTCGAAAATCTTAATGTCGTTCATTTCTATGCAAGGAAAGTTTGGTGCCTTACATATAGCAGAAACGAATTCATTATTGCCTGTACTTATTGGTTCTTTATACTTCACGCTATCAAGAAGAGCATTGATCATACTTACGATCTCATGATCTTCCAGCTGATCGAAAACTCTTTTCAGTATTCCCATATATACAAGATCCACTGGAACCCATTCGCCATCTGGACGAACAAAGCTTACAGATGGTAGAGATAAATCGTTATAGACATATCTCAACATGAAGTACAGCTTGTTCTTCTTTGTTTTAGTGATAATGTCGAGAGACATATCTTTCAGCTCTATCTTCAGCTTATATGCTATTGTAAGGATCTGGCCTAAGATGCGGTCTCTGATGTTTCCCTCTCTAAGGTCTTTACACACATAGTCGTTGAAGTCCTTATAGGGTTCACCATCTTCTGTAGCGCAATCTTTTGCGTTGTTGTACAGTTCCCATATCTCTTCACAACTAGCCTTCAGATCGGGACGATCTTCGAGAAAGCCCTCGAGATTTTCCATTACTACCTTGAAGTTGAATCCAGAAGGGATATCCTTGTAGATTTCCTCCTGAAGGCTGACAAGCTGCTGTTTAACTTTCTTCTTCATAATATCATCCATTGTTAGTTTCCTCCTTATTATACTCGAAGATTCGTGTTGTTTCAAATAAGCCAACTTCGTCGAAGAAGTCTTTACACATCTCATCGACAGCTTTGGCTTCATCGGACCCATCGGTCCATGTGTCAAGTGCATTCAGAAGTGCCATACCAGGTACAGCTTCTTCACACTCGTCGTTCAGTTCGCAGAGAAGTATATAGCCCATAGAGTAATCATACTTCCCTCCAATGTTTCGTTTGTTCTTGTCATGTTCGTTGTAGGCTTTGTTGGCACCGCACATCACAGTCGCCCATAGATTGACTCTTCTATCGAAGTCGACATTCTTGTCTCTGATAGCGGTCACTATAGCATCTATGAAGTGAACTGTTACCTTATTCATGATCATAAGTCTACCTCCTTTAATAGATTTTGTTGTATACCCTTGGGTGTACATCACTATAATATGTAACTAGATTATATATTATCTTGTCGAGACTGAGAAGTCTTAATATTTTAGGAAGGAGGCATTTGTATGCTGACAGGATCCGCAATTATACAGGCGATCAAGACTAAGAAGATACAGATAACGCCATTCGACATATCATGTATCAACCCCAACAGTTACAATGTTCATCTCTCAAACTCTATCAAGATATACCAGGAGCATAGGGTTTTGGATACAAGAGGGAAGAACAAACCTGACTACGAGAGAACCATACCAGAAGAAGGTTTCATACTGTATCCTGGTAAGCTCTATATTGGCTCTATAGTAGAAAGAGTCAAGAGCAACTTCTATATATCTGCAATCGACGGAAGATCTTCTATAGGAAGACTTGGTCTGCAGATACATGCTACAGCAGGCTTCGGAGATATAGGTTTCGACGGACACTATACTCTGGAAATGATAGCTACAATTCCAGTAAGAGTATATCCCAATGACCTTATAGGCCAGCTGTATTTCGAAGAACCAGATGGTGATGTAGACTTCCTCTACAATGGAAGATACCAACACCAAGTAGACCCTACTTGCAGTAGGATCGAAATCGATAGCCGTACAATCAAAGGCTATCACTATGTAGAACAAAAATAACAGGAGATGTTTATCATGAGTAAAGAGAAGAAGAAACTGGTAGGTACCTATTGGTACAACAAGCTTAACGATGAGGAGTATGAACTCTATCGCCACATCGATTATATCTATGGCGATAAGCCAGTATATGAGAATGTGGAAACTCATAAAATAACACTCAGTATACCTGAGACATGTATAGAACTCGTACCGATCATGACACTTTCGATAGATAAGGTTATGGGTGAGTATTACTTTGTCTACAGGCATGACGACGGTAAGCTCGTAAGAGCCTACAACGCATGGAGCATCAAAAGATCCATCCACATCAAAAACGAGATCAAAGCTATCGAAAACAGAGAAAACTATGTCTTTGCTCTCTACGTGAACGATGATTTTGATACTCTTAAGAAACTCGGTATCAGCAATGATGTTGTTCTCTACAACATCTTATCACTGTTTCACATCGAAACAGGCATTGTCGAAACTCAGCATTGTAATCTCATAACAGATAAATATGAAGCTGAGCAGTTCATAGAAGAGTTTGAGAATCAGTTCGATATCGAACTGATCGGTTATAAGCTCTTTGAATACGACTTCTCTGTTAATCTCTCCAAGATAACTCAGGAGTACCAGGTGATTATAGATAAGGATAATCACTTCTATATCATCACCTATACAAGCAAGAGTAGAGAGATAGATCCAGATGATAAAGCATCTAAGGAGATATCAGACTTCATGGATAGCCTTATTAAAAGGTGATTCAAATGTATATAATAGGGGTGTCCTTGGGTAGCTTCTTACCATAAGGATAACTTTACTATAAATTCAATCAAAGGAGGAACATACCATGAGTATGGAATCAATGAAATCAAAGGTCCTTGACGAAATCTTCAAGGACAACATCATCGCAGATCCCACAGCTGCAACAGACAAGGAGGAATCTGCTACCACTACTACAGTAGATACATCATCTTCTACAACTACAAAGGACGCTGACGTAACTACTGAAAAGAAGATCGGAAAGTCAAAGATCAAGTGGACAGGAGATTACAAGCCGATCCCTGTTCAGTATGCTGTTCCCGTAAACAGCAACACTGTGCTCAAGGAAACATCTGAGTTCCTGAGAGCAATCTTTGGAGATTTTGAGGGCTGTGCCTGCGAATGGCATGAGAACATCAACTCCAACAATCAGCAGGGCACATTCAGTGTAACTGCTAGATTCATTTACACACAGAAGATCGAAGAGGACAAGTACAGAGCTGTACAGTCCAAGCTTGGCTCTGCTAAGGAGTCAGCAGCATCAGATGCTCTCAGCATTTACAATGCTATAAAGTTCGGCAAAGCTGCTAAGAACAGTGAGGTGTTCATCACTGATAACCTCAAGGAAGTGCTCAAGGACTATGTTCCTGATTGCGTCGGCATTGTGGGTCAGAATGGCTCGATCACTGTTAAGCAGATCAAGAACAACAAGGGCCAGGTAAACTGGGATCTTGTTACAACTGTGAATGTTGTAAATCATCCGTACAACTACAATCAGAAGATCTACGAGGTACTTGTTACACTCGATGGTCTGAAGCTGTACGAGGAAATTCTCAAACACGGTGCAGATGCAATCATCGAAAACTGGCACAAAAATGAGGATGGTGTTTGGGTCCGTAAGACCAAGTATGATGGCTGGACTGTTCAGCTCATCAGAGAATGGCAGGGCGAACTCAAAACTGACCTTTACGATAACGGCGATTATCAGAATATCAATGTTATCAGAATGAAGGCAATCCTTCAGAACAACCCTGCAGCAAAGAATGTCAATAACGTAATGAACCAGGGTATAATCGTTACTAACATTCCGATGCAGAGAAAGTTCATCTAAGCAAACAAACATAAGAGTGGCGGAGTTTAACTCCGCCACTATTTTTTATGAAAGGAAGATTGTTATGACCGAAACTACAGGTACTAGAATCACTTTCAGCCTAACAGGTATTGATGAAGTGATTGAAGAAAAAGAGAACCAGTTTACGGCTCTCAGAGAAGTCGAATGGGGAGATAGACCTTCTAGTCTTGAAATCCGTAGATGGAGAAAGATGCCGAATGGTGATGAATTCCCCCTTAAGGGTATGACCTTCATGACACCAGAAGGTCCGAACAATCTCGCTGAAACTCTTGTTGCGGTTGGATTCGGAAATACGAAAGACATTCTTGCAAGCCTTAAAGATCGTGATAACTTCAGAAAGTGTCTCAACACTGTTCTTGGTAAGGAAGATGAGAACTATGATAAGAGTGCTGGTGAAGAGTATGACGATTACTATGATCCGTCAGAGTTAATGAAACTTTGATCGAAACGAACAAGTGGGGAGCTAGTAATAACTCCCCACAAAGGAGGTTATAATATGAAAACAGATGACTTCAGTATCACTTCTATAGTAGACGATGTTCATAAGAAGTTTGAAGAAGATGACGTTTACATAGAGAAGTGTAATGAAACTTCATGTATCAATTACGATTCAAGAGGATTCTGTAGATATGAATCGTGTATACGTAAAAGTGGCATACTTCCCAAACAGCACGATAAGTTCATGCACCAGTGTGCGATATGTGGAAACGAAAGAGACTTTACCAACCTTCGTGGAGACATATGCTCAGACTGTATCGAACATATCGCCAACAAACTCCTCCAGGAGGGATGAACATGTATTTTGTACCAGCCAAGAAAAGTTTTAACTCAGAGTATATCCCTGTACAGGCTATACTCTACTCTTACTATATCAAGTATGATAATCTGAGGGAGCTCACTAGTGAGGCTTTCTCAGGATCGGATTCAGATAATCTGATAGTGTATATAGACTGCTATGATATTATCAAGTCTATATATAACAGATCACTGTTAGGACCTGATGGACTCTTTGAGACTTCATCCAATATCCTTACATCAGCTTTATTGAATCTGGCTGCTCACCTTAGAGCATTCTATTGGAGCGGCTATCATGTAAGAACAGAGTTCTACCTTGTGTTCAGTGAACAGCCTCAGGGGGTTAGTCTTAACCACTACTGTCATAATGAACACCTTGATAGAATCATCGACATCAATCTTAAGATGCTGCGAACACTCTGTCCTTATATTCCAGGTATCTATCTTATGGAAAGAACTTGGGATTCTTCTATCGTAACAATGACTGACATCAAGCAGCATAGAGATGCAGGGATTAACACCCCTGCGATAATCATATCTAAAAACGATATGATGTGGCAAATTCCTTGCCAATATGAAAATGTGGCTGTCTTCAGACCACGTAAAACGTCATCTGGGGACACGTCATTTTGCGTAGACAAACGCAATGTCGTTTTCGTGTACAGAACACAGAGAAGGCATATGAAAACGACGCTAGAGGCATTTTTGAATCCTGGACTGTTACCACTTTATATAGCGATGACTAGTTACAGTGAATTAGATCTGCCTATATACTTCAAAACTTCCAAAGCAATCTCAATGATCAATGGCATGATCGGAGACAATAGAATCCTTAATGGATACAACTCTCCAGATGCTATAGAAGGTATACTGAAAGAGATTAGCATTAAGGGAGGACAGATGAACTTGTATGAGAGATACAAGATAGTAGATCTCTTCTACAAGGCAAATATCTATCAAACAAAGCCAGAGTCTTCAGTACTGTTAAAGACTCAGTTATCAGACATAGCAGGTGTAGAGAGTATCAACAACGAGTACTTTACTCGGAATCCGATTGATATCATACACTTGTTCTATGCGTAAGGAGGAATAGTTTATGAATATCTTTAATGAAGATAAAAAAGACAACTTTGTAAGTACGATTGATATCGAAACTGTGAACAATCTGGATGATAAGAGAATGAGGGATATGATCGATAAGTTTAAGGGGTACTATTTTAATGTGGTTAAGTACCACATTAAGGAGCACTATGGTATGGCTACTCTAATGCTTTACTGTAACAATGCTCCTAGTGATGATGAGTATGACGGAAGTACTCTTCATGTAGTCTTCTGTGTAGACCCTACATGCGAGCAGCTTGCTAAGCCTATGATAGAGGGAATGTATAAACGTTTCATCAGAATCGCACATGAAAGTGTAGAAGGAAACATGTTCCCTGTGTTCTCAATCGGTGAGAACACGTTCGTCGAAGCTCTCAGTAATAGTGAAGAGAATAAAGGGCTAAATAGTCAGTTCTCCTTTGGTCATCAGCATCCGCTTCTTGATGTGATTGAGCGTATCTGGGAAGAGGAAGAGAATGACGATGACAGAGAGGAGGGTAAGATCATATGACTCATGATGTTATTCTTAGAGTCATTAAGACTCTACTCTTTGTGGTTGCTGGATCATGTATCTATATAGGGATGGATAACATGAAGAAAGCATTTCAGTGTAAGAAGAATGCTATGAGTGAGAAGGAAAGACTTCACGGATGGAGAATACTTATCATTATCTCTATATCATTCTTCATAGCAGCATTCCTGCTGATAGCGTTGGGGTATTATGTATATACAAGAATTGCTGGGACAGGTTAATCCTGTCTCGGCACTCTTGTGCCCTCTCACGCTTTGTTTTTTCTTATCCGTGTACATCTTAATAAGTATGAAAGGAGTGATCTCATGGCACTTGAATCGTATAGATACAAGATATCCCTTAGCTATATTCACTATGGATATGAGATAGCTATAGATCCGCAACAGATACAATACGTTGGTATAGATAGATCTTTCGATAGCAACAACATGCCAGTCATTGCAGTAAGTTGTAACATTGAAAGAGATATACTCGACATGATGATTCAGAATGCAAATGATAACATCGTGGAGTTGGGTATCTTTAGATACGATGCTTCTAACCAGAATGATAATATCACAAAGAAGTACATCTATGATAGATTCATCTACTTCTTGGGCGATGACATTTCCCAGACTGCAGAACTCGACTATGGTAACGGACAGCAGCACACTAAGGAGAGGTATAAGGAAGTTACCATGTGGCTTATTCAGCAGGATGCTGTAAACAACAACCGTAAGGTTATCAATGGTATCTTTAAGAATGCAACTACCAACTCCCTGATTCTTCAGATAACTAACTACGTAGGAAACACTGTACTCGAACCAGTAGATTACGACAACAAGTATGAACAGATTATCATACCTCCCACTAACAGCATATCTCAGTATATAGCTTTCCTCAATAACAACTTGTCAGTATTCTATGATACTGGGTATAGATTCTTCATAGACTTTGATATGACGTATATAATGTCTAGTAGTGGCAAACCAGTACAGACAAAGAACCAGAACATCTTCACGGTTGAGATCAACGTGACGAATATCATCCCTGATGAAGACTCTGAGTCTGGTATGATAGTAGACAAAAGGAACGGTAAGTATATCGTGAACGTGCCTCTGGCGAACGTTAACTTCACAAAAAATAATATAACTAACAAGATGGTGAACAAGATCACTACTATAGATAGTAGTGGTAATGTCGAAGAGAAGACTATAGAGGGTAATGATACTAGAGTAACTACTATGATGAACAAGATAGTGAATCTGAGTAATAATGACCAGAACGCTATCAATAACATTGCGGCAGACTACGAGCTGAACAATGTCTTCCTTAGTATTACTAAGAACGACCTTGATGCTAGTATCTTCACTATGAACAAGGAATACATTATCACTATGGATGAAGACCATGAAGAGTATAGTGGCAGATATCTCCTAAGTGCAGTAAAGCAGTTCTTTGTAAAGCAGAATGATTACTGCGTAATGACAACGATACTGATGTTTAAGAAGATCTAAGAAAAAATAAGGATGACCGTCATCATCCCTATTCTCGCTGGGTTGCGATCCCAACTTGGCTAACGTTATCCTATACCGCGCCCATTCTTATTATTCCGCTACCTTGCTCTCTCCGACTATAGGTGTCAGATTAAACACATTCATTGGGTAGCGTACTCCCTTTCCAGCTATTCTCGTATCTAACCTTTGTCTTTTTGGCCTCCATTTTACAGATCCATCATCTATGTGATATGGTTACTGTCGTTTTTAGACTAAAGGTGTTGTATACAAGACAGTCTCCTCAGCTATCAGACCCTTAGCGGTTACTGTGACTTCTGTTGAAGTTTAGCTCCGCTAATGGGTGGAGACATATGGAATGAACCTTTCCACTCGCTGTCACTATAATGATATACAACTATTCGACTCTACTTTTACGAAAGATAACGGAGAGGGAAGTTCCCTCTCCGAAAAGTTTTAGCTAGTAGAAGTTGTATTCTGAGGCTTACTGTCAGTACTCTGATCAGGAGCATTTGTTGTACCAATCCATGTTCTTACATGTGCTCTGATTACATCGAAGTAATCTCTGCGAGTATCAGAGAGTGAGTTCAGAGCAGCACCCATACAGAGTGATCTAGTATTACCCCATGCTCTTATCATTGAAAGAGCATAGTCTTCATACTTGGCAAGGTTCTCATCAGATACACCTTTCTCCTTCATATTGGCTGCTGTCAGTTTACTCTGTCCTCCAGCAACACCTTTCATATGACTGGAATCAGACTTAATATCGGAAGCTGTTTCTGATCCTTCTTTTCTGTTAGCCTTGTTAGCTGTATCAAGAGACTTGTTGTCTTTCTGACTATATGAAGAATCTCCAGAATTGATCTTTGAATCAGTATTCTTATTACTTCCAGCATCAATCTGTACACCGTCTTCGTTTATAACTCTGCCGTATACATATGAGTATGCTTCCTTCGTAGCTTCTGCTTCAGCTTTAGCGTCTTTGAGTTCTTTACCGAGTTCTGAATTAGGATCGTCTTTAGCTGCATCTGCTTTTGCTGTTGTAACATCAGCAGCAGAACCGCCCTTGAGAGATTTACTCATGGCATCGTAGCCCTTCTTATATGCAGACTCGATACCGCTCATTCCGTTATCAAAAGCATCCTTGATCTTCTTTAACTTCTCTACGGTAGCATCATACTTGTAGAGGAAGTTATACATATGCTCCATATGAGCACCTTCAAGATCAGAACCAGAATATTCATCAATCTCTTCTCCACCGTTAAGCCAGTTACGAATCCTACCAGCAAATCCAGGTATATCGTCAGGATCAACGAAAATCTTTGTATTGGTTATGCCAATAGCCTTAGCAACTTCTTCTTGCTGTGATATCGTGAACTTATCTACTGCAGCATTACCTGCTTTAGTAAGATCTCCTCCAGTAGGAGTTTTACTTGGGTCAGTGCCAGCTATATCATTAAGTTTACCTTCTATTGTCTGAAGGTCGCTAAGCTCTGGAACTTTGGAGAACACATCCTTAACTTTGCTGACTAATGTGTCGAAGTTCTTCTGACCCTCGAAGTGATCCTGCATCTTAACAGATTTGAGTGTACACTTCTTCTCGAAGATGATGTTTGCATACTGCTTGAGATAAGCGATGTTATCGCTTGCCCAAGCCTGAAGACTCTCAAGGAACTTCTGGTATATCTTGGCGAAGAATGACTTGATTCTTGCCCATACCTTCTTGAACTTGTCGCCGAGTGCTCCTTCATTGAAGATAGCCATCTCTTCGATAGCCTTTCTCTTATCTGTACCAGAAAGGAGTACACACTCGTTAACGTATCTTGTCATATCAGACTGCTGAAGCTCGAGATCTAAGAGATAGTTCTCATAAGCTATGATGTCTGTATATCTACTTTCGTACATAGTATATCCTCCCTTCTTATATAGTATCTGCTTTATGACCCTTGATCTTTGAGAGGGCCTTATACAGAATAGCCTTATCCTGATTGAAGCAATCCTTAGCAGCTGTAAGTTTAGCCGAGAATGCAATGCCATGGATATTACTCATCTGGTTTACCTGAGCAGCACGAGCTCTGAGGAATGACTCGATAAGAGACTTCTGTTCTGCAGCTGTAGCTTTGGTCTTATTACCACTTCCAGCAGCACCACTTTCGGTATCGCTATAATTATATTCTCCGCTAGTCATACCAAGATGTGATTTCTGATCATCGACATATGTTGAATGAGATCCAGTATAGTCTGTGATCTTGAATGAATCCTTGGACAGTTTGTATGACTTTTCGAAGTATCTTTCGAGAGCACCATACTCTTTATCGATATCGTTTCTTGTCTTCTCGACAGCCTTCTTGAGTTTATCATATCCCTCGAATCTCGTGTAAGCTGCACTTACTTCAGAAGAAGTGATGGTCATCTTACTTTTGTCCTTAGAGTCGTCTCTGAACTTCATGAAGCATTCTTCATCGAACTGACTCGCAGGGATATCATTCTGATCACCCAGAACCTTACCTCTGAAAGCATCGAAGAAATCTTCCTTACTGTCTTCGTATCCGTCGTACTTACTCTTAAGTGTATCGTAGTTAAGTGTACCATTACCGAAAGCATCTGCGAGTGAATTGTTTACATCGCCGAGGCTTATAGTACTGATCACAGGAACGTTACCGCCATCATAGAGGTTAGTAAACTTGTATCCTTCGAACTCAAACTCATCCTCAGTCTTGAACTTAGAGAATTCGTTCTTGTTCTTCTTGAGATAACTTTCTGACTTGAACATACTGTTCATCTTAGCGATGAACTTGTTGAAGATCTTCTTTATCCAAGCCAGGAACTTCTTGATGATTTCTTTAACCTTGCCGAAGAAATCACCAAAGCCTTCATGAATAACTTCAGGTGAATCACAGCTTTCCATGATTGTCTTGTAAAGCTGTTTAGAAGCATCGAAGTATGAACGATTATAGTCTGAGAGGAATGCATAGCATTCTGCCATATAGTCGTAGGAAGCTTCTGCTTCTGCAGTAGCCAGATTGTCTATAGCTAAAGCACTTGAGAATGCATGCTCGTGAATAGTAGTGTCTCCAGAAGCCTCTGAACGGGATCTCTTGGGAACACTGGACAGAGCTGCAAAGTCAACATTGAAAAGTGACATAGACTTCTCTCCTTTCATAGTATTATTATAGAGTTAAGACAAAGAAATCGGGAGGGTCTATTGGCCCTCCCGACTTATGTTGAACGAATTGTAATTACTCTGTATTCTGCCGAAGATTACTTGAGAACGATGTTGTCGAAGTAGTTAGCTGTCTCAGCAACTCCCTCGTAATCGTCATCGTAGTCGTATGACTCGTTTGTCATCTTCTTGCCGCCGCCGATAACCTTAACCATGATAGCCTTAGCCTGACGCTTTCTGTCAGTGATAGCCTGGAGGTAGATACCGTTAGCCTGTGTGAAGCAGTTAGAAGCGAACTTGAGCTCATCCATAGTAGATACGACAAGTGCGAGAACATTTGAAAGGTTGTTTGAACCCTTTGTCTTATCCACGCCATTTGCCTTCAGCTCCTCACCAGACTGAGCCTTGGTAAGCTTCTTCTCAGCTGTCTCAAGCTTTCTGACTGTATCATTGTAGCCCTTTACGAAGTGGTCACAAACTTTCTGAGCAGCCTTCTTGAACTTCTCAGAATCCTTTATATCTGACACAATGTCGGCAACAGTAAGATCCTTCTTTTCGATGGATTCCTTCTCTGATTCGCCGTTTCTGAAAGCTTCGAAGATTTCCTTAGAGAACTCTGAAGCTGTAAGAGGCTGGTCAGCCACAACTTTAGTTGAGAGCTTATCAGTGATCTTATTAGCAACGAATCCGCGGATAGACTCTTCCTTGTCTTCCTTGTTATCTCTCATAGTATCGATAGCTCTCTTGAGATCAGCATCATCAGCAGCAATGATAGTATTTATATCTGCATCGAGAGCGCTCTGGATAAGTGCATTGTTTCCAACCGCCTTAGCAACTGCCTCGCTAGCAGCAGCAGTTCTTTCGAGACCAACGTTGTCAAGCTTTACAGTGAACTTGTAGCCCTTGAACTCGAAGTCGCTCTTAACCTTGCTCCACTTAGTAGAGAATTCCTTCTGATACTTCTGAACAAATGAATTGTCACTTGAAGCCATAGAAGAAATCTTAGCGATGAATGTGTGAAGAATCTGACGAATCTTCTCGATAAGCTTCTTGAAGAATTCCTTGATCTTGTTGAGTACACCAGACACACCACCTGCCTCGTAGATAACCTCTTCACCATTCTCGGCGAAATAGTTTACTTCGTTGAGGCCGATAGCCTTCATGATTGAGATGTAGTTCTGCTCGTTCTCTGCTACCATAGCAAGAGAGAGCTCTTCGTATGTAGCAGTCTCGCCGCACTCTGCAAAGAGATCTCTGGGAGTGTAGTTACCGTCATCTACATATGAAGTGTTGAAGTTAGAATAGATTCCCATAATGTGTGTCCTCCTTTCCTTAGCATATAGCCTGGAGATCTGACAGAGTATCGTACTCTACAGCCTCTCCGACTGCTGTGTAATAGTCATAAGACTCGTTCTTGTGATCTACAGAAGCATAAGCAGCTGCAGAAGAGAACACACGACGAGCCTGTGTGATAGCGAACTTATAAGCGGCAAGACGAGCAGCAGTGAGCTTGTTGATTACAGCCTGTTCTGCATTAGCATAACGCTGCCAGAAACCAGCAAGACGCTCAACCTTCTCGAGATCGGCTTCTTTTTCTGCAGGTTTTTTATTATATTTATTCTTTGCTTCAGTATCTTCGCCAGATGATACTGTTCCTTTGAACTTGTTTGCAGAAGTTCCGCCAGCAACTGAAGTCTTGCGGACATCATAAGAGTCAGGAGACTTTGGACCACCACTTGGACCATTGAGCCTATTGTTTGAAAGAGCCTTGGAAATACTCTCAGATTCCTTGTTGATCTGACTGATGATCTTTGCGATAGTGCTTTCCATATTTGCATTGCACTTCTTGATCTTATCTTCGTTCTTTGTAGCATCCTTGAGGAGATCGCCGATGTAGCCGTGAAGAATCTCGCCAGTTGTCCACTCGTCCTTAACTTCCTCATCTTCAAATATGACGTCCATGAACTCTTTGCCGATGCTGTTGATATCATCGCCGTTGATAGCGCTCTTGAGATCATCTGAAAGTGATTCGGATACTACTGCACTGTAGATATCATCCTGATCGATATCAGAATCCTTCTTATATACATCAGATATTTTGATAGATCCTATTTTCGTAGCACCAGAACCGCTGTTGTAGAAGTATGCCGAACGATATTTGTAAGTGCCCTTGTCGTTAATATATCCCATAACGTCGGCGCCGTTACCCTTGAAAGGTCTTACCTTTGCCTTGAAGTTCTTCCAGTTGCTGTTCTTTGAGATAACAGGGCTGTACTTCTTGTGAAGTGCTGCGCTGTCTGCGAACACACCGCTGATTCTTGCAACGAATGACTTGAAGATACCCTTAATCTTAGCGAGAAGCTTAGAGAAGATCTCCTTGAGCTTGTTCCAGATTTCCTTGGCACCTTCGTTGATAACTTCGTAGCCCTCGTTTACAGCAGCGATCTCAGCCATGTCGCTGTGGATAGCTGACTCGAAGAGTGCGAAGTCGTTCTGATAACCTTCGATAAGAGCCATTGCACAACCAGTTACACAGTTGTATGACTCGTTAGCAGCTACATCTACGTCGTAGCCGCCTACACTATCGTATCTAGTATTTGAATAGATACCCATAAATGGTTTCCTCCTTTGTGTAGTATTCTTTACCTAATGGTATATTAGTAGTTCCCTATGGTCTTAATAGTAAGACCGTAAGATTTACTAATATGTTGGTCTGCCCAGTCGCTTAGAACAGGGCAGATGAGGCGGAGTCAGGAAGTTCATCAAGAACTTCTTTGGTTTGGTACTTTTTGTTTTCCTTGGTAAGTTCTTTGGTTGCTTTGACTTCAGACTGCTTGACTTCTATAGCGATGTGAGATGAAATCCTACGGAAGCGCTCAGCAATCTTCATCTGTTTTGAAGAGATACTCTTCTTCTGCTCGTTAGTGAGATCAGAACGAGAGTGCTCTACGTTATATGCATTTATCTGAAGCATGTCAGCTTGCATATCGAAGTATTCTGATATCCTTACTCTATTGTAGTAGAACAGGAATATCACTTCTCTGAGTATAGGTACAATAGCGAAGAGGATAGCAACTACGCCGAGTGCAGATCCTGCTACTGTAAGCTCACCCATGAAGTTTTTAGAGTTGGACTTGATTACATACTCCATAGCGTTTGTAACCTGTCCCTTGTCATAAGCCTGATTGAACTTCTCAAGAGTCTCAAAGACCATATGATCCTTAGTCTTGACAAGAGCAGACTTATCGATGGTAGCTTGGAATGTATCTGTTCCTGGGAGCTTTATATACTGTACACACATTGAGATGAGATATGACGTACTCTCTATAATGCTCAGGACAATTGAGTTGTAGAACACGATAGGGAGTTCTACATTGAGGGCATATGCTCTCTTCCAGATCGATGTAGAATCGATGATGTTAGAGATAGCCGTTCTTATAGTATCGACAGGTTTTGTGTCCTGCTTATACTCGAGAAGAAGATTCTTCATAGTGTCGAGAGAGTCCATAAGACGAAGATAGTTTGAAAGCTTAGTGATATCACCCTTAGTAGATGGTATCTCTCCCCAGTCTATATCGTCAACTCTTTCAACTACATTATCGTATAGTTTTGATGTTAAAGAGACAAGTACCTTAGTTTGGTCGTCTTCATTAACAGCAAGAAGAATTTTACGAGTTTCACGATCATTGAGATCGAAATACTCAGTGATAGCTTTGTTGTATTCGGGACTTCTGTAGACAGAATGGAAGTCAAAGTTCTCTTTGACCTTCTTTTTATTGAGTCTCTGGTACTCAGTATCAAGAGCTTTGTTGTAGCCCTTCTTCACATTAGTACCAGTACGAGTTGTATCTATAGCATCACCGACAATCTTTCCAGCAGCTCCGCCAAGAGCACCACCGACTGTAGCTCCTACAGCACCACCTACAGCGCCTCCAGCCATACTACCACCAGCAGTACCGAGTGCGCTCATAGCTGAACCTGCAGGGTGACGAATAGCATCTCTTGCATCATCAGCAGTCTGATATACATATCTCTTACCATGGAATACGATACCCTGACCGAATTTCATGGTAGACTCTTCGCCCTTCTTGATAGGACGAAGTATAGCTTTGCCGACTTTGAGCATACCGTTCTTAAGAAGAACAGGTTTATCAGCTTCAGTAACTACTACAAAGCCTTCTGAATCGAGAGCATGGAAGTCTTCTGAAGTATATAACTTCTTATCCTTCTTAACACCCTTCTCGACCCCTTTCTCAGCCCACTTATAAGCAAGACCGAATCCTCCAGCATAAGCACCGACTGTAGCTCCTACTGGACCAGCGACAGCACCACCTGCAGCTGCACCTAATGCTCCGCCTACAACACCTCCAGCCATACCATGTGTAAGTGCTTTGAGCTCTGCGTTAGGACCGCTAACAAGGATATACTTGTCACCATCTACATCAATGATGTATTCCTTGTTTGCCTTCATGTATTCCTTGTCGAGAGTTTTGTTCTTAGGAAGTCTCCTGAAGTTGAAGCCGTCTCTGGTAATCATGTCAGCCTCAATGAGAGATCCCTGAGTAGATTTACCAGTCTCTTCATCAGTGATAGTGTAACCCTCTTTGGTTATATGAAGCTTTCTCTTAGACTTCTTAAGGTTCTCCTTAACATTGCCCTTGAGTCTCTCCTTACCCTCGCCGATCTTAGCGCCGAGTTCGTCGATGTTGTCTGATACTGTCTGAGCTACAGACTTCTCCTTACTTTCATTGAGTACTCTAGCGAGCTGCTCATCAGAAAAAATAGCCATATGGATTACACCTCCTTATCGAGAAACTTTGGTAAGAAGATTTACCATCTTCTTATACGTATTGTCTGAGGCTTCTCTCTCCATATTAGAGAAAGTGAGTCTTTCATAGTTATCGTCGCCGCTGTCGTAGAGGAACGAAGCAGTTTCTACCGCTTCATTGAGTACGATAATAGCGATGAAGTTGTAAGAATCAAGAATCTTTCTAGCAGTTGATATGTTCATGATATCAATACCAGATGATTCCTTCATAGTCTTAGCAACGTTATCTGAAACACAGAGTGCCGTAATAGCAGTAGCATCATTGTACTGCTTAAGATTACGTCTGAATTTAGACTTTGCTGCTCGTCTTTCGAGAACTTTCCAGAGCTTGCTGGAAGTAGCATCTTTGCCGTAAGAAAGAGCATCGAGCTTAGCCTTATCAACTGCAAACATGAAGTCGCGGAAGAAAGCTATCTCATTAGTTGTAGCTCTGATGAAGCTGTTGAGGAAGTTTTTGTCCTGTACCTTAGAAGTTACACGGTTGATGATGTCGCCTGTGGATACAGGATACACCTTAACCTTTACTCCTATAGTACAAGTCTGAGTGAAGGTTTTACCGTCTTCACTCTTGCCGATGAAGTTGACTACCATCATAGTAGGCATGAGCTCATTAGCTTTCTTATACTCAGCATTGAGCATACGCTTATTCTCAATGTCTGTATAGTCAAGAACTCTCTTAGCTCTAGCCTCTCTATCCTGATCAGGACCCTCCATGACTACCATATCCTTTACCCCAGTTCTATATCCAGGAATGATCTTGTAGTCTGAGATTGCCGACTCATTGATGTCATCGGGAAGTGTATAATTTGATTCTTTGAGATCTTCAAGTACAGCGTTGATAAGATTCTTGTCTATCTTAAGTGTACTTGCATTCTCGTCGAACTTGAGTACGAGTCTGTCAAGAGCATCAGAATAGTCATCGAGTGTAGCATCAAGAGTTCCGAGGTTGTTGTGGAACTTCCTTACATAGTCATACACATCTTCATTCTCACCGACACAGATAGCAGTAAAAAGAATGTGCATCATAGCAGCACATTTCTTCTCATGAGCTTTGGCGGCCATAGCCACCGAATCAGGATCGAGGTCAGCTGAAGCCAGCATAGGGAATGTTAATATGAGATCTTTTGTAGCAGATGCAACTGACTTGAATGAACGACGGTTGATATTGCTCATATAGAACTGAACTTCATCATAGTCCTTCATGCTTGTCACGATGTCTACGATATCTCTCACTACAGATTCGTGAAAGTATTCTCTACCGTTCAAGTATATTACCTCCTTACCTAGTATTTTTATAGTGATGTTTCATTGGTTTAGCGTATCAAATCAAAAAAGAAACAGATGAGAGCGATCCTACATCTGTTTCTTTTATCATCGAAAGATTTAGAGCTCTATTACCACTGAACCACTAGACTCTGTTCTGAAGGTACTATAGTTGGTTTCGTTAGTTGGCTTTCTCTCGATGACCTCGAAGAGCTGCTTCTCAACGACAGATACTCTGCCAGTGAGTTTACACAACTCTTCTCTTATAATTCTGATATCTGATTGCATATCCAGTAGAGCTCTCTCTACTGTTGAATTATTACCACCGTTTGCTCCTCTCAAAGCCTCACCAAGATGATGCGCCATTGAAGCAAACATTCTATCGTTGTATTCGTCTTGCAGTCTTTCGTTGGCTGCTTCTACAAGCATTTCGTCTTTTCCGTTCATAATGAAACCTCCGTTCGTTAAGTTGATTGTGAATGACGTATGTTTGAACGTGGAGATTCATATGGTTTGTACTTAGACACACCTATACTATACAACTGAGAACAAAATTGGAGGGTGGAACATCACTATAATTATCCCAAGAAAGGAGGATTACACATGGCTGATAGCATGTTTACCAATAACAATGTGCCTGGTCCTAACTCTGATCCGAATTGGACCAATTCCCAGAGAATGAACAATAGTGGATATGATTCCGAAAAGGTCGAAGCTAGTACCGAGAGTAGTATTGCAAAAGCTGCTAATGATACTATGCTTAGTCGAGATAGAATGTGGAATGAGACTCTTAGGAATAGATCTAATGCCATTCCATTCGACCCCAATTCATTTGATATCGATGAATCTACTATGAAGAGTATTTTGCACTCCGCAAATATAAAGTCTCCAGAAGAGTTGAACAGACTCAGATTCAACAGCTTTGCTAGATATGGTATGCTAGATATAGCTCATAACCATACTGGTTCTAGAGAGTATCTATTCTTTACCAAACCAGATCTTCATATCTTTAGCACTAACGGTTTTGAACTCAACAAACAGCTCAAAGACGTTACCTTCTTCAGGAACGCTATAGAACAATATCCTATGAGTCTGCTATCTTTACAACAGACATTGAAGAGAGGTAGTAGTTTATACCCTCACAACTTTGATCCAGCAATGAAGTTTATACCTCTTCTTTCAAACCATGTGACAAGTTCTCTCGACCTTCCAGCAATATCTGCTACAGAGACAGAGAACAACACTTCACTTTTTCAAGTGAAGACAACCTACAGAGACAGCTCAGAACAATCTGATTTCGGATTCGACTTCTCTCTTGAGTTCTGGGATACCAGATATCTTGATGTGTACATGTTGTTTAAGGCTTATGACGAGTACTGTAGACAAGAGTTCTACAGGAACGTTACACCGCCTAAACTTTCATATATTACAGATAGAGTAAACTGCAAGCAGTTCTCGATCTATAAGATTATCGTAGATGAAACCAATACGATCATGTTCTACGGTAAGGCTACTGGTGTTTATCCTATGGGTGTACCAAGAGAAGCTATGAGTAACTTTGATGGTACTATCAAGATTACAGTTCCGATGAAAGCTCAATTCGTTTCTGATATGGATCCGATCATACTCGACGAATTGAATCGGATATCAAGAATGACATACTTCGATGGTACTGATAACGATAGTATTGGATCTATGACTACTGGATTTATGCCATTATACAGTAAAGCCAATGGATCTGCTGATACTAGATGGGGTGCATTACCATACGTCGCAAAAGCAGGCGCCTTTAGAAAGGGAGCCCCTGACCAAGAACAGCTCTATAGACTTATGTGGGTCTATAGATCTACCAATGCTTAATACTAGAAAGGAGGACACTTATGTCAGTTACAATACCAGTACAGAATACCACTGATAAGATTCTTAACTCTGATATCTACGACCTTACGGCGTTTGTAGATGATATCAAAAAGACAGTTATCGATGGTGTTGACAATCCAACAGAAACCTTACAGGTTGGTATGTATGGTTATCTTGGATATGAGTTTGCATCTCTGCTTCAGAACTCTATAGTTGTAGCATCTGAGCTGGCAAACGAAGCTATCCCTACAAGAGCCAAGTTTGATAGAAACGTTATCACACATGCTTTATCTCTTGGTATCAAGAAGGTACAAGCTACGGCTGCTTCTATGAAAGTAATGCTCATATTCCCCGAGAAAGCTCTCATCAACAATATGGTCAATGACAAGTTTGTTCTGAAAGCTTCTACACCTATATACTTTGATGACATCGAGTTTCATACAGACTATGATATAGTCATCAACAAAACTAAACTTGACTCATCGACTATGGGTAGCAGAACTATGGACTATGTCTATACTGCTGTGTATGATATGAGTATCATGAATACCGAGTCTCCTATAGACAATGCGTATCTTCCTCCGATAGGAGTTTATGCTGGTGAGACCGATAATATGATAGTGGTAACTACCACTATCCATCAGGTTGAGTATCATACTATAGAGAACAAGATAGTCGGAAACGATAATCTTGCTAACAAGACTCTTAACTTCACATTCGAGAATCAGCTTAGTCACTTTACAGTGACAGTGTATGAGAACAACAACGATACTCCTATCAATCTTGTTCCATATTATGATGGACTTTACCACAACCCATACACTTCAAGAAAATACGATGAATCCAGAGCTCTTCTGAACGACCTCATTATACAGAGTCATACAGGAGTTACTGGAACAACAGCAGTGGTTGAAGAGAAGTATTGTTATTATCAATACATTAACTCTAACACTATTCGTATAAGGTTTGATCCTGAGTCGTACCAGCCTAGAACGAATGCTAACGTTGTAATTACAGTATGGACTTCTCAAGGAGCCGCAGGAAACTTCAATTACGAAGATGATATCACTGTTCGTCTCTCTTCAGATAACTATACTAATCTCTTCATGACAGTTAAACAGCGTGGAGATGAAGGTTCTTATGGAGGTATCGATCGTAAGAGTGTGCCAGAACTCCAGAAGATTATTCCTAAGGAAGCTCTCAGTAGAGGTAGTGTAACAACTGTTACTGACCTTAAGAACTACTTCAATTCTATCAATAGTGAAGATTCAGTTCTCCACATCTTCAGAAAGGAAGACAACACACTCAGACGAATCTATTACACTTACCAGTTGATGAAGGATGAGTTGAATAACGTTATCCCGACAAACACTATACCGATATATGAATCTCTCCCTCCAATGCATACCGACGAAACAGTTGGTGATATGTATGTAGAAGCTGGAGATCCTATCTACTTCTATAAGAATCAGCACATGCCAATTTCGTATATGAAGAAGAACTTCGTCGGTTATAGTGATTCTGAAGAAGCTATAAGTTCTACTTCTGTACAAGTTATAGGAAGAATCAGAGAACAGAATATACCGAGCACATGGGGTAGCAGTACTGGATACAGTGACGGAATCAGAGCCACAGCAATAAATGAATTCAGACAAGAAGCAATTGTATATGACAATAACTTCACCGAGTTCGTTAAGGATAATCTCAGTGTATACTACCCAGACGTATACCCATTCGAACCAGGTCAAGTGATAAGGTTCTCTGTATCTGCTATATATGGCGAGACAAATAACTTTGCTCAGAAGGAAAGTTATGAGGGTAGTGTAATATCTTACGGATACTACGGTGATAGTGACGAAGATACCAATATAAATTACAAGCCATCAGACTGGACCGACCCAAATCAGTACGCATGGCTTAAACTTGTTGTACGTGCTAAGAACGACAATGGTGAATTGGAGAATGTCATGTTTGTAATCCCATACAGTTACACTTGGAACTATCCAGTTGTAAGAACAGCTACATTCATCATTGAAGCTTATGAGACATACTCCTACAATGCTAAATACAATCCTATGTATTCTAAAGACATAGTACAGGGTAGCCATATCAGATTCTGTGTATACAATGGAAACGATATATACAGCTCTTTGGCTGATACAAACAATTGGTATGTAGGTGAAGTAGTAGGAGTATCGAGATCATATACTAATGGATCTGGTTCTATATCAAGTATAACTGTCCTCTATCTTAAACCTATGGACGACATAGATGAATCCAATCTTAGCTTCATGCAGCATACATTCAACTTCCCGCCTCCATCCGCAGGACAGTCTCATGGTAGACCGCTCGATACTAACGACATCATTGCTATACAGATTCTTACAGACTTCGTGTACACATCTCCTATGAATATACTTCTTAGAGACAGTT
>Ga0326512_10000692_pt1 | contig 28690 bp, 31 predicted proteins | sample 1_2617_0518_D_FD_203652 | JGI IMG/M metagenome (GOLD analysis project Ga0326512, IMG submission 203652) | Bovine rumen microbial communities from UC Davis, California, United States - 1_2617_0518 | ecosystem: Host-associated > Mammals > Digestive system > Stomach > Rumen | place: USA...
GAATTACCACACTACTTAATCCATCGTAAGTGGCATCTGGTGTAACCGTTACATCTGTCGTTCCAGCGGCAACAGTCTTACTTTGAAGATTTGGTGTTACTTGTGGAACATTTACTTCAACACTTTCATATCCATCTTTTGAAATATCTGTCTTAGCAATATATGTACCATTAGCTGTTATTGAAGTAGATCTTGTTCCAGTGGTTTTAAAAGGGGTAACTGTATCGGCACCTGCCTTTATATAACCATAATTACCGTTACTATCTACACCAAACTGAAAATGGTCATTACCAGAAGTTAATAACGATACATTTGCTTTATCACTTAAAGCACTATTTAATTCATTTACAGCACCACTTACATCTTGAGCTGTTGTTGTAAGTGCAGCAGATCCTACCTTTGTTTTAACTTCATTACCCCAATCACCTCTATATGCAGTACTTGAAGTTGTACCTAAAGAAAGGGATTCTGAAATTTCTGTATATGTAGACCCACCCCATCTATAAGTTTTATTAGTATCTAATGCTACATATATTTTACCAGTTACTCCAGTTTCTGGAAAATCTGATAAGCTATTATATTCTAAAACATCATCTACATAACTGGGTAACTGTGAAGATGGAATTAAACCATTACTATCGAGACCTGCTACTCCATTAGCGACTCCTATAGATGATATATCCACCTTATTGTCTAATACAGGAGTAATATTTTCACTTACGTCATTGAATAGATTACGCATATATTTATGCCTCCTCTACTAATACTAATCTTTATATATAATAATCAATAGAATAATGTATTATTTTCTTAAGTATTATAATTATATAAGTGTTTACAGTATATAAGACCACCACATTATGTGGTGGTCTTTTTAATGTATTACGATTGTGAGGTTATCTATGTGGCAACTTAGTCTTTATAAAATACGGTACCATGTACAGTATAATCACCAGTTGCTGCTGTGTTAAGATAAACATACCCACTTATAACGTGTACAACACCGAGGATAGCAGCATTTGCACCATAAGCATACAAGTTTTCAGCAACTATTGTTTTTCCTGTGGGATATCCCGTAAAACTTGATAATGCTTTTGCTGTACCTGAAACTGAACGATAGCCACCTATAGCCGTTACATCTGCTGTAGAAACTGTCATTGTTGCGGAAACATTAGCAACCTTTATATTCTCAAGTGTTTCAATCTGCTCTCTTGCAGTTGTATCTTTAAAATGACCTTTGTTTCCTGAGCTATCTACAAAATATGGCATTTCAAAATCTGGCATGAGTTAGGAACCTCCTTTTAATTATTGTTATGAATCCCATGTACACTGCTTGATTGTATTCCATGTACCATTTTGATATATCTGCCACCTTAACTTATCGGTCTGTAAGTCCAATCTCATACTTTTATCACCTGTGCTTGAACCACCATTCTGAATGATTATAATCATTCTTGTATCAGTCACCTTTACTATTGAACCATCAGCTGCTCCATCATTTGATGATGCTACAACTTTATCAGCATTTGCTGTATTTATTGCACTATCCACATAAGTTTTCGTACCACCTGAACTTACAGCATTATTACTTCCATCTGTAGGAGTTGAGTCTATATTTCCACTAAATGCTGCACCACCTTCAAGGTACATTACTCCTGTGGTAGTATCAATTTTGGGTACTCCTAATGCACTGAATACACCACCAGATTTAACGGGATTATTGCTATTCTGTGTGGGAGTATTATCAAATGTAAGAGGACTCTGTACATTTACCCATGATCTACCACCCTGTCCGTTTGTTGCTAAAACTTGTCCATTAGAACCATCTGCTGAAGGTTCGGCAACTGCACCAACATTAGCAGGTGTAAGATTTACATTACCTAATCTGTAACTCTGTTCCTTATCACCCTTTACACCTGTTACAATAACACCAGCAAGTATATCCCACTTTCCATCTGATGTCTTATATACATTTGCTCCAGCAGGAACAGTATGTCCTGCACCTTCTTTGAAGTCAGCTGTTGTAGTAAATGCATCTGATACGTTATACATATCACCTACATTAGCTGTAGAAATAGAAGGAAGATTTGCAAACGTTACAGTACCACAAGGACTAAGTGCACCAGAACTCTGAACATTAACCCATGATGTACCACCTTGTCCATCTGTTGCTAAAACCTGTCCGTTTGTACCACTTACAGCAGGCTCTGCAATTGCTCCGATACTAGCAGGTGTAATATCCATTGTAGTATCTGAATATAAAACTGTATAGAAAAAGTCAATACTTACATTTAAAGTAGGCTTTGTTGTTGCATAGCAAATAAAGCCATCTGTAGTAGGTACAATCTTCTTAATAAGCATATATCCAGCAACTTGCTCATCAGTACTTGTATCTGATGCTACAGTATTTATAAGTATGGTACCACTGGTTATATCCTTATTAGGTATACTTACTGTCTGTGTATAAAATCCATCCGGATCTACAGTAGAAGACCAACCGGAAGTAGTTACTGTTCCAGTAGATTTGTCAACTCTTGTATTTATTCCACTACCAGACTCTAAAAAATATCCAAGATCGGCGTATCTTGTTACACCGTCACCAATTTTTATTTTGCCTTTTGCAGATCCAAATCCACCATCGGGTGTTTCTATGAAAATCTCGCCTTCTTTTAATAATATATTTTTAGATGTAGCTGTAGCGAGACTTCCTCTTTTAGGTCTTAAAGCGCCCATTATATTATCCTCCTTTATCGAGAATTTTAATAATTTGATAGCATTATATATTTGTTTTTAGAATATATTTAAAAAGTAAACATATTGTAACTACTTAGTATAGGCGTATTAGAACAGCTTATAGATAATTCTAGTAAAACAATTTATAAAAAGAAAAGGAGAATTCTAAACATGGTAAACGCTATCAATTACAGAGTGCTTAAATCAAACATTGTTCATTCATGTAAACAAGTAGGTGAGGGTATCGAATTTGAAGTAGATTTCGATAAACTTACAGAAGAGACTTCAGAGATAGGATTGATTCCCATTAAGATCGGACTTCAGAGTAATAAAATTACTAGTGATATTATTCCTTATCTCTCAGAATATTTTGAGAAAGATCATCTTGCTTGGATCACAGATGATAAGAATTATACTATCCTTGCATTTGTAGTTTCTTCAAGTTTAGATGAAGAGACTCTTGAAAAGATCAAGAGCTATAATTCTATTGACTATATATCAGTAAATGTAGTATCAAAGATATTATCAAGCTATCCTTGCTACTATGCAACTGTAGTATCTTATAAGAGCAATACTCCCAAGAGAATTGGTAGACCTTCTTATGAGATTATCTGCAGAGCTAACAAGGTTGTTATAAAAAATAAAGAAAGAAAAGAAGAAACAGAAGCTTAAAAAATAAATGAATAGGGGTAGTAGCATAATGCTACTACCCCATATATTTACATCACCTCATTTTTCTCATCTCACTTTCCCCATATATCTGTAATGCTATTACAGATATGAGTGTAACAGTCATTATTCCAAGTATAAATGTTATAAGAAACCCCCAATTAAGTACAAAAGATAATGTACATAGAATAGGGATAGCAATGATAAGTATTGCTATAATGAATGAGCCAATAAGCTTAAGTATATCTGTAAATGTAAAATCCATATCATCACTCACTTTCTTGTTGATATTACTTACTGAAGCTAAAAGATTTAGCCATAGCAGTATTTACAAAATACTCATTACTATTTTTTCTTTTAACTTCATGAACGTATAAAGCAACTTTATCTCCGAAGTTAGCTTTATTGGTTATTCTTTCCGACATTTTTCCAAATACTCTGAATGTTTCATCGAGAGTAGAGAAGAATGTAACCTTCTTATATATTTCCTTCTGCTCTTTGCTATCTTTATCAAAATATATCTCCTTGATAATGTATAACTTATCAGCAGAATTTAACTCCTCTACAGTAGTTTTGTTACTGATGTATTTATCAGTAAAACCATTTGTAAAGTATGAGGAGACTTTGAGTGAACCACTCATATTGGTTTTGTCCGGAAAGTTAAATTCCATATCAAAGTCATCATAAACCATAAGTCCGCCAGGATTATGATAATGACAAACAATGACATTGATCTTAAGTCTCATAGCTGCTATAAGCACAGCCTGGAATAAGATCTGATTTCCGGTTGCATATAAATGCAACTTTTTGGTAGGAAGTCCATCTTCAAATGGAATATTCTTCTCTAAGAAGTCCATTGCTTCTTCAACTCTATCACTCTTTAAGGTGAGATCCAGAGATGAAATTATTCTATTAAATACGAATGTGTCTACAGGCATGTCATGTCTGTCTGAACACAGGCCGCATTTAAACAGATCTTCATCTGCGGTTATCTTGGTTCTGTCATATGGATCATCTTTCTTCTGCTGCTGAGTTGTTGTCTCTTCTTTCTTACTAACAGGCAGGTTCTTGTTTGCATCACCACTTACGATATAGATTTTCTTTTTCGTTACTTTTGGTTCTTCCTCAGCAAGCTTTGTTTCTTCTTTCACAGGCTGCTCTTTTTCCTCAACAAGCTGCTTAGTTGTTTCTTCTTCTCCTTTCCTCTTAGCATATATCTTGTGAGGATTGACATTTAATTTTTTGATTATGGTATAAACTGTTGCGTAATGTATACCAAAATCTTTGGCAATATCTCTTGCCAAATCGCCAGCTTCATAACGGCTAGCAATTTCGAGTTTCTGATCGTCAGTCAACTTCTTTGTTTTTACTGCTTTTACTTCCTGGTCTTCCTTAACAACTACTACTTCTTCCTTGAGCTCTTCTTTCTTTACCTCCTTCTGTTCCAAGCTCTGCTGTGCTATCATCTTTTGTTTGATCTCCTTAATGCGAAACTTTACAGGTGCTCTCTGCGACACGCTAACGACATAACTTAATTTTAAATTAAAATCGTTAGCAATCTGTTTTTTGCTCTTACCAGTAGCAAGAGCATAAGCGATCTGCTCGCTTATCTCGGGGTCTCTACGCTGCACATACATACTTTGCTCCTTTCTGTATAGGTGTTGGGTTTTATTGTGTACCTATACAAGTATATAATATATGATCAAAATTTTATAAAAAATCAAAAAAAAATGGTGTAAGCTAAATGCTTACACCATTATTATATTATCTTATCAATCTATATCAAACCAACTTCTTACTTCATCTATATGAGTATACAAGCAATCTATACAAGATACTCCAGAATGTAATCTATCGCCGTTTTCCTTAAATTCCCATTGTATACAGAATACTCCTGGAGTTCCTACACATAATTCATCATGTATCTGAGCATTCTCATTATTATCAGTGATACTTATTAAATGCTTAATCCAATTACGTTTTATCTTATATCTAGGATATACCTTCTTAGCATACTCTGCAAATTCATCCCAAGAATTAAACTTAGTAACTTTTTTCATACTAGATTTCTATCTCCTCAAGAGTAACAGAAAGTTTATACAGCTTATCATTAATATAAAAGTAGCATTTATGTTCTTCTTCATTATATATAAATGTCTTATCTGCCATTGTCGATAGATGATCAATCATATAATTGGTATCAGGTACATGAATCAGTTTTTCTATAATCCATTTATCTATATCTTTACAATGCTTTACATAATCTTCAAAGCTTTTGAATTCAGAGTCCATTGTTGTACCTACCTATATCACTCCTTATTTTTATTACCATTATGATAACCTAGTAAATATGCTATATCTATAGCTACTACGAATAATACAATTATTGGTATAGTAATATCCATATTAAAAATCTCCTTTACCACCAAATATCAATCATATCACAATATATTGGATTATAATTACATCTTGATATATTATAATGGAGGATAGTATCATAATACGGATCTAATTCAGGATGTAAAACCACAGTAGTATCAATAGGAACAATGGTATCACCAACAAATAATTCTGTATACGGATTGAAAATATATCCACATGCTTCAAAACTCTCTATTACTTTATTTCTAGCATATACATACGCTGAAGGTACTCTTACTAATTCATCTTTCTGATTAGGACCTGAGAAGTATTTGACATAAGATTTATCATCTTTAGATATTATTTTCGGTATAATGATACTGGTTTTATGTTCACCCATTGCAGCTTTAGCTCTAATATTAAAATTTATATATGTATTATACTTTCTCATCCAAAGGTTTTTATACTCTTGAGCTTTCTTACGTTTTCTATCATGTTTCCTAAAAGCATCAATTAACTGATTCATTGTCTTCACTCCCTTCAAATAAATATCTAAATTTTTCTATAAACATCTTTTTATACCTTTCATTATGCATCAATCTTCGTTCAATACTATCCAAACTTTCATTTATGTACGATTCACAATGCTCTTCTACTACATCGTTCAGTTCTTTAAGTTTTTCTTCAGCAGCTTCTCTAGTATCATATAGATCATTAGTAAAGACATTGTTTAAATTCATAAAAAAGTCTAGCATGTCTTCATCTTCGAATAGAGATATATTATAATGTGGGAGTCTTCTCTCAGAAGAAAATTCATTTACTTTTGCTACATATACTCTATTGAATAAAACATAGTAGTATTTTCCATTTATATCTATATTTCTCATATCTATTCTCCTCCTTATATTATTATAGTATACAAGCAGATAAAATATTATGTGTCTAGTAGTATCAACTACTAGACACTATTTTATATTTATCACTGTCTTTATTCCAATTAACTAAGTATTTCTTAGAATCTAGCATTTTATCTTTCATCCAAGTAAACGATGCTTTATCCGTAATGTCTATATCATTATAACTAAACCAATACTTTATTTCGGCTCCAGTATATTCTACATTACTATTCCTAATTTCCACTTCTTCTATCTTATACTTATTATGTAGCAATTCATATGTATTCTTAGGAACTGGATAAGTCAATACTCCATAAAATTGTTGTCCTGTACCATAGGTTATATAATAATAGTTTATATTCTCTATAACTTCTGAACTAATAACTTTGATTACCCCAGGATATTCTATATTCCAATATTTACAAAATGGTTTTAATAACTCATTCTGTTTTAAACTCCTAGGAATTAATCTAGTAATATGTATTGTGTCGATTAGTTTATCTGGATAAAATTTATATTTCATAATCTATCATCTCCTAATCTTCTAATATTGCTAGAATATTAATTATAAGTTGATGATAGATAATGCCAATTTATATATAAATACCACCATTATATTGGCAGTAAGATATAACATTATAATAAATTGATTGTTGAACACCCTCCAATTTGTTATTTTTTGCCGTTTTGCCCTGAGGCTTTGTCCGGCCTCAGGGCGCTCATTTCTTTTTTACATATTGTTTATCTTTTCAGAAAGATCTTGTATTACTTTATCGCTCAATAAGAATAACTTATTACCATTGTTTCCAGTAGCATTTATCATAATATACTTATTGACAGATATAGTTACATATCCACATGTGTAAGATGATACATATGATTCTTCTTTATGATTCTTATATTCCTCAGTAATATCATCAAAAGTATCCTTAAACTTCTCACTAGATATTTCATCAGATAAAGCAAAGTCTGCTTTAAGATATACAGATTCTCCGGTATTAGATTTTACTTTGAAAAATCCAGAAACCGCATTACATACAGGAGGATTATCTATATTACTATCATCTATATCTGTTCCGGTTATCTTTATGATTTCTTCAATCTCAGATATTTCAAAGAATCTTGTATCATTAGCAACAGTTCCACTGAAGATTACCCTGGAAATCTCTTCTTCATCCACTGCAGTAAGTTCGTTCTCTATATAGTTATCAAAATACGTTAACTGAGAGTATATGTATAATGGTAATTTGAAACTTAAATTATTATCATCTACTGCATTGACATACATAAACTTACGATCTTCACTGGTATAATAAAAATTGTAGAGTGCATTCTTATCAAGAACTGCACGTAATGCGGAATTTAAAAGTGCAAAATTCACAGAGCAAGATTCTTCACTGAAATCTAACAATGCTATACAATCTTCTTGTATATCATCATCTAAATACTTATATGCCTTCGAGAGAATCATCGGTTTATATCTATCTCTACCATCATCTACAAGAGCTAAGTAATCCATATTTACGAATTTACTACTCTTTCCATTCTTACCTGCAATCTCTACAATCTTTACAGTAATAGGTATCAGTTTATTTACTAAAAACTCACGCATTAATTTTTCCCTCCAATTTTTGTTGTACACTTATCGGTATATAGATATAGTCCTTATCTACAAAATTTGTACAACTTATCATATCTTTATTAAAACTAAGTACTGTAGCTTTTGTCTGAGCTTTATCTTCAGTTATTACATAATAAGCATAGAATATAGTATCTGGTTTATTGTGTACACATTCTACAGTAATTGTCTTTTCCTTAGTTTGATTCTTTTGAATATATTCAAACTCTTTGTATCTACTTGTAATACAAAAAGGTATATACCCATCATCTTTATATCTCTTAGTATAATCTTCAATAGTGGTTTTATTCTTCAGTATTCTATTCGATTGATATTGTGATTTATAAGTTATAAGGTATTTTACTTTACTGGAATTCTGACATTTGCATATATAATGTGTATATACAAAATCTCCGGATCTAGCAGAGTAGCATAACTTTATATCCTTTATCGGAACAAACTGAATATTGAATAAAGTCTTAGAATCCAGATAATAGAATGGATCTACTAAAACTACACAATTCAATACTGATTGAATATATAAAGCTAATCTTATAAACTTTTCTTTGTTTATATATACTTCTACCATAGAAGAAAATTCATCATCTATAAATCTTACAGAATCTATCACATAATGTCCTGGAACTATGGTAGATATAAACATTTGCATATCTGTATTATATACATAATTCTCAGGTATTTTTGTTGTAGTATCTACAGCTTCAAATATGGGATATCTTTCCAGAAAGAATCTCTCTGAAGCTTTCTCTACAGATAGTATTGTATTTAGATATATAGATTCATGCTCAGTATTCTCTATAAGAAATATGAGCATATAATCTACTTCAGTAATCTTTTTAATTGTATATGGGATTATCTTATCTGGAAAAAATTGAGTTCTTTTGATTATCTTTCTTGCTTCTGGAAACTCAACTTTATACAGTTCCATATATTTTCTTCCCCTCTATTATAAGTTTTCTTATGCTATATAACTCAGCTGTTGATAAGTATTTGTTTGGAATAAAATGATTATCATCTTCAAACGATCCGTCATCATCTGAAGATGAATCATCACTACTATCTGATTCTATTATAGTATCAGCTAATATATAATTATCTGAATCTAATACATATCTTCCAGATGAATCAGTTATGTATTGCGTTCCATCGTTTATAGATCTAGAGAAACATTCATCTCCTAAAATGAATCTTATAGTTTCATCATCAATCAATTCTACTAATACTGTCTCATTAGGTTCTCCAGCATCTACTCTCATAGTATAAGCATTGAATCCTGGTCCTTCTACATGGTTGGGTTTACCTCTCATTAACTGATATGAATCCATAAACTCTAATCCAAGATATTCCATTAGTTGTGCTGGATATATTGATATGGTTTTTTCATATCCATATTTACCTTCTAATTCAAAGAATTCAGAAGAAGATACCAGTATAACTCTATAGTCTAAAGATACAGCTATTAATTTATACGGCATTTCATTATCAGCTCTAACTATCCTGAATTGAGAAGTTTCAAGAACCCAATCATCATCAGATGATCCATCTGGATTTATCCAAGGATCATCATCACTAGGTCTACCACTAGATGGTATATTATAGAATTTATTGTCTGCAGCATTATTTGTATCTCTATAAGTTATAGAAACTATTTGATTCAGTAGATTTTGATTCTGCTCAGGAAATTTATATGGTTTGATAAAGTCAGAATATGGAATAAACAGATTTGGCTCTTTGACTATTTTGTGAAGAAGATATGTAGTATTTTCCAAAATATTATTATTGTCTTCCATATTAATTTACCTTTCCTCTCTATACATAAACTGTTTCTATCGTATCTGTATAATTATTTGTAATGGTTACAACGTGATCATCCTTTAAATCAGCAAAGTATATAACAAAGTCTTTACCTAAAGCATAAGAAAGCTCACATAATGTACCTTTACTCTTAAGATAAGCATTATCTGTGACATTAACACATATAGCTTGGCATTTATTCAATATAGCATACCACAGATGCATTCTATCAATATAGTTATAGTCTATTCCATACTCATATTTACTTTCAATCTCTTCTGCATACTCCATTGGATTTATCGGAATATAGTTTATATCGTTTACATCATTGAGTTTAATCTTGAGCATAGCCTTATACATCTTGTCAAAATTATCTTTCCATTTATCATTATCCCCAAACTGAGTTACAGGTCCAGATAAATATACATAATTGATAGATTTAGTAAGAGACATCTTTATGAATCTCTGTTTATATAAGTCTTTAGCTACAGCTGATGCTTTCTCTAATGCTTTATCTGCAAGTTCTTCTATTTCTTTTTGATGACTACTGACGAATGGTTTCATATAATACTCCTTATAATTTCAAAGTTCTAAATAATACATTCATTACTCTTCCTATCTTCTTCTTATAGATAATCATTTGTATAAGAAGATGATTATCTAGCATATCATATATCTTAATACCAATAGTATCTGATTTATTGAGATTTGGAAATCCATTGAATACTGGAATTATATAACTCTTTTCAATATCTATACCAGGTACTTTAAAGAATTGCAACTTATCTCCAGACTTCATATCAAGTAACTTAGAGAATTCTTCATTTTCTTTTAAATTTGGAATATCCGCTACAAGTGGACTAACTTGGCACATATATCTCATATATGTCTGATAACAATTGGTTATCTTATATAATAACTGCTTATCAGATCCTTGATCTAATTTACTATAAGAAAAGGATATAGCTGGGTAGAATCCAACTATATCCTTTAAATCCATAATATATAATAGAGTGCTATCTCTTACAATAACAAGTTTATTATCACTGGTTATCATAATATCAGTTAATTCCAATGATGTTTTAGGAATTAGAGTTTCTGCTATCATTTTAGCTTGTGGTATTCTAGGATCTTCATATTCCATTATTCTTCTTAGTCCTTTCTATCATAAGATCGTCATAATTTATCTTAGGATCTCTCTTATTATAGAATGTAATTGGTCTGTGTACTTTTGGTTGATTAAATCTGACAGGACAATGCTTATCATCTACTGTCGGAAGTAATACAGATCTAGCCTTACCATCACCAAATCCTGCAGATACTAAATTAGTAAAGTTTCCTAGATTAGATTTACTATAGAATTCATCTATATCTTCTATAAACTCTGATATATTTGGTAAATGGAACCATCTATGGCAATACTCTATAATATTATCAGTTACAAGATTCTCTATAAATTCTCCACCTCTACTATACTTATCAGCTTCTATATTATAGAGATTCTCATGTTCATAAACTTTATTAGGTATATTTATTCTACCTATCTGGGTATTAGGTGCTATATTAAACTCTCCAAGTATAGAAGGATACAAAGACTTATAATCATAGTCTTGTAAGTTATCACATACCCAAATTGCTCTACCATCTATTTTAAGTTTACTGAAATCATTTGTATGTGTCGGATCACCAACCAATGCACCCAAGAATTTAGGAGGTTTAGGATTAGCAAAGTTAGTATTATTTCCTCTTATGAATCCTTTCTTATACCAATCAGATGCCATTCTGTTTATAAGATATACTGTTTGTCTATGACCTTTCTGATATACGGTATTATTAACGACACATTTAGCAAATATATATTCAAGATCATTTGTTTTAGCTTCTATACATTTCTGTACAGTAACGTCCATGATATTATATAATACAAATGTCTTAAATGCTAACCAAGGTAATTCAGTAATATTGTTTGTTATATGATGATAATCAAGTTTCTGTACTTTTGCTTCCTTTAATCCAATATCATCCAACTTAAATGATTTGAATGATCCAATCTTAGATTTACGTCTAGATGCATATTGAATCATCTGATCTATAAATACAGGTAATCCAGATATAAATGTATAATCACCACGTTCAGCTAACTTAGCTTCTTTTACATTCTTTTGATCTACATAGTTCTTTACTACTAATGCAGGCCAAGTTTGATCACACATTATATCCACTGGATCATATCCTAGATTTCTTATTCTCTGTATTATATATTCTATATCGAATGCACTACTATTCCATCCCTCTATAAAATCAGGACTACATTTATGCATTGTAAAAAACAGACTCTTGAGTAATTCTATCTCATAATCAAAGAAATATAACTTATAATGAGTATCTATAAGTCCATATTTCTTTGCTTGTTCTTCTCCACCTACTTTTTCAATTACAAACTTTCTTATTTCTTCTTCGTTAAATATTCCTTCAGAATATTCTTTCTCTAATTCTGCTATCTGTGGATTTCTAGAATCTCTTAGAATGAATGTATATGTAGTATTGTTTTCATTATTATGAAATGATACACAGTTTATTGCACATTCTCCCATTTCTACGAAATCATTCTTAGCCCATTTACCATCTACTTCTATATCGAAGAATCCTTTATTAAGTTTACATATATCATTCTTATATGTATTAGCAAACTTAAATCTATAATGATCTTCAATATTAGCATCTGAAAAGAATATATCTGTAGCTGTATGTAATTTTCTTACACTTTCTCTATCATGATTTCTAACTGCAGCTACATATTCAGCTTCTAATCCATGTTGCTTAGCTATAGTATATTCCAATTCTTTAAATGGAACTGTTACTTCATCAACTTTATCTCTTTCTATAAACAACTTATTATAATTTGGTACTTGTTCTCCCTCTTTCAATTTATAATAAGTATAGTTTGGTTTCATTATGATCTTATATTCTTTCTTCTTAGTTTCATTGTTTTTATATACAATGGCTATAAAATCATCATTAATTTTCTTACCTTCATTATATAATGGATACTGATAATAAGTATTCATTATGGTTATATCTGATCCTTCCGGATATCTGGTTTCTATCTCAGGTAGCATTCCCATAAAATATATTGCTCCTTTCTATTACAGATTAATGAGGTGTTTTTAAATAGATAAATTTGTAAGAGAAACACATATCCATAATTCCATATCTATAATATATAATTTTAAGGAGGTTTAAAGAATGGAATATATAAATTCCCCACAATATAGTGGGCTTCCGATGGATATTGTATCTAATCAACCTCAAATGCAATATCCTCAACAACAGATAATGAATAATAATCAGATGATTCAACCTCAAACTCCTAGTATTAAGATAGCAGATACTCCACATAAACCGATGTTTACAGTTGTTAAAGATTCATCAGATCAAAAAGGTGTAATTAAGATTGAAGATGCTCCAGTTGAAGAAAAGAAAAGAAGAGGTAGACCTCCTAAGGCTATGCATGATACTGAAATAGTAAAACCTAAAGGCGGTAATAATTCTGATATAGAGAATCTACCTACATCTTATACTTATGAAGAAACTACTAGTATGCTTCATGATACTCTTGGTCAGATAGATGCTATAAATTCTGAACTTGTAAAAGAGTTTGAAGAAGTAAAGCATAACCGTACTATGAAGAATAAGTATAGTACTATGGTTGGTCTTACTGAAAATATTGGTAGTCTTATTAATAATCGTATCCAGGTTATTAAGGAAATTAATAATTCAATTAGTAAGTCTAATGACTTAGATTATAAGAAGTATAAAGATATGAAGGCTGCTAATGCAGTTGTTAATGATGATAAGTATGTTGCAGATCTGTATCAAGCTTATCTTAATAATCCTCAATCTCAGATTCCGACACCTCAGTTACCTCCGGTAGATACATCATTATATGGATCTGGTATTGTAAGAGCAGATGTACATTCTGGAGATATTAGTACTAGTGGTCCTATAGATGCTGGTTATATGGCTTATGTAGCTAACTTAACACCTGAACAGAACTTAATGAGATATGAAGATAATCCCAATGTAAAACAAGTTGTTATATATGATGCTTCTACAGGTGGAAAGTCTTTCCAGGTTATGGATATGTCTACAGGACAAGTAATACCGAATGTTCCCGTATATGATCAGATGTTTATGGAAGATACTACTATAGATCTTAAGAGTAAGACTGCAAAGAATCTTAATCTTAAAGAGACATTCCCTGTAGTAGTAATAAACGAAGGTGTAACTTCTCAATATTAAGAAAAAATAAAAAGCAGTAACACAAAACGTGTTACTGCTTTTATTGTGTTTTTAATAATAGACTGTATTAGGAAGAGAACGCTTTTTGGTGTTTGCAAGGAGAGAATTCCCAAATGTATAGTTTTCTAATACAGTCTAAACAGGGCTAGCAGGATTCGAACCTGCACATAACGAGATCAAAACACGTTGCCTTACCCTTTGGCGATAACCCTACACACCACTTGACGTATGGCGTTTGAGCTTAAATAAACAAAATACTGTAAGGAGCATAACAGGAATTATATTTTGACTTTTAAGCAACGATAGCTCTTATATCGGCAACAAAATGAATGAAACGATAATAACCATGAAAGCAGCAAACCCAACACAAAAACATGAAATTTGACAAACGAGCTATGAATTTGTCAAAGCTCCTGAGATTGGGCTCGAACCAACAACCCATCGGTTAACAGCCGATTGCTCTACCATTGAGCTACTCAGGAATAAAAGGACCCAATATTGATTTATATTGGGCCCAGTTTTAATATTACGTAACGTTATTCAGTTACTAGATATTCTAATACTGCATTTCCGTTACGCATGTTGACAAATGTCTTACCTTCAACATCCAACGATACATCGTCTGAAACAATAATATCAGCTTCTGAAGGATTTGTTGTTATTGAACCTGCAATGTTTTCGAAGAACCATTTCAAGTTGAATAACTTTGTGACATCAACGTATTTCAGATATACAGTGATGTCAGAATCACCGGCACAAGCTCCGGCTTCAGGTGCTTTATTGATCCAAACTATCTGTCTGTTTTTAAGATCTAAAGCAAACATTGTAGCTTGTCTCGACTTAACTGTAAGATCAAATGCACTCTTGACAGTTTTTGGTTCAAATATTTCACCTGAACCAATCTTATCACGAGTCATAAATCCGGCGCGTGAAACAAATTTGTCGAATCCGTTATAATGACTCGAATAGTTATTGACATTGAATATGATATAATCAAAGTCTTTATATTTCTCATTAACTATATCGAAATCAATATCAAAATATTCGGCACCGCCTAAAACACCATCGGTTACGTCACCTGAGAATGCTATGCCTTCACTGGAACTGTATCTACTTGTTCTCCATGAAAATTCCTGTATACCTTTTTCACGAGATATAGCGATTGCAGATAGATCGAGATCTCGCTCATCTTTCCAATATACAAAAGCACGAACTACCTTTGAATCAGGAATATCGATTCTGGAGCCTGTCGGCATTACACCTACGCCATTGATTTCATCGGGCCATATTGGTATACCATAGTTAACTGCTTTTGGATCGATGTAAATCTTTTTGTTGGTGTTCTTGAATTTGAGTGATTCTCTTATTTGAGTTGCAAGGAAAATACTATCACTCTTTTCAAGTGTAGGCCTATTTTCTCTTTTGTCTTTGTATGTAATGGTTCTTCCATAGTAATTATAGATAAAGGTATGTTTGAAACCTTTTACCTCTGGTGTAAGATATGAAACAGCTGTTTGCATTGCAGCTATTGGATTTACATTCTCAAGTGCAATTTTGACTATTTCAAGTCTTTCTTCCTGTGACTGTGTTGCGCATAAAAATCTGTTTAGGTTACGCATTACTGCTGTAGAACCTTTATTGTTTGCAAGGAGTGCTGCAGCTGCAACGATCTTCTTTTCTGCAATTAGTTTTTCAACTTCAGAATACAAACTTTTTACATTATCGTCGAAAACCATAATATTTGCAAAATTATATGTATTTTGACTTGTAGCTTTGAAATGGATATGATGTAACAATCCTTTCCATATCTTTCTCTTTTCTACAACTTCCAGAAGATCTTCTTCCTTTGTTCTATTAGCAACATGGTTTATCAAAGTTGTATAGAATTTACGATCTTTGTTTTTCATGTTGAGTTTATTGAAGTTAGGTCTAGACGCAAAATCTTTTGACGCGTTGTCCCAGCCTATCAACTTCAGAATATCATTAAGCTCAAAAGATCTGAGATTATCGATAAATTTTATTGCATCTTTATCGCTTTTCTGCTCTCTGATTAGATTTATCAGAAAGCACATTATCTGCTTTGATCTAATTTTTTCAGGTTCATAGCCGTTATTAAGCATATCAATTATGAACTGAAAATCACAAGGCATAATCTGCCTTGCGAGTAAAAGTGTATCGGCAATATTATAGAGTTCTTTAAAAGCTCTTTCGTTATTTACCACTTTATATACTTTTAGCTCATAGCTTTCTTTGAAAGGTATCTTTTCTACCTCTTTTTCAAAAATAGAAAAGTGCCTATTTTCATGATCGCCTGTGCTATAGGTCTGCATATAATGCAGTAAACGATCAATTAGAATCTCCTCTTCTGAAAGATTCTTTACAGATTCGGGGAATCCCCTGTAAAAAGGTTCTCCAAGAGGTTGTCTAAATTCTCTTTCAAATACCTTAAGTATTTCCGGATTAAGCAGATTAAAACTTTCTTCATCTGCAATTTTTACACCAAATTTACCAAGAAGTGTAATATAAACACCTTCCTGGTCTTTACCAATATCTGATATAACGATATTGTTTTTGAAGAGTTTGTCTTCCATTTCCTTTGTGATTGTTTTGTTCATAATACTCTCTCCTTTAAAATTGTGATATTGCGGCACTAAAGGGTTATGCGTTAACAGTGCATTCTTGAAGTAAGCGCCGCTAGCTACGGTTAAAAGAGTGCCACGATATTTGATCACTCTTTATTCCGTCAAAAGAAGTAAGTGATCATAGCTGTGGCTAAAGCTTCGGATTGTATTATAGCACTAAATAAAATATCCATTATCCTAAATGAAGTAAGTGCTATTAGCTTCCGAAATATATAATTTAGGCAAAAGGTAATTATACTAACTTTGAATTTTACTACGATATTTGATCACTATCTAATATCATCAGAAGTAAGTGATCATAGCTATAGATGTATAATTCTTCCATTAGTTATTATCTTTCGCCTAAATTAATGCAGGTAGCGAGATTCGAACTCGCATGAAGTTTCCTTCAAAAGATTTTAAGTCTTTCTTGTAATCCAGTTCCAACATACCTGCATTTAATTGTACTACAACTAAGTCTATCTATCTGTGAATGATAACTCCTCTTGTATTATCAACTGCTAGCATAGCTGACTGCAAGTGTGCACTTACACTATCAACGTAATTGTAGTACAAAGCTTTAATGGATGCTGCTAAATTTATGACCTATTGTACCGTAGTACTTATCTCAGCCCATATATCAGTGCCGACCGTGAGAATTTTTAGCAGATCGTAATCTCGGTTACCCTCGATACCATCCATTACAAAATGCTGTGTGGGTGAGGATTCATCACCTCACATAAACAGCCTTTCCACCCGATGAATCGATGTTGCAATCATCTATCACCATTAAAGTATCTGTTCTTCGGGTCAAGCGTCTACTACGCCACCGCACAAGTTATTTAATCATTGTTCTTCTGATTAATTTTATTATGTTTTTTGATTCATTCTTTCACATAAATTTTATTTAGTGGATTGATTCTTTCAAGATGATTAATTTTATTTCACTTTCTTGAATCAATTCTATTTATTTGCTTTAGTCATCTCTTCAAGTTCTTCATAGAAATCTTCAAGATATTCACCTTCTGTTGTTCTTACTACTTCTTCTCCATTGGGCATAATACCTTTATATTCAAACCCAAGGTTATATCCATATGGAGTTCTTCTTACAATATTAGACATATATACCTCCTTTAGAGAATTAACAATTCCAGATGAATTATTCATCTGGAATTATATTTTGAACTTATCTTATATTTCGACAATATAGCTGTTATCAGAAGCTGGAACATTCATCCTTGATACTTTACCTTTTACATGATCAGCTCTACAAGGAACATCTTTAACAACTTTGATTTCTTTCTTAAGTTCTACTTTAGAAGATTCTTTTATTTCTTCTATTTGTTTAAGGATAGCAATTCTATCGCTATTGTTTTTACACTTCTTTAGCTTTTCATTCAGAGCTTTTATCTTTTCTTCCGAAGTTGAATCCATAATTTTATCTCCTTTTCAAATATAGAGAGAATTTGCGATTATATTTTTGTTATACTGTGATTAAATCTCTATTATGATTCATTAAAATATGATGTAATTTTATCCTAACTGTTGATTCTTTTACAAACTGTGATTTTATCAATTCATGATGAATCATTATTAATGCACTAATGTTTTTCTAGCTCATGATTCTTTATTCGTTCTTTGACTTTGATGAAAAACCGGTGAATCATATTCATTATTTAATATTGTTTGTGGATTTTGATTCTTTATTTCATAAGTAAGTTTGATAATATGCTGTGAATCATTATAATAATGATAATGTCTATTTTGGATATTGATTCTTTTATACAGTTTAAGTTTGTTAAACATGGTGAATCATATTTTTCTATTAATGTTTTTACAGGGTTATGATTCTTTAGTCATTCTTTGATTTAGTTCCCATACCATTGAATCATATTGATTATTTAATATTGTTTTCCAATGTTGATTCTTTATTCCATAAGTAAGTTTGATACTATGAGATGAATCATATTTATCTACTAATGTTTGTTTTGAAGATGTGATTCTTTACCTATATTTGAGTTTGTTACAAGCCAGTTGAATCATTATAATTTCATAATGTTTATTTTTTGTTATTGATTCTTTTTATCCAACTAATTTTAGTTTTATTTTATGAATCATATTTTTCTATTAATGTTTTTTGCAATTGTGATTCTTTAGCACTATTTAAGTTTGATATATCAGGTTGAATCATTATGGTTTTATAATGTTTATTTTTTGTCATACTGTGATTCTTTATTTTTCGTTGATTTTATTTCATACATATGAATCATATCATCTTGATAATATTTTTATACATTATGATTCTTTAACCCATTTTAAGTTTGTTAGTGATTATGAATCATTATTCTATCAATAATATTATTTACTATTGTGATTCTTTAACCTTTTTTGATTTTGTCAGATTTAGTGAATCATATTGATTATATAATATTGGTCTACCACATGTGATTCTTTTATCCACTTTAAATTTATTATCATGCAGAGATGAATCATTCTTAATAAGTACTATTGTTTCTGACATTGATTCTTTTTGGTGATGTAATATTTATTTGCATTACTGAATCATAATGAATATTTAATGTTGTTTCTGGATTTTGATTCTTATTTGCGCTCTAAGTTTGTTAGATTGGTATGAATCATAGCGAATATTTAATGTTTTTCCCTATTATGATTCTTTTTGATCATATGATGTTTAAGTTAATGATGAATCATTAATATCTAATACTGTTTGTTTGAGTATTATGATTCTTTTTTGGACATGTAATATTAGTCTTCTATTATGAATCATTCTTAATAGTTAATATTATTCCTTGTTGGTGATTCTTTAAATATTATGTAATTTTAATTGGATATTTTGAATCATTCGTCTATCTCAATTTTGTTTTCTATTGTGATTCTTTTCATTTAAATAATATTGCTTGTATGTATTGAATCATTCACCTATGCTGATATTGTCTAACAGTTTGATTCATTCGAATTACATAATATTGTCTTTTACAATAATTCATTAGCGTTAGATGATGTTATTTCTTGATATTTGATTCGTGCTGTTTTTAGATAATATTAATAATGGGTTTTGACTCATATACTTTAGATAATATCAATAATATGGATTGATTCTTTTCTAACTGATACTTTTTGTTTTTACTCCTTGAATCATTACTCTTCTCACTAATTTTATCATGTTTTCTGATTCATTTACCACACATAATGTTTTTTTATAGATTTTAATTCTTTTAGTTTATTATACACTGTTGAATTTTATACTTTACTCCAGCTTCTTTATTACCATACTTAGCTTCTTCTTCAGTTTTGAAATGCATAGCTTCTGTAATATCTTTACTGGTATAATATCTTGTACCTGCTAATCCAAGTAATAAAGTTTTTCTACATAAATATTCGTTATGATTATTTACTAAAACATACATTACTTTTTTCATATTAACTAAGATTTCTCCTTTATAAATAAAATAATTTTATTAATAAAGTTCTAATGCTATATTTTTCAAAAATATGTAAAATATCTCGTATATTATCTCTGTCAGATAATGTGTTTTGGGCTTTATATGAAGCTTAGTTTTGCTCAGAGGTGCACAGCGGAATATTTATATATATTTATACTTGGAACTCTTCTTTTGCTATCTCTAATGGCTAATTTAAACATTTTGATTTCAACTTCATAATTATATTATATGATTATATTTCGAATTGGGGTATCACAATATTTGGTGTAGAATAACAAAACAATTCTTTCTTCATGCTCTTTCTTCGAAAGAGCATAATTATTTACTCTTTCATGGGCGGGAGCCCAATTCACCTTTCTCAGAAAAGAAATAATATAAATAAGAATAAGACTGGGTTTTAGTCTTATTCTTATTTATATTATTTATACCTGGTTATCTTACTCTTCTTACTTTCTATATCTTTCAAATCAATTGGAAATATACTTATACTCAAAAGATTTTTAAAAATGTTCAATTTTTTTGAAATACCCCTATATTATAAACATTATACTTCGATATAATTTCCAATTCAACTCTGGTATATCGCAATTACGATTGTAACTTTATTTGCAATTCATAAGATAGAAAAGATAAGTAAGGAGAAGTAAGACAGAGTAAATGCATGTTCCTTTCTTCTGGTAGAAGAAAGGAACTACCAAAGAAGACTTTTTAATACCTAAATAATTATATCGAAGATATAATGTACAATTGAAAAAAATATTAACCTTTTGAATTTTTTAAAATACCAATTTTTTGGATATAATCTTATCCAAAGTTCGAATATAAGTTTTGTGAAAATATAAAACTTAATCTAAAATATTTCTATACTAAATTCTTTTTTATATTTTTTCTTTTAAATTTTCAAATTTTGTAAAAAATAATAATAAATAATTGTATTAATATATTAGTAATAGGATACACGGGGCACGGGTTATCGTTTTTACTTTTTCAAAAAATTAAGCATTTTTAGACAAATTTTTGGGTATACACCTGAATGGTGTATACCCATTTTAGTCATATTTTTATCCTATAATTTGATTGTAATCATAAATTACATTACCAGATTCTATTCCAGATTCATAATCATTATAAAACTTAAATTTGATTATATCTGCATTAGTATTATCTGTTTCTATAGAATGAGATATCAAAAACAGTTGATCTATTTCCAATATATCTATAGAATGATATAAAGCATTTACAAACTCAGCTTTATTTCTTATATCAAGAGTACCATCTATTTCATCTAATCTTGCTATATTAAACTTTGTAGATGCTTGATGAAGTAATACTAAGTTTATAATCATACCCATTATAGCTTTCTGACTATCTGAACCACTACTTATATCATCTACCGGTAAACCATTACCAATAAAAGGAATTCTAAATTCATTTTCATTGATAATAAAATTGAGTAGCTGATATTCTCCACCAAATAGCATAGATAATACTTGATTAGATAACTCTAAAGTCTTACTCATATACAGCTGCATGAATATTGTTTGAATACCTCCACCTGTAGGAGAGCAATACTTCTTAATAGTTTCTATCATATCATAACTGGATTTATACTTATTATATTCCGTATAGTATGATTCAAGTAAAGTAAGTTGTCCAGATAGAGTATTGATCTGATTATTCACTGGATCTAACTCTCTATTTAGATTATCTATATCTGTTTTATATCTTTCAATATCATTTAGAGATAATAAAGCTTTATTAGATTTAGCAGTATATTCATCTATCCGTTTTTGTATATCTTTATATTGAGATTCTATATCACAGAATTGAATGTATTTATCATAATACTGCTCTTGAATATTTATACTGGATTCAAGTTCAGATAAAGTCTTATTATACTCATCTAGCTTTGATTTAAGATCAGATACTTCTGCTATAAGACTATTCTTTTCATTAATCAAACTCTGTAATCTTTCTCTGTTTTTATCAACCAACTTAGCTTTATCCAAATAAGCATTGTATTCAACTTGTAATATATCAAAATTAGTTTTATTAGAACTATATAATTTTAATAAATTACAAAGATTAACAATACGAGTTGGATTCCTCTGATCATTAAACGGATTAGATTCAGATACCAACTTTTCTAAATCTAATAATATAGGGTCAAATTGAGAAATTATACTTAAAATCTCAGATATACTGTTTCTCAGAGCACGTAATTTCGTTATCTTAGGCATATATGATGATACTCTCGTGAGATATTCTTGCTTCTCCAGTATACTTGACTGTAAAATAGAAATTTCTTTCTTTAAACCTGAAATTTGTTTATTTATATCTTTATATTCATCTTTCAATTTTATAGCATCAGATATAAATGGACAAGTATTAATATTACATTTCTTAGGTCTATCTTTCAATACAGATATAGAAGTTTCAATACCTAATAATCTAGATAATTCATTCTTCTTATATTCCATATCTTTATTCATAGTATCAATACCAGACATAATATCATTTACTATATTCTGATTATCAGATATACTAACTAATTCTTTCACTTCTTCTGGAGTAAGATTATCATAGATATATTCAACTGAAGGAATTAGTATATTATAGAAATTAAGAAGTCTTTCTAGATCATGATAATCAGTATCTAAAGATACATTATATCCCTCAATCTCTTTTATCATACTATCTATATCTTCTTTAGACTTAGTATATCTACTTTCTATAGAAGAATCAAGAGAACTACTTCTTATTTCAGATTCAAGAGATTGTATATCTGAATTTACTACAGATAATCTTGAAGACTTATTCTTCCAATTTGTATCTATAGAACTTATATCTTCTTTATACTTAGATCTCAATTCAGTATTCTTCTTGATAATATCAGATAACTCTTTGGAATCTATATGAGTTTTATGCTTAAACATATCAAGCTCTACTTGTATAGAATCTACATTAGCTTTTGCTTTAACCAATTCATTATTAAGATTATTTATATTATTTACTTCTTCGGGATCTATAGAGTTTTTAACCTGAATAGCAACAATTGAGTTATTAGCTTCTAATATAGATTTATTGATATTATCCCTCTGGTTTCTTAGAGAAAACAGCATACTTTCAAGATTCTCTTTATCTCCAATATTCTGAATCTTAGTATGAATTGTATTAAGATGAGACTTATATATCAGAGATTTCTTATTGAGAGTCTTATACATATTATTGTATATATCCAGATTCTCTATAATATTACTAGTAAACTTCTTTCTTTCTGCAGGAGTTTTATCAGCTAATCCTTTATCTTCACTGGATAATCTAGTCAAAGACATATAGTTTGAATCTAATTCAAACTCTGTAAATATTATATCCTTATAAGAAGATATATTACCATTTTCATTAAGCTCTACACCATTCTTACTTATATAAGCTTTGGTTGTCTTTCTCTTATCTCCATCTGCCTCTGATATTATATGTATCTTATAAATATCAGATTCATTAGATATAACCAAATCTTTTACTCCATCCTTCTGAGGAATAAAGTCATTTGATCCATCCGGGAATACATTGAGATGAGACATAAATGTAGATTTCCCACAACCATTCATACCTATAATAAGTACAATCTTATTCTTACATTTGGTAAAATCTATATCTACAACATTGAGACCCATACCATTATAGAATCCAATGTAATTCTCAAATTTAGCTCTTAAGTATTTCATTACATTCTCCCATCAGTAACCATATTTATCAATCTTCTTTGTATAGATCTTTCTATAGCACAAGGAAAAGTATTACCATCTTTATCAGTTTTCCATAGTATATTATACACAGTTCCGCATTCTTTGCATTTGATATATGCAAGAGGATTTATCTCTTCATAGCACACATTACCATGTATATCTATAAACTGTAAACTCTTTTTAGCTCCACAATGAATACATTCATTCTTATGCTCAAAATGTATTGGAGATCTTACACCACTATCCGTCAATGTATCATCTAATCTATCGTTTAGCATAATTACTCCTTATAAAAAATAATAGTAGAAGTAGTCAAATGCTACTTCTACTATTATAATATATGATTTAAACAATTATTTCGTTGATAATCAACTATTTAATTATCAGTTGAATCAATAAAAGCTCTAGATATATCAACTATAGTATCAGGATCTACATTATCACTACTATCAGTATTATAGTTTAAATATTTACCATTTACAATAGCATCTTTAAATATCTTACTAAATATATATTTAAAATTTGTATTAAGAGATAATTGAGATATATCTTCTTCACTAATATCAGGGATTATCTGTTTCATCATTCTAAATACTGTAGCATAGTAATAGTATATAAATAATGATTGCTGTATAGATAGTATTCTATGCTCTGGATTAGTAGAATCATTAAAATTCAAATGTATAACTTCTCGTCCATTATGTGACTCTTTCTTTACCTTAATCCCGTGCTTAATAAGCGAAGCATGATGAAGATATATTTCACAAAATTCAAATAAGAAAGATATGAAATTGGATTCTATATTAAACTTTTCAGGAATAAAGATAGAGTATGCATTACATTCAGGAATTATAGATGCATTATCAAAATTGTATATATTATAAGCCTCAATCCAGAACTTACCATCATTAGCAAATGAATCCTTATCCTTTACGATAAATATTCTTACATATCCATCATGACTGATATATGAATCCATATTATCAAAGTCATCTTTAAGACTATTACCGGTTAAATACTTATATACTGACTTTTCTTGAATGGTACAACTACTAAATATCATCTTTGATAACTTAAATTCCCTCAGAGAAGCTCTATCATTATCTTTCAGTATACTCCTCTGACATATAAAATCTAAGCATGATATAACATTGTTAGACAGTGTAATTGGTTGATTTTTGATGTCTTTATAGCCTATCAATCCGAATAATTGGTATATAGACATACTATCTAAGCATTCATTATAAAAATTATTTACTCTAAATCCTATCATAGTAATTATCCTTTCATATTATCGGTGCTTGTGGGAATATAAGTAAAATCCTTATCAGATTCTCCATAAGCAATTATCATAGTATCAGCAAATCTAGACATTATGTCTTTATTAGCACTCATTTGAGTAAAGAAAGCTTTCTTACCATTTACAACAACAGTTCCAGGTACAAACTTCTTACCAGTTTTATTCAATATATTATTCTTTTCTTTTACTTGTTCATTAGAATAGAAAAAGTAAATCATTTTGATTCTCCTTTCATGAATCTATATTTATTGTTTAACGCATATATCTTTTCATCTGTAATATAGTTATCATTACGATGTAACTTTCTTAATTTATCTATTGCTTTGTTTTCTTTAACTATTAATGATTTGTAAATTTCTTCGTACGTATTCATTTTATCCCTTTCATTTAAACGGTGGGTATAGTTAGTCTATACCCACCAATCATATCATTTAAGATTCTCCGGTATTATAGTAAATAAAGATGTCTTTTCTTCTTGTATTTCTTGATCTAATATAGCCTGAGAACAAGTATAAACTATACTTGGATCATTGATATTCTTAATCGGACAATAAACCTTATTTATATCAAGTTCTTCTTTAGCTATTTCATCTCTTCTAGATGAGAAATCTTTATTACTTTGAGGAGTATCAAATGTAACTGGATGTCTTACATTCTTTTTGTTTTTCTTATCCCACTCTTTTTCAATCGGAAGATAAGAGTTTCTCCAATCATTAGGTTCAGTATATTCAGAGAAGCTGTGATCTGGACCATATAGATTAGTCATAGGACATATAATACCAGACATACCAGGATCTGATGCAGAAGAAGTATCAAGATCCAATATACCAATATGTGAAGGATCTACATATCTATACACTGGTTGTATACTAGTTCCATCTTCACCTAAACCAGATATACCTTTATAAGTATACTTTAAAGCTACAGAAGCATCATTATCATTTACAAGATCTCTATATGATACAAGATTACTCATACTAGATACAGAGTTAATCAGAAACATAGGTTGAGTATATATAGCCTGTATTACTTTCTTTAATGTAACTCTAGATCCCATATCTGATATACGATGTATACCTTTATTTAACTTAGCAGCATATAAAGCAGCTATATATTCAGGCATTCTTATTCTCTTAGTACTTACGTCTACATTCTCTTTAACTCTTAAAGATGAAAACTCTCTAAGCAGCCATCTAAGAAGACAATATATATCTTCTTTATCTTGATCAGGTAGATGTAAATCTCTCTTAGTAGTATTATCATATATGCCATCAAGAGAATCAAGTACAAATAATCCCTTCTCTACAGTAGCATTCTTAAATGCTAAACCAAGACTCTTTAACCAATACTTCTGATTATATAAATCAGTAACTGTAGTTGTCTTATTTACAGCTTCTAATATAGTAGCTATAAATGTCTGAACCATTGTATCTTGGAAACACTCTTTAGGTACAGTTACAAATATATTGAACTTGTTAAAGCAATACATACTATCATTTACATTCTCAGGTGCATGATCATATATACCTAAACAATGTATCTGTAAGAAATCTGAAGCTCCATATAAACCATAAGCTGCTATAATATAATACAGAGCATTTACCACATTACCAAATATTATAGACCAGTATTCTACAAGCTTATATGATTTGTCTGTATATACATCAGTATATTTGGCAAAAGATCTAAAGACTCTTATAGGCATAAACATAGTCTTCAGTGTAACTGTATCTACCTTACTCTGACTTGCAGTAGAATTATTATAAGTAGATCCATCAACTATCTGGAAAGTAGTAGTATAATAATTTCCCGCTAATTTGAAATAATACTTCTTGACAAATCTAGGTATAGCAATAAGTACTTCAAGTACAGTCTCGGGATTAACTACTTCTTTAGTGGTATTATCTTCCTCTTGTCTTTCTACACCATTATGACGAACTAACCACTTAACCTTTATCAATATCATATCTGTATCCCTAATATTAATAAAGTCATAGTTATTCTCATCTTTATTATTCTTCTTACGTCTTCTTTCTTCATGATTTCTAAGAGTATTATATATCTCTTCATAATCATATATAGACTCAAAGGATAATAGTTTTAATGTGTAATACTTATCTCTCTGACAAGATTCCAATACTGCATGTATAGCATCCACCATTTCATCATTATCTCTTTTGAACAGATCTGGATTGAACTGTTCTCTATGAGTATCATTGAATTGATGCATAAATAAAGCCTGATCAATCATTACTTATATTACTCCTTTCATTGTAATAATTAATTATTACAAAATTTAATGAAAAGAAAAATAAAATCAATCATCCTCTTCATCATCAGTATAATCACTGCTTGATGGAGGATTCATGAATTCTATATCAGTATTCATATTTGGATTGGTTAAAGATACAGATATTTCTCTATTCATTGGATTTGGAACATTATCGCTTGCATCTCTTATAGTAAGAATAGCTTCCATATCACAATTCTCACAATATCTCTTTATAATATTAAGAGTAGCAGAACTATTCTTAAGCTGTCTTTTATCATTCGGATAGTTATCTTTGAATCTTCCAGCATACTTATCTAGATCAATATGCTTAGAATTGATAGCCATCTTAAGACATTTCATTTCTGGTTGATCATCTTCATTTATCCTGATAATAGTAATATTCTCCGGAGATGTAATGAAAGGTTCATCAAGCTTATTACTAGCTTCAGCAGATTCTATAATTGTCTTTATTTGATCACTATTACTCATAGTAACAGTGTTTTTATCCGTTTGCTCATATTTATCTATGTTTGTCTTATCTGGATACTTAATAAAGTCTATAATACCAGCATTATATATACCAGGCTGAATGGGATCATTATTATAAGCACCAAGATATGGAAGAATAATATGCTTACCTTCATATTCTTCTGATATAGCTATATCGTTTCTATCTTTATAATTCTTGATATTTTTACTGTATTCTTCATACGATAAAACATCATAAACCTGCCCATTAATAGCAGATTTAGTAACAGTCACGTTTAGTTTTGGGAAATTATTTTCCATATCGAATACCTCAAAAAATAATGGTAAACTAGAATAAAAATATCTTCTAGTGGTAGGAATAACACCCACCACTAGAAGAATCAGTTTAATTAAATATCTTA
>Ga0326512_10000693_pt1 | contig 28685 bp, 49 predicted proteins | sample 1_2617_0518_D_FD_203652 | JGI IMG/M metagenome (GOLD analysis project Ga0326512, IMG submission 203652) | Bovine rumen microbial communities from UC Davis, California, United States - 1_2617_0518 | ecosystem: Host-associated > Mammals > Digestive system > Stomach > Rumen | place: USA...
TCGCCGTGCAGATTATCGTAATTTTCCAAAACGATAACAACAGGATCATAGTTTTTAAGAATTACAATTTTCTGCCTCAGTCGATGGATCAGGCGCAGAAAATTTGAATTTTCAAAAACATAGGATTATCGCCGAGCAGCTGGAGCGGATCGCTGCCAGTGGCAGAAAATCGCCGTTTTAAAAATTTAAAAATAATTCAAGATAAGTATTGACAAGCCAGAAAATCCGAGTATAATCATAGATAGTAAAACACATACACAAACACACTAAACCGATGGAGGTACACACTATGTTAACACTTGAGCAGATCATGAACGAAAGCATTTGGGTAGCTAAAATGAACGGATACCGTATGAGCGGAACGTATGCAGAAATGAAGCCATACGCTGATAGCGAAGATTGCAGAGACTTTGATCTTTGCGCAGAGCAGCCCGAACATCTGAAGGACTTCTTTGATAAATATTTCGCGCATCATGGTTTCATCACTGTTCAGGACTTTTACAATCAGCATTACAACAAGCCCGAAAGACAGCGCCGAGTCTGGACACAGGAAGAGATTAAAAATCTGGTTCAGACGAATGACAAGGTTTTATATGGCGCGTTGCGTCAGCTTTACGCTTGCCAGACAGCGGACGAGATCGCCGAGGGGACTGCTAATCACAGGAACGGCGCAGGATTTAACGGAGTTGATGCCGGGATCATGACAAGCTTTTGCGAGTTCCTTAATCGCACTGGTTTCTTGACAGTAAAACAGAAGGCAATCGCAAGAAAGAAGCTGGTCAAGTACACGAGACAGCTTACAATATTGGCGAATGCGTGAGGGTTGCGAAGGCAATCCTCTTTTTTTTTATGCACTCGCGCAGCAAATCAATGTTTTTCAAAATTCGATTTTTCTGCTATGCTCGATACAGATTTTCCGCGTTTTGCAAAACTATTGTTTCCTGTTTTGGCTCACGCAATAAATCGCGATATTGAAAAATTATAATCATTCAAAAATTATCTTGACTTTTCTATTGGTTGGTGCTAATATGTCTATAGTAAATCAAATACACAAGCACATCAGGAGGTATGGTTATGCTGAAAGAGATTAAAAGATCATCGGACGTTGCGGAGTTTATCGCGACAGCGGAAAACATGATTGCAAAGTATGGATGGCAGGACAAAACAGTTCATCCGTATTCATTCCCGATGAAGGTCACAAAGATCATCGAGGATCTGAAAGACTATGACAGATGCACAGAAGGCAGTAAGGATTATTTGATCGCACTTGCAAACGGACTCGCGCCGATCATGAATTCTTGGGAAGAATACGAACAAGCGGAAAAGATCACGGTCAGGATCAAGAAGTCAGGAAAGATCACAAAGATTTTAGCGAGCGACTTGGACATGTTCGCGGATTTGGTCGAGGCAATTTGATATTCTGGATAAGGGTTGCAGCAGCAATCCTTATTTTTTTGTCCAGCCCTAAAGGAAAATATTGTTTTTGAAAATTGAAAATTTTTGTGTATAGCATGGGCGGTCTTACGCCGCCCGATGAAACTATGATGGATCGCAACAGGCGAATGGTTGCGAATGGATGGAGAAGCACGGAACGACAAACAACTTTTTGGAATTTTCCAAAACTAAAATGGCGAGCATCATCACAGCAGAAAATCCGAATAATGAAAAACAAAAATTATTTTGAATTGCCTATTGACAAATCGGAAAACGTGAGCTAATATGATTACAACAAGTAAATCACATACACACAAAGCACAGGAGGCTATTATGAACGAACAGAACATTCAAGCTTATAAGGATTATCTTAATCAGGAGATCGAAAGAGCGGCGCACAGTTTCGATGAAGCTAAAGCCAAAGCAATCCGCGAACTGGAAAATATGACAGTCTGGACAGCAACAGAATATGGTGCAGGATATGCAAGCCACATTGACGAAGTAACCAGATGGGCAGCTGAAGTACAGAAACTCAGTCAGGCATACAGAGTTTTCGAACGTGCGGAAAATAACGAATTTCAGAAAATCACAATCGGATCGGAGGAAAACTAAGATGGCAAAGACAGCGAAAGAATACGCGGAAATTTTAAAGGCAGTCATAGAGATGCAGATCAAATTTATTCAGCAGGATTCCAGATATGAATACAGCGAAAATCTACAGGGTCAGGAGATCGGATTGACGATAGCGCTGGACAAGATCGAAGCATCGCAGTTCTTAATTGAAGATTAAAAAGACGGAGCGGATGATCCGCTCTTTCTTTTTGCGCGAACAGAAAATTTGAATTTTGCAAAACAAAACAATTCTGCATTTGGTTTTGGAAAACTCGGAAAATCTGGAAAGCCAATAACAGAAAATCATGGTTTTCAAAAACGATAGATCATCGGGATCGCGCCGAACAGAAAATCTCAATATTGAAAAACTATTCTGGATCAGCTGCGGAAAATCCCAATTATAAAAAACAATAAATAATGCAAAATAAGTGTTGACATTCTGGAAATAATGAGTTATATTATAGTCACAGAAACAAGTAAACCAAATACACAAAGGAGAACATAATGAAAGCGGATCAATTAGTTATCGGAAATAAATACAAGTCAACAGCATTTGCACGGAAAGTAAAGCTGATCGCCATTGACAAAGTATGGGAAGATGGAACGGCGAGCGTAACAGTTGAATACTACGGAAAATTATATTGTGATTGTTCGCATCGGTTTAGCATTTAAATATCGGCATGGCTGACGGTTCAGACGTTCGGAAAATCCGAGCGGATCACGTTCGACTCGTGACCATTGCAATTAAAAAATATCCTTGGCAGTTCCGCAAAACACAAAGCACAAAGCTAATGATGGAGGATTTGCCAATGAGTGATAAGAAAACGCCTGTTCTTGTAATCATATACTTGTATGATGAAAAGAGCGGAAAACTTACAATGATAGTCAATACATACTACATTTAAGACAGGCGCGGAGTTTTGGATATTTCTCCGCATCTGGCGTTTCATTCAGGAAGGAGCGGAAAATCATGTTAGATATTAGATCGTTCGTTGTATCGGAAAGCAAAGCATATAAGTGTTTAAGGTATTACGGCAGCAAGCATTATTATATTTACGACAGCGGAAACTATTATACTTTGGTCGTTGCGGAAATTTTAAGCAACGGAGAAGAAAAAGAAGAAGCGGAAAAATACGCTTGCAGTTCGTTGAGTTCCGCTATCGCATCAATCGAAGCTCTGGAGAAGGGCGAAACAATTTAATAGCCAATTATCATTCATTCGTTGTGTGTGTTGTGTGTGGGAGAACAGGGCGTGTAAAAGCGTCCTGTTTTCTCGTGCTTGCGGAAAACTCTATTTTTGGAAAACGAAAACTCAAGCGCACAGAAAAATGGAATTTTTAAAAACTAAAAACTCACAGCTATGGTTTTTGAAAACGCGGAAATTTTGCGGACAGCAGAACAGAAAAATCCAATATTAAAAAATAAAGGATAATGCAAAATAATGCTTGCAATCATGCGGAAAGTATGCTATATTGCTTTTAGTAACTGACATACACAAGCACACAGGAGATGGAAACAATGAACGAAGAAATTAAAAAGAAGATCGAGCAATGCAAGACCAGAAAACAAGTGATGGAAGTTTTAAAGCAGAATAATATCAGGATCATTCGCGACAATTCCGAGGAGGTCGGATGCTTCTCAGTCTGGATTGATGAATTCACAAGGATTTACAAGCCGATACATAGAAATATGAAGGTTCAGACATGGCGCAAGGTCGATATGAATTATTCTGGAGTTCCTGTATTCTTTGGATAATCCAAGATAAAACTTGACTATATCATATTACATAAAGAAGTTATGAAGGGAGTATATATAATGGAAAATTTAGCTTACAATCTGGATTATGATGTTTACGCAGTGATCGACAAGCACGACAACGTGATTGATGTTCTGGATGATTTTGATGATGCTCTGGAAATCGCGCAAGACTATAACGCAGCATGTATTGAAACGCTGGCAGACTATGACGGATACAATGGAACAGTGACAGATACATTCTGGATCAGCGAGATGGAAAAACCGAACATGATGAAACAGAAATTATATGCACTGTTGATGATCGTCCTGTCGGCGGCAACAGTTCCGCTATTAGATGGCGATGCGACATTCGCAGTGTTCATGATACCTTGCATGATTTACATGTTCTTTTCAAAACAGTATTGGATTCTCGACTGAAGGGGCGCGAGCCTCTTCTTTTTTTGTCCTCACGGAAAGATTTAGTTTTTGAAAATTAGATTTTTCTGTTGGATGGTGTACTCATGTTTTGGTTTTGGAAAACACATAATTATTGTTGATCCTTGCAGCTGAAAAGATTTTAAAAATAATTCAAAATAAGTATTGACATTCTGGAAAGATAGAGTTATCATCTAAACATAGTAAACGACATACACAAACACATAAAACCAAGGAGGCACACAGTGAATAAGGTTAGAGCATTAAGCGTTGACATTTACGAAAGCAAGAACATCGGAAATTGCAGCAATAATGGGATCAGCAACAGATTTAGAACAGCATATATCATTTGCCCTGATGGGAATTGGGAATTTGATCTTGACGATCCTGAAAATCTTCCTGAAAATCTAGTGAAGGCAGTCACGAAGCATTATTCTTTTGGAACGTTTACACATGCCGAGCCGATTGCGCATCCGGGCAGATGGTGGATGATGGGAGGTGCATTCATCTATACTTGCGATAGCCGTTTCAGAGAGCATTTTGGTGACAGCCCGATGGCTTTACATGATCGTTATGAAGGATAAGCAAGACAAGATAATACAGAAGGGAGACAATAAGATGGTCACAATCTGGCAAGTATATTTTCATACGACAGGCGCGGAGTATTGCAGGACATTCGACACTGAAGCAGAAGCGACACGGTTCTATAACAGCATGGCAATCATAGACAAGCGAGCCAAGCTACAGAAAAGAACATACGAAGCAAGATAAAGACAGGGGCGGAGAGATCCGCTTCTTCTTTTTGCTTAACAGAAAAATCGAATTTTGGAAAACTAAAACTCATATCCACAGAAAAATTCAGTTTTGAAAAACAAAAGAGTTTTGCAAAGCACATCGGCAAAATTTTCTAATTTTGCCAAACTATTATATTCTGGTGATCGTGGCGCAGAAAAATCCATTCTTGAAAAATAATAAATAATGCAAATAAATTTTTGAATTAGGTATTGACAAGCATTTAAAGGTGTGCTATATTGTTAGCAAGTAAACGAGATACACACAAACACAGCAACGCACATTTCTATAAAACGGTTGATTGACGAGCCGAGCGCCGTTGGTTGATTGAAAACGATTTGTAGTTAAAGCGCCAGATCATAGGAGGATAAAGCGATGACGAAGGAAAGAATGGAAAGACTGATGGAAATGTATCAGGGTATCGGCGTTGAAACTGAAGGCGGTCAGTATTATTTCTATGAGGCTTTTGGCATGGGTACAGCTTTTGAGGATGCGGTTAAGCGCGTGAACGATACATTCTCTGGTATGAAGTGGGGAAAATATAAGGTATTCATCGCACAGTCTGAAGAAGTGGAAAGAATGGTTAATTTCCATGATGAAGAAGTCGTTATATACGAAACCAAAGAGGGCGATGTTGTCGCGGTTCTGGAAGATCAGGCAATCAGAGTTTTTGAGAGCGTGGATCGCGCAATCGACAAACTGTATAAAGCAGGATTTATCTTTTAAGGAGGTGGAAAAGATGAAATACAAAGGAAAAATTGACAAGCTGCTGGAAGAATACAACAAAGAAGAAAGGCATAATAGGCACAAGCTCGAAGTATATCAGGAGTCAGGGATGTATACTATTCTTCATTGGGGCAGAAGATGCAGCCCTGTAATGACAGCAAAGGAATGCTATAAAGCATTGGAAACTTTGATCGCAGTATTGTAATGTTTTTCAATATTAGGAAAATTTGCGGAGGTGGATCATGAAAAGAGCATACAGATTTAAGATCGAATATAAAGGCGAAACATATACAGCAATCTACGAGCGCGGATTTGCGCCGATGTGGGCAATCTATAAAGGCAATCGGAAGATCGAAAGCAAATATGTTAAAGGCTATTCGGCATGGGGCGATACAATGTTACCGAGTCAGGTGAAGGAAAAATTCATCAGTGACATGGAAAAGAAATAACGCAAGATAACTATTGACAGGATAGCATGAATGTGTTATCCTATAAATAACATACACAAAGGAGGTATAGTATATGTATTACATTAGCTATGGAAGTAACATGAACGTGGATCAGATGGCATGGAGATGTCCGAACACAAAAATTTACGGTAACGGAAAACTAAAAGGATGGAAACTCGTATTCAACTATCACGCGGATATTATTGAAACCAAAGATGAAAATGATTCTGTTCCTGTTGTGGTTTGGAAACTGGAAGATAAACAGGATATGTATAATCTGGATCGTTACGAAGGATATCCGAGCTATTACACAAAGATTTTAATTCCTGTCACGATGGATGATACAGGCGAAACCGTAAAAGCTATGGTCTATGTGATGGCAGAAAATCGGAAGGGTATCTATCCCCCAGAGGTCGGATACTTTGAATGTATTCTCGAAGGGTATCAGGCGAACGGCATCGGATTAGCGCCGTTGTACGCAGCGCTCCGCGAGTGCGTTGACGAAAAGAATATCACGAGATACAATCAGTACAATCCGAAAGTTAGTTGAAAGGTCGTGATGATATGCGGAGATCCAAAAAGGTAATGGAAAATTATGTATGCCCTAATTGCTGGCATCAGGTGCATGAATGCACATGTAAATTTTATCCACCGTGGCAGCTGATAATGATTGATGCAAACATTCAAGAAGTTGTCAGGATATTAAATCAAAAGGGTTATACCACTATCGGATGTTGCGAGTCGCATTATGGGGATAACTGCAATCTTTATGTCGCGTTCAATATGCGTTATGATGATATTGGTTTACCAGATGGCTTTACATACGCCAAAGGAAAAACGAGCGTCAACTATACGTTTAAGAAGGCAGAGCAGGAAACAAAGGAAAAATACGAAGAAGTGAAAGCGGAAAAACTGAAAGCGCTATTAGAATGGGCGCAGTCAATTCCAGAAAATCCGCACATGTTCAGGAGATAGAGCGGTTGATCCGCTCTATTTCTTTATGCAGAAAATTTTAATATTGGAAAACCATTTTCGTGAAGTCACGAAAAAGATAAATTTTCAAAAACTATTTGGGGTTGTTCCGTGCTTCTCCATCTTTGAAACGATCAGATAATCTAAACGATAATCATAGTTTTATCGTGCGGCGTAATACCGCACATCTATACTTGCATCGTTCTTTCATCGGGCGGCGTAAGACCGCCATTTCCCCATACAGGAAAATTCAGTTTTCAAAAACTAATATCAATGAATTATTGTTTTTCAAAATTACGATTTTCTGTTGAGCGTTCAGCAGAAAAATTCAATTTTCAAAAACAATATAAATGTGTGTAAGAAACATTTTAAAAATATTTCAAAATAATACTTGACAATATGCAGAAGAGGAGTTATATTATAGTCAGCAAGTAAATAACATACACAAGAGGACAAAGCAATGAAAGAAACATTGATCGCAGTGTATGAAAGAGAATCAACACTTTGGAAAAACGCGAACGGTTTTTATCATGCGCAGGATTGGACAAAGATGGAATGTAAAACGTTCGATTATTCAGAAGAAATAGACTCGATCAGGCGTGACAATTTCAGATGGATCGAACACAGGGACGGAAAAGAAATTGATGTCACTGAAAGAGAGATCGAAAGAAGATACGGAAAACCTTATTGCATTACATTCATTAACAAAAGAAGAACCAATGCAAAAAGTTACTGGTTCAAGACAAAAGAAGAAGCCAATCAGTTTGTAAAATCTGTTTTGACAGATAAGATTTTAAAGAACTTTAAAAGGATCAAATAACATACACAAAGCGAAGGAGGAAACCACAATGACAATCGCAGAGGAAATTTTAGTTCAGCTTGGAGGAAGAAAGTTTATTGCTTGCACAGGATGCAGCAATTTTCATTCGTCAGGGGATCAGGATTTTCTGGTAATGAATATTCCGAGAAATGGTAGCAAGGCGAACAGGTGCGAGATCCGTTATAATCACGACAGCGATACTTATAACATGCGTTTCTATCGGCACACAAATGCCACATTTAATATGAATCGCTATGTCAAAACTGGAAACGGATGGAAGGACGCGAAAGATACGGAGGTTAAATCGTTCAAAGAAATCCATTGCGATCAGCTCCGAGAGCTTTTCACAGAAGTTACAGCAATGATTATCCCGATGAAGATAACTATTAACGGTCGCACGTTCGGATGATGGAGGCGTGAAATGAAAAAGTGTAGTAATTGCAAGAACAGATGTTATGAAAGCTGGAGCGGAGTTGATTGTTGCGCGTGCTATGAAATGACAGAAAGCGAACAGGAAGAAATCGAATGCGCTGCTGATTGCGACAGGTACGAAGAAGGAACGCCAGAATGCATGAGCGATAGACATTATACACCGTCAGCAACGAATGGCGATTATTCGCCGAGTAATCCGTGGGACGCTCCGGGAATGAGCATCAAAGATTTTATTTAAGGAGATACAGCATGAACGAAAAGAAATATTTCTTTGTAGATTTTAAGTGGGATGATGTTGTATTTTGCGCCAATATCGCACACGCAGAGAGCATTGAAGCAGTCAAGAAAGAATATTCAAAATATAGTTGGTATCACATCCGAGATGTTCAGGTCGGCGAACTTGAAATGGCAAAGCGTAAAGGTATGCCAATCATAGAATTATAAGGAGGTCAGCATGAAAGAAAACACGCAGCTCCAAAACAGAATGAGCTATGATGAAATGGTTGAATATCTGCTCGATGAACTGAAAGAAGAACGAAACAAGATGCTGATGAATGAAGAAAATAGATATAGTTATATCTTCATGTTATGTAATGACATAGGGATCATAGAGGGGCAGTGATGCCCTTCTTTTATTTGTTGCAAATAAGTTTGATTTTTGAAAATCAAATCAGTAAGTTGATGTTTTTCAAAACGTGGAAATTTTGCGGCGCATCGTGCAGAAAAAGCCGATTATAAAAAATTAAAAATAATTCAAAATAACGCTTGCAATATCTATTTTTGTGTGGTATAGTGTTTACAGATGATAAATCACATACACAAACGCATCGAAAGGAGATCCACAATGAAAGACTATAAGGAAAAGATCAAGAAACTTCTTGCACTGGCAGAAAGCAACAACGAACATGAAGCAAAGGCGGCGCTCCTGAAAGCTAAAGAGTTGATGGCAGAACACAAGATCGCCGAGGTCGATCTGATTGACGCGAAGAATAAGAACGTCAAGCGCATCATTACGGAATACGAATATACCAAGCGCGGCGAATGGTGGATCGGCAGTCTTGCCAATATCATAGCGGAAAATTATTGCTGTCGGTCAGCTGGAAATAAGAATTTCAGATGGCAGAAAAGAACTATTATTTTCGTAGGTCTGGAAGGCGATGTTGATATCTGCGCAAAGATTTTTGAGTATGCGGTTGATACGGCGAGAAGCTGCGGAAAGTCTTATCTGAAAAATCTTGATGGATGGCAGCGTTACACTTCAGCGGAAAAGAACAGGATCAAAAACTCCTATGCTATCGGATTTGCGCGAGGCGTTAAGGTCGCGTTTGATGAGCAGAAGGTCAAGAAAGAACAGGATGAAAGCGGATGGGGTCTTGTCATGGTCGTTCCGAAAGAAGTCAATGAGGCATGTTCTAATTTCGTTACGGACAGATACCAGAGCAGACATACAGTTTACAGGGATGTCAGGGATGACGGTTATCAGGAAGGGCGCAAGTTCAATCCGCATGGAAAATTATCTGTCGCAATTTAAGGGGTGAATAGATGAACGCAATAATTAGAAAGGAAACGGATGATGGCGTTAAGATGTCGAAGATTGATAATGTCGGCATTGTAAAATATGGAAGGATATATTCTGCTGTCAGTGGAAATTGAATTATAAAAATCTAAAAATAATTAGAGAAAACGCTTGCATTATCTATTAACTTGTGCTAATATATAGTAAAGCAAATACACAAAGCAAATCAAACCAAGGAGGTACACACAATGTCAAACTATTACATAAGGAATATGGAAACTGGAAAACTTGAGCTTCATTTTGACAAGACAGATTATATGGCGTTGACAGACGATCAGAAAGCAAAGATCAGGAGCAATTTCTTATTCAGTCGCGGCACTGGCGCATGGATCAGCCGTTGCAAGTTCCCGAATCTTTACAGACCTGAATGTGTCGCTAAAGAATTAGGTCTTGAGGATGCAGGACGCGAAGGCGAAGCGCTTACATTTGAACAGCAGATGGATCGCAAGATGGAAAAAGCAGAACGCAGAGCGGAGCGCATGGAATACAAGGCAGACAAGGCACACGAAAAAGGCGTTGCACTTCAGAAACCTATCAATGATATGCATGGCGATATTGCATTCTTTACGCAGCCGAACATCAGCACATCAAGCGGTCGCGCCTTTACTAATAGAAGGAATAAAATGTTTGATGCATGGGAGCGAGGATTTGCTGAGTTCAGTAAAAGCGAATACTATGCGGAGTGTGCAGCCAAGGCAAGACAGACAGCAAGCGGAAAAGATCAGAAGGATAAAGCATTCTGTCAGCGCAGAATTGACGAGGCAGAAGCAAGCATTCGCGGACTGAAGAGAAGCATTGCAACATATGAGGGATATAAGAAGGCAATCGAGAATGGCGAAATCCCGAAAGACAAATACGGATGGGAGCTTAAAAAATTAACAGCGGAAAGAATTGATGCCGAACTTGATCGTTGGTATGAAATCATGGAAAGCGAAATCGGAAAATCCGTATACTATCATGAGTGCATCGAAAATCAGGGCGGTATTTCTTTCAGCAAGGAAAATCTTAACAAGGGAGATCTTGTACAGATTAACAGGTATCGTCATAGCGTGGTGCGTATCGTCAGATTTGGCGCTAAGAATGTAACGTTTGAATTTACCGATGCGCATATGAAGTATGCAGATGGTAGCCCGATGCAAGGGAAATGCGCATATGCAGAGATTGAAAAGGTGGTGAAAAGCGCATGACAGATGAGGATAGGGTAAGAGCATTATTTGGATTTGGTGAAACGCGGAAACTTCCGAGCCGATATTGGGAAATCGGATGGGAAGATGCAGACGATGAAGAACCAGACGAAGAACGCGAACCAAACTATGATGAAGAAGAATTACCATTTTGCTGAGTCCAGCAAATTGGTCGAAGAGGCGGTCGAATGATCGCCTTTTCTTTTTGGCGCAAGCACATTTAGTTTTTGAAAATTAGAAAAATCTGCATGGCGATACAGAAAAATGCAATTTTGAAAAACATTATATTGTTGCTGATTGATGCGCAGAAAAATCCAATATTAAAAAATAATAAATCATGCAAAATAATGCTTGCAATATATAAGTTTATATGCTATAGTATAACCATAGTAAATCACATACAGCCACAGGAGGAAAAAATCAATGAAGATCATGAGCAACATTCCAGAAATTCCCATGATGATTACTACAGATTACAAGACGTTTAAGATCGGCGACAGAGTGCGCGTTCAGTTCGTGGCAAAGAAATATCCTGAATATCCGTATAGTGGTGGAGGCGTTATCGGTCACATTAAATCTATCAATCACAACAGCTTTGTTATTGATTATGTTTTAGATACAAAGGTTATCGAGTTTGATGATATTTATATCATTAAGAAAGTCGATGATGCGGAAACTTTCGATACTGTTCCGAATATCAATGATGAAGAGCGCGAGTTCTGGCGCACACATTGGATCACGAAAGATGGCATCAAGAAAAAGACAGCGGAAGATTTAAAGATGCTCGAAGAGTTCAATAAAGAATGGAAGAAATAATACAAAATAATTATTGACAAGATATAAGTTTTGAGTTAGAATGTTATCAACAAGTAAATCAGAGACACGAAAGGAGAATGAAAATGACAGAGCAGGAAGTAAGAGCGAATTGGGATGAGGCTTTAACCAGATGGGAGAACGGAGAATTTGCATTGAGCAGCGTTATCGGATGGGGCTTTTATCCGCAGGATTTAATCGTGCTGTGCTGTATGCACGAGGCAGGAATGCATCAGGAGTCAATCGTTGATCTGTTGGAAGATTGCAATTTCCATACGGAGTGTGGACTGATTGATGATGGAAAGTATGACGAATGCAGAAAGGTTATCTTTGACGACATGAAAGGCGAAAGCATTCCATTGTTCTAATTTAGAGATAATGCAAAATAACTATTGACAAGCAAAAAGAAACGAGCTATATTATACATAGTAAACATCATACACAAAGCAAAGGAGGAAATAATTATGGCAGCAAATTTTGAAAGTGGTTTCAGCGCAAATGGTATTGTTCCGTGGCATGGTCTTGGGGAGATCATTAAGGATGCCCCGACATCCGAGGATGCAATCAGGCTCGCAGGACTTGATTGGGACGTTATTCCGAAGCCTATCTATGACGAGTTTGGTCGTGAACTTCCGGGGTACAAAGTAAATATGAGATCCAGTGATAACACGGCGCTCGGCATTGTAACTGATCGTTATCGCATCGTGCAGAACAGCGAAGCATTTGCCTTTACAGATGAGCTTCTTGGTCACGGCGTAAGGTACGAGACAGCTGGAAGTCTTGCATCTGGTAAGCGTGTGTGGATGCTTGCGCGTATGGAAAATACAACCATCGCAGAGGAAAATATTGATCCGTTCCTTGTGTTTACGAACAGCCATGATGGAACAGGTGCTATCAGGGTAGCGATCACGCCTGTTCGTGTGGTTTGTCAGAACACTCTCAATCTTGCACTTCATCAGGCGAGTCGGCATTGGTCTTGTGTACATAAGGGAGACATTCAGAGCAAGCTTGAAGAAGCAAGGTTTACACTTTCAAGCGCGGAAAAATACATGGAGGCGCTTGAGGAAGAATTTGGCGAACTGAAGCTCAAGAAAGTCACTGAAGCACAGGTCAGAAACATGACGGAAAAACTTCTGGAGATCGAGTTCAATAACCTATTTAATAAGGCGCTGAAAACTGGAAATGTTATTGACTTCAAAGAGCGTTTACGTCAGCAGAAATATGAGGACAAGCTGAACACGAAGCGCAACGACATTCTTACAATCTATCATGACAAGCCCGATCTTGTAGGAACTGAACACAGCGCATTCAGGTTCATCAATGCGGTATCCGATTACGCAACTCATACAGCGGATCACAAGCAGACGAGGAACTATCAGGAAAATCTGTTCATGAAGGTCGCAGACGGACACAGCATGATTGATACAGCTTATAAACTTGCGCTTGTAGCTTAATGACATGGGCGGTCGCATGATCGCCCTGTTCTTTAATATGAAAGGAGATTAACATGTGGATCGTATCGGCGCAGCGTGGTTCAATAAGGCGCGTTATAGAAAGATTTGAAACAGAAAACGAAGCTATATTGTTTTGCGAAAAAAGAAATTGGCAGTATTATTTTGCGGTGTATAATCTTACCGCGAGACTTGCTATCAGGTTCGATGATTGAAAGGAAAGTATATGACAAAAGGAGAAGTATTAAAACAGATATATGATCTATCAGTTGGTGGAAACTTTAATCATGAAACTGGATGGTCGTTTTCAAAATTCAAATCGTATGTAGCAGAAAAATTCAATTCTGAAAAACGACAATCTATTATCATGGAGATCGAGTTACCAGATGGATGGTGGTATTTATCTATCCTGAAAATAAAAGATGGGCTATGGGATTATTATATTCCAGACACAAGAGAAGAAAACGACAGGATATATAATGAAATCGTGAAGGAACTGGAAGAAAGAAAGGAAAGTATATACAACATCTGAGGAGTGCATCAGCACTCCTTTTTTGAATTGTAACTTATTTTAAGTTACAAACAAAATTAGTTTTCCAAAATTCGGAAAATCTGTAGGTGCTGGCGAAGATAGAAATAGTTTTTAAAAATCAGGAAAATTTGCTAATAAAATAGCAGTTTTATTGAATTTTCAAAAACATAAATAGGCAGAAATAGTACCTTAACTCGCTCCAATAAAATTTTTCTCTATAAATAATACAAGAAAAGCATTGACAGCATGTAAACCATGTGCTATATTATAGTAAAGCAAGTACACAGGCACATGAAACGAAAGGAGATATTAAAATGCAGTTTCAGTACAACGATGGTGGAAGGGCGGAGGCAGGATTTAAAGGCACAACAGGCGATTGCGTATGCCGAGCGATTGCGATTGCTACGGAAAGACCATACCGCGAGATCTATGATCTGATTAACGAGTTTGCAAAGTCTGAAAGAACAGGCAAGAGCAAGACTGGAAAGAGCAATGCGCGGACAGGCGTATACAAAGGAACAATCATGAAGGTCATGAAACATCTTGGATGGAAGTGGATTCCTACAATGACAATCGGATCAGGGTGTAAGGTTCATTTACGCGAGGACGAACTGCCGAAGGGAAGAATTGTTTGCAGCTTATCGAAGCACGAGACAGCCGTAATTGATGGTGTTCTGAATGATACATATGATTGTTCTCGCGATGGTACAAGATGCGTCTATGGTTACTTCATTAAAGAATAAAAATAATACAAGAAAATACTTGTAAGTTAGTAAACAATATGCTATATTATGGTTGAAGGAGGAAACCATGAATAGATATTATAGCAAATTAAGACCTGTTTCATTAGGTGCATATCCAAAGAATGATAACTACATCAATCATCACAACTTTGATGATCGCCAGTTCTGCGATGATATTCAGGATTATGCTTGGGGATACGTTGAGTATTCCCATCCATTATCCAAAGAAGAAATCGACAGATATGATCTTGTTGATGCAAGTCTGCGGAAATTTTATGGCGTGATCTTCAGGGTGAATAACAGAACAAACAAGACTACAGCCAGAAGATATAAAGATGTGATGGCATCGGTAAAGCCAGACGATGAAGAAAATCACGGCACGATCAGCGACACTATTATATCTTGGTATGAAACCGAAGAAGAAGCAAACAACGATGTTAAAGAGTATAACAACGTTTGACATTTGAAGGGGAGAATAAAATGTCACGAAGGGAAATTCAGGTAATGACTTATAATGATTGGGAAGAATTAAGCAATGATGTAAAGCATCAGAAGCGCATGAATTATATCAAGGCGAATAAGCGGATGGCTGCGTATTATAAGCGCCAGAGATTGATGGGCTATATCCTTGCTGTCATTGGATTAATTGCTGTCGCCGTGGGATGCGCGAATGAATGGGGTTTATTAAACACGCTTGGAGTTTTTGTTTTAGGCATCGGAGTGTATTGCCTGTTCACGAAAAGAATGATATACATAGACAGGTACTATCTTGAATGTCAGGATCGACTTAGAAATATTATTTAAGGAGGATATGCTATGGACTATATTATTACAGTCACCAAAGGGAATGATCGGAAAGTTGTTAGCAGACATACAAATCTGGACGATGCGATTGCAGCAGGAAAATCCATTTTCGAAAAATCAAATCGCGATGAAGTAGTTAGCTGTATCACTGGTAAAGTAAATAGCAATGGAAAAATCGAAGGGCAGTACAGGCTCATTAAATCATGGTTTTGAAATAATGTTAATTATTGTGGACATTAAAGCCGTTTATGTTAACAATAGTAAACATTAAGACGATATATAAATAATGCAAAATCATTATTGACAGATAGTAAACGATGTGTTATCATATCCATTGTAAAGGAGGTATACAAATGAATTACGTTACATTAGGACAGCTTTCAAATTTCATGTGGTATGTACAGAAAATACAGGTGAAGGACGAGAAAGATAATATCCTTTTCGATGGTGTGAATAGCCAGCTTCAGAGCGTTACATGTAAAGATATCTGCAATAGATGGGTTCGCGGTTTTGGATCAATTGATGACGTTCTGATTGTTACTATCATATAAGCAAAGCAAGATAATTAGGAGGAACATAAATGAAATTTCAGATGTACGGAAAAGATTTTAAAACATTGATTGACAGGATCGGGGGCATCGTTCCGAAAAGAACAGCGTTTCGCGCCTTGGAAACTGTGAAGATTACGGCGCATGGAAACTCTGTTGATTTTTCGGCAACTGATATGATTGATTATGCAACCATTAATTCTTATGCCAGCGTATACGAAGATGGAACGGTATGGGTATTCTTGGATGATTTGAAGAAAATCCTCGCGATTGAGAGTGACATCACGATCACGGCAGAAAACGGAAGGCTCGATATCAGAAGCGCAAAGAAAAGTTATGAGATACCTTGCCATAATGATTATGGAGAATTTTGGTCGGAAACTCCTGTGATATCCAATAGCAACGTTGTTTGTATCCAGAAGGAAAAAGAATTCATCAAACATCTTTCATTGCTTGATTGTATGCGGTCGGCAGAAGAAGCACAGAAAATGATGACATCTTTCTATTTCGATCTTCCAAATCAGAAGCTTGTTGTGTTGGACGGTCATAGAATTGGAATTGCTAATCTTGTCGGCGGTATGTTCGCGCCGAATGCAAAAGGCATCATTGTGGATGGTTCTTTATACGCAGCATTAAAGAGCGTTGCTGGAAAGAACAAAGATGAAGAAAAGCGCATCGAGATCTATGCTGATGATAAGTACACAGCATTTCATGGTGAAGATTATGTTCTCACCATCAAGAACGTAGACGGTATCTATTATGACTACAGAAGGCTGACAGATGCTACTCGCTCGAATAGCGATTATACATATATGTTTGATACAAAAGAAATGTCAAAGATCGCCAAAGAATATTCTAAGGTGATTGGAAAAGATAACAAAGCTCCGATGATCCTTTATAATAACAATGGCACTGTAGCAACAGGCGTTCAGGTTGCAGACTATCGCGCATCTGATATTCTGGAAAATGTAGAGCCTAAATATGGAATGGGTAATGAATGGTATGTCGGAATGAATCCACATTTTATAATGGATGCTTGCAATGCTTTTTCTGATAGCGCTGAAGTGCGCGGAAACTATAGCTTTAAAAATCCGATCATGATTATGGATGAAACATATGAATTCCTGATTTTGCCAGTCAATATCAGCGAAGATAATGTGGAATTTGTCAAAAGGCAGGTGGCATAAGTAAAGCAAAATAATTGTTGCAAGGTCTTGGAAAATGTGCTATAGTAAAATAAGTACATTTTCCTTGACCAAAGGTAGGTGAATCGCATGAATAATGCAGAACTAATTTTAAAAATACAAGATGGATACGATAGCAGATCGCGCGAAGAGATCCTCGCTAACTTGAACATAGCTGTTTCACTTGGAAAATCCAAAGGGTTAGAAGTAGATAGATACAGGGCGCTGCCTGAAATAACAAATCGTTCAAAACATACGGTCATGTCTTGGTTTAATCGACCAGACAAGAAGATACCGTTGATTGATCTTTGTATGGTCGCCAACTATCTACATTACAATATCTTTGCGTTTTTCAATACTAAAAATAATTGCGAAGTGACCGTTCAGGATTTCTTGATGGCGAACGATTATTGTAATGAACATTATCCAACCAATAGCGCAGAGATCTATATCCGTGCATTTGATATGCAGTATGACACTGATAAAAATATTGTCATTGATAATCTTGAAAAGTATTACGGAAAAACCGAAGAACTTTTGTTACATCATTCGAATAAGAGACAGGTTGCAGTCATGGATATTTGTGAATGCGCACAGCATACTTATTACTCTTGGTTTAATCGAAGCAGAACAAATGTCCGTATTCCGCTGATTTCGCTTTGTAAATTGGCTGTCGCAGCTGATGTGGATATTTTCGATCTGTTTGTTGCATAGCAGTTTATCTGCTATGTCATATAGATAATACAAGATAACACAAGAGGATATTTAAATGTCAGACAAGAAGCAATGGTATTTAAGAGTTGGCAATAGGGTAAACATTCAAAAAGGAAAATACGTAGAGCCAGAAGAGAAGAGAACATGGATCAGCAAAGGAACATCTTTAGTTCTTGGATTTGATAAAAAGTTACATAACGGAAACATCTCAATGGACTTGCAAAAGAATATGAATGTAATTGACGGCGTTTCCGCGACTGGACTATCTGATTTCGTATATTATACACTGCTTGAAATTCTTCCAATGGAAGAAATCATGGAAGAATATGAGATAGATGAATATGAAATCAAGGAAGAACTCGATGAAGCATTCGCTCGGATTGGTGCTATTGCTGACTAAAAGCAATACAAGATAATTAAGTTTTTTAAAACAAGAAAAATTTGTCGGGGAGATTAAATGGAATATCTGAAAACCAAAATAAAACCTGATTACGATACATGCTGCGGATGTATTGATACTCAGATTTTAGGCAAGACAAGAAAGGATTGTGAAGAATGCAAGAAGCTTAGAGGTGCTACGCTATATAGTTTTGTCCGTGAAAAAGGAAAGACATACGGCGTAATAGGATACGATAACGGCGCGTTAGACACCGTTGAATTATGGAGAATTAGAATTGCAAACAAAGAAAAAGACGTTTGACAATCTAAATTTGCCAGACGATGTAAAGAAAAGAAGAAGAGAATATCTAAACAACAAATCATTGTTTCAAAAAATTATCAGTTTATTTTCGAGGAATAAAACTAAATGAATACATGCCCTTACACAGATGAAAAGTGTAGCTCTGGTAACTGTACACATTGCACTGTATATCTTGAAATGGAATACGGATGCGATGGAAACTGTGATAACTGCAACGATGCAGATATTTGTGACCATCTCGGAAAGAGGGATTAAACGATAAGCCTTGGACGAAATACGTTCAAGGCTATTTCTCGTGCAAGAAATCTTAATTTTGAAAAACATAAAGATATTGATTTGGTTTTTCAAAGCAAGATTTATTTGTCATGCGACAAATAAACGTAATATTTAAAAACTACAATTGAATATAGGCAGTACACGGTACTCTGTTGAAATAATCCGTAGTCCTGATCGCGACTGACACACAAAAAGGCGATTGATCTCGTGGCTGGCGAGACTAAATAATTAAGTGGAGGTTATCTGATGTGGGATACCGTCATCAGTCAAGGGCAGATATTTGGCTTACAAGCGGTAACTAATGTACTCCGAAGCGTCCGAATGAACGTAGTAGAACATTATCCCCCTGTTTAGGGGGAAAACTATGCCCAACCGAGCGGAAGCCGATAAACGTAGCAGATCGAATTCAAACTTGTCAAGAAATAATACAAGAAAATTTTTGAAATAGGTATTGACAGATAGTAAATGATGTGCTATCTTATAGTTACACAAAGCAAAGCAAACTAATAAGGAGGTATAGAGATGGCAGTCAGAGCATTGAATATCTGGAACGATACGGAAGAAAGAACAGGGTATTCGAGCATCATTGAATTCCCTCGTCAGGAGAAGAAAACCAATAATAAAAAGAAAGGTCGTAAGTCAGAGGTATATCCGTTCCAGTTGGAAGATATGAAGAAGATGATCGAATACTTTGAAGAGAATGAAATGTGGCTTCACTATCTTCTTTTCATCTTAGGATGCAACATGGCGAGGCGCGTTGGCGATACACTCAATCTTACATGGGAACATCTTTACAATCCGCAGACAGGAAAAATCAGAGATGAGATCCTTGAGATCGTAGAGGATAAAACAGATAAGCTTGCAAATCCTCGTATCAATAGCGCTTGCAGAAATGCTATTGAAAAGTACATTGAAAAGACTGGTGTAAAACCTGAGAAGAATGGCTATCATGAATACGTGTTCATGCAGCTGACAGGGACGCATAGAGGAACAGTCATCACCAGCGATGGTTATCGCAAGGCGCTGAAGAAAGCAGCAGATACTATCGGAATTACCTATAATGTTGGGACGCATAGCACAAGAAAAACTTTCGGTATGATCTCCAGAATGATCCATCCGAATGATTATGACAGCATGGAATTGTTACAGACGATCTACAACCATTCCGATACAAAAACAACCAAGCATTATATCGGATTAACCAAAGAAAAAGTCAATCAGTATTATGATGACATGGGCGGTTTCTTTGACGATTATGTAACAGGCGATAAGGAATATAAAGAAGTATCTGATAAGCCTGTAATCAGCATTGAGGTTTCCGATCTGCGAGACATAATCGCAATGGCTTATTCTGAAGGACAGAGAAACGCAAACGCGACTGAAGCATCTGTCCATATCGAAGCAATCAATGATATCATGGGATTGGTTGACAGCTTGATTAAATAAATTAAAAAATAATTCAAAATAATAGTTGACATCTACCTCTTTATGTGGTAACATGTTCACATAGAGAGGTAGTAAACAAAGAACACAAAGCAAATCAAACAAAGGAGGATAAAGAAATGGCACTTAACAAAGCAAACATTACATGGAGTTGTAAGCAGATCGCGAAAATGGCAGGAAACGGAACATTCAGTTTCGACAACATCATCCAGAGATCTTATGTATGGGAACAGACAAGGAAAAGCAACCTGATCCATTCCCTGATAGAAGGATATCCTGTACCGCCGTTTTACGCAAAGAAGGTTGACGGAAGAACATATGATTTCCTTGATGGAAAGCAGCGCATCAATGCTATTCGTGGTTTCATCGAGAACGAGTATTACCTGATTGGCGTTCCTGAGATTACATATACTGATGCAGAAGGCAATGAGCAGACGGAATGGCTTGAAGGGAAATACTTTAAAGACCTTCCCGAAGAGCTTCAGGATGCAATCAAGGATTATCACCTGACGATCTACTACTATGAGGACATCACGCCTGAACAGGTTCGGATGCTGTTCGCGAAGCTGAACAATGGAAAGCCCCTTTCCACTAAAGAGCGCAACATTGCTAACTGTGTTGATATCATTACTGTTTCTGATATTGGCAAACATGAGCTTTTCCAGAATACCATGACCGAGAAGGCACTTGCAACCAGAAAGCAGCTCCCGATCATCATGAAGGTATGGATGATGCTGAACGATGACATTGATGATGTATCCTTTGAAAGCAGAACTTTCAACGAAGTGATGCAGGAAACGAAGATGAGCGATGCCGAGCGTGATGAGGTCGTTTCTGTTCTGGATAAGATTTACGCAATCTATAATGCGCTTGAGGAGTACGACAATGCGAAGGTTGCGAAGGCTGTCAGAAAGAAAATGGTTTCTGAGACTCATATGATTTCGCTTGTGCCGTGGATCAAACAGGCGATTGACGAAGAGATTTCTGATAAGCTGATGGGCGATTTCATGGTTGAGCTTTTCGGAAATGGCGTTATCGTGTCCGATGCTTACTCCGATGCTTGCAAGGGTGGTTCTGCAAAGAACGCGAATATCAAGCGCAGACATGATGAGATCGAAAAGGTATGGGATCGGTTCTTTGATGATGTGGATATCGAGGCATCCGATGAACATGAAGATGATGGCGTTGAAGAAGCAGAAAAATCCGATATTGAAAAACATGATGATGTTTCTTCTGACTTCATGAACGAGCCTGAAGAAGTAGACATGTAACACGTTTTTTGGGGCGATAACGATGGAGAGAATGTATTATAAGAAACATAACTGTATGGTTGATGTGTTTAGCGTGTTTCAGGAAAATCATATCATGGCTTTGATCTATTCTCCTTCGGCGGCAGGAAATAATAATGGCAACGGATGGATGAAGGTTAGGGCGAAGGAACTGATACCAGAGCAGTATTTTGATGGCAACAGCGGCTTCATTTCAAAAAGCTATCGTACAAGAATTAAGGATCGTCTTACTCTTGTAAACGCTACATGGATGGCAAGTGACGGTAAATGTTTTGATGATGCAAAAGAAGCATTTGAATACGAGGAGAACATCTATAAAAACGAAAATCATTATAATGAAGCTACAGAAGAATAATGGAAAATGTGGTGTATTGTTCAATGCAGTACACCACATATTTCAGGAGTGGTAACATGAATTGGAATAGATACTTTATTGGAATAAACCACAAGACAACAGGGTTATTCATTGGCACTGGCGATTTAAAGAATGATGGTACAATCAAATATACAAACAAATCAGATGATCGCACGGTGGAAATTATCAATGCGGTTGGACGGTTCATGAGGATCAAACTGAATAAGAATAAAGATAAAAAGCCTTATTTTGGTTATGATCTTCCGAGATGTGGAAAACTGGTGTTGATTAAACCCGGATATGATTTCTATGTAAAAAGGAAATCGAATGACAACATAACTAAACCATTAGATGATTTTTAATGGTATCTGGAGACTGGAGGCTTATGATGAATGCATCAACAAGAATAAGAACACAGGCAAGACGAGATGGAAAATCTGCGCAGCCTATGACGTTCTTTATTAAATACGAAAATAATAGTGTTGAATTCATCGGGGCTGAAAGTCGTGATGTCAAATGTGGAGAAATCTGGATGGCTAATCTTCCGTCACAGGATGGAAGTATTCAGGGCGGTCATAGACCAGTATTTATTATCTCAAATGACAAGAACAATCAGCATAGCACGGTGATAAATGCTATTCCGTTGACAACTAAAATGAACAAAAGAAATCTGCCTTGTCATGTGGAGATATGGGATCATAAGAAATACGGACTGACTGCACCGAGTACACTACTTATAGAGCAGTTAACAACTGTGCAGAAGGAAAATTTAAAATACTATATGGGTGAGATAAAAGACATTGATATGCTTATGCGCATCTGCCGTGCTATGCAGTCACAGTTTCCAATTCTTGATGCTTACTAAATAACGCAAGATATTTATATACATTGACATTTCCTTGGTTTTATGGTACATATTTAAGTAAGGAGGTGTAGGTGTATGGCAAAGAAAGATACAGCGTCTTTGTTGGATGAGTATTTTACTACAAGACCTGAAACAACGGCGAAGAAGATACGAGGGCAGATCGACAGACCTGAATTATACGCTTATGAAAAAGAAATAGGCAAGCCACTTGTTTACATGGAATCGCAAGAAATTGCCGAGATGATAAAGACGTTTAGTAATAAATCATTTTCCAATAAAGTATATAAAATGTCTTATAGGACGTATGATACATTGCTGTCAATTCTCCGTGATTTCTTTAACTGGTACATTGACAACTATGAAGTAATTAAAAATCCTTGCAACGATAAAAAGATTAAAGGAAGAAATGTTGTTGCGCTTTTCGCTGATGATGTGAAGATATTTGACAAGGATGCTATGGAAGAAGCCATAGAGCGAATAAGGAATGACCAGATAGAAGAGTACGCGGATTATCAAGAAGCGATTATCCGTATGTTCTATGAGGGTTTTCCTGAAGCCATTGACATTGTTAACCTGAAGGAAGATGATATCAATCACGAAAAGAAAACAGCAATCGTTAAGGGACGTGAGATCCAATTATCTGATAGGCTTTATGAATTGCTTGTTAAGATAAATCACATGGATGAATATCCAGCACATCGAGGCAGCTATCTGTTATTAAGCTATCGCGGATCATATTTCAAGTTCCCCACAAGAGCAAAGTTTGAAAAAGAATTCAACGATAGACCGCCAGAATATTGGGCTGGGCATATCAGCAGATTGTTTAATCGCGACATAAAGAATAAGCTCGATATCAACATTAATGCAAGGACACTATATCTGCGTGGTTTCTATGATTTCATGGTTGACGTTGTAGGCAAGGAAGAAACAGACAGGTTGATTATGTCTATTAGAAATTCGGACGACTCGCGGAAAATTATGTCACTCGCTGAAGAATATGGCGTTGTAGAGCAGAACGTTACAACGTTAAAGAAAGTGTTAATGCCTTTTGTATCCAACGGATAATCGTATAATGTTATCGTGACCGCTTCGGCGGTTTCGATAATTACATAGAAATAATACAAGATAAAGCAAAACGCGATTGAATAAAAGAATATTTTTATTTAATATTATCTTGTTCGTTCGGGAATGGAATTTCGCGCATAATAAATCTAATAAAGGAGTATCAAAATGAAGAAACAATTCTATGCGCTGTATGAAGGAACAAATGATGTCCTTGTTTTTGACACATCAAAGGAACGTAATGAATATGTGCAGGAAGAAAGGCTCGTGCATCCTGAATGCAAGGGCGTATCCAAGAAAAAGATTAGCCATCTAATCAAGGATAGAACGCCTGTATATGACAGTGATTTCGGGTGCATGGCTATCCTGTCATAAATAAATATTTACATATTCTCAATTATGGAGTTGCGTTTAACATGGCGCAACTTCCATATTAGCATAATAAATAATGCAAGAAAATAAGGAGGTATTGTATGGCGCTCTATGTTATCACTGATGGGAACAAGAATTATATCAGGAGGGATATAGATGGAAAATATGTATCAGCCAGAAGCAGAGCTTTAGCAGATGAGTTTCTGGAAAAATGGAAAGCAGAGAAAGTTCTTAAGAATAATTTAACGCCAAAGAAACGCAAACTATATCGTGTGGTCGAGGAAGATGTAGGTTTTACAGTTGTTAAGCATCCAGAACAGGATCAAGCGGAAAAGCCAAAGGAAGAAAGAAAGCCTGAACAACTGATATTATCGCCGCAGATAGAAGAGCTTCGGAAAAAGATAGAAGGTGTTAAGAAATTCATTGACGATGCTGAGAATAGAAGAAGTGAGCTTTCCGATCTTCTTAGTAATACCGATAAGGAAATAACAGACATTCAGCACTACATAGAATTTAGTGATATTAACGGTGAAGATATCGCATCTACATATAACATGTTGAAAACGCGCCTGAAGAATAGAAGGCAGATTAAAAACGAATTGTCTGTACTTCGGCAGCTTGCCGAGTGCAAGATGGATGCTTCTATGTTTGGCGATTTACTGACAGTTATTTCCGATCTCGATAATAAAACTTATGTTCCGAGAGTTTTAACGAGCTTGTTCAGTTAATCATAGTTTTTAAGAACTGGAAATTTTTGCATGTGGTACACAGAAAAATTACATATTGAAAAACTAAGAAAGGATGAAAGCACATGACGATGGAATTGAACTTAAAAGATATTATCATTCCAGAAAAATTCAAACAGTCAATACCGAATGATTATAAGATCGCGAATGTCAATATAGACTATGATAACGGCGAGGACATTGGGAAAGAGATTATTGTTAATACAGCTGGCGAGCTTATTGATGGATATATTCGTTATTTGGTTTTGCTTTATCGTGGCGTTGAACGTGCTGAAATAACAATTGCAAACAAGGCACATTATAAAAATATTCCGACAAAGTATGTCTTTGGAAAACATAAACCAGATGGAAAAACATATGTTTGGCGAATGACAAGGAAAACGAAACATCCTGAAAGACTTGCGGTTGGCAGTCGCGTACAGGTAGCAACAAAGCATGGCGATAAAAGGATCATCGTTGAAAAGATCGAAGTTCTGGATGCTCCACCAGTGGATACGCCAGTAAGGAAGGTGAGAGAATGTTATCAAAAGCCAAGAGAGCAATAGAAAAATTTGTTTGGCGCATAAAGCCAAGAGTATATGTTTGTCGCGATGTCCTGCTAATTAAGTGGATGGACAATGAATTCATAGTTCCGAGGATGAACAAATGATAATCAAAGATGAGGCAAGGAAAAATAAATACATACTGACGGACACGAGTTGCAATGATGATATGCGTAAAATATGTGATGGGTATGAACATATAAGATGTTTAATCTGTAATTCAAAAACGGTTAAACGATTTGGGTATCATTATCTCAATCCTGTGTCTATCACAATTAATAATAAGATAGAAGATAATGTGTTCTATTTGAACAGCATTAGTTGAGGTATCAGTGGCAGAAAATAAGAATATTCAAAAACGAAAGACAGCAGATAATCATGCTTTTTCAAAATTGGATTTTTACAGGAGATGCGCAGCGCTTATGAAGTCGAAAGATAAGAATACGTCTGAAACAATTAAATCTGAATTTGAAAAACTATTAGATATTGATTCACCATATGTCTTTTATTTGGATGATCGCGGATGGTGTGTCAATACGGAGGTTGCGATGGAACTTCTGGAAAAAGTAATTGGAAATATCGCATAGATAAAACAAGATAATAATTGACATGCGCAAAGAATAATGCTATAATATAAGAAATGCAAGATAATTCAATATAGGAGGATGAGACATGGAAGGTGTAAGAATGTTTCGTGATAAGCGCACAGGAAAGAATTATGTGAAACTCATTAATGGCGTTGTCCTTGAAGTCGTGAATGACAGCGATTTAGAGCTTGTTGAAATCGGCGCTGAAGATTGTACATATAGACATGGATATACGTGTTATTCTGATCGGAAAATCTCAGATGTTGTTAAAGACACATACAGACTGAAGGATACGCTTGACGTTCCTGTAGGTGATAAGATTGTAACTTTTGTGGTTGAACATATCAACAAGACAGATGAATACGATGATGTGTATTTTGTGTCAAGAGATATTGTTGGAGAGTCCAGCATTGATGATATGGAAAAATATCTTGATGATTTCACAGACAAGATGCCGAAAGAGCTTGTTGATAGTATGAAGATCATCGAGCATATCGCAAGCGCAGATGGCAAGGTTGTGACATTCAGGAGAAAAGTAAATCTTCTTTCTTTGGCTAACCTTAAAGAAACAGAATATCATTCTGGCAAAGATGACATTCTATTCGATGGTTTGCAGACAGAAGCGGAAAGATGTAAGAACAATAAAGATGGAGAAACCTATTGGTATTGGACTTGCTCCCCCTACTTGGGCTACACGACCAACTTCATGTATGTCGGCGGCTACGGCAACTTGAACAGCAACAACGCGAGCAGCGTCTTTGGGGTTGTTCCGTGCTTCTCCATCCGAATCTATAACGGTGAAGCGTTCTGAATAATACGATTCATAGTTATATCGGGGCGGCGAAAGACCGCCCCTATCATTCAAGACAGTATGTATAGATTAGTTTGCTATGACAAGAAAGGAAAATTTCATCATCTTTGCATCGAGGAAACGCTTGATGATGCGGTAAGAAAGCGTTATCAATGGGCGCAGAAGATCGGCGTTAAAGAAGATGACATGCCTTTTCCGAACATATACAAATGTAATTCAAAAGGTAATAATTATACGCATCGTGAGGTATTGGTGTAAATGGATAAACAATGGTATGAACAAAAGAAAGAAGAAGCGCTTCACGATATCGGCGTTGCTGTTCAATTGACATGTAAGTTAATCAATCAAGATGATAATTTACAGAATGTTGATAAGAAATATTTGATCGAAAAAGTTAGGACTTGTCAGGACGCGTCAGCGGATGATTTCAAATGGCTTATTCATGGAATAAAATGCGTAAATCAGAATGATGATTACTTAAAAGAAGAACAGTATGTGAATACTGAATTAGGTTTCGGCGTTCTTCAGAGTTGTAAATCAATGTTATGGTCACTGGAAAGATTACTTGACAGCGAATGGGTTGATATGGAAGGCGACTTAGTTATTACAGACCCTTGCTATACAACTAACGAATGGTGCAGAGGATTTGACTTAGACTCCCTTCCTTTATGCCGTGATACAATTTACGGCGATTGGGGATGTGCAACTTTTAATTCAGATACAGAAGAAGAAATCGGAAGTTTCTGCGCGGACGCAGGAATGGTATGCGTTGATACACTCGAAAACATTTTAAAACGTAAGCCAGACTTCTTAGAAAAATATGGCGAATGGTGCAGAACTATCATCAAGAATTTCAAAGGGATGGTCAGATTTAAAATAGTTTGTCTTGATGAACAGCGCGACAAAGTAAAGTTTGATACATGGAATTATGAGGTTAGGGTTGAAGGTATGGGCGTGAATACTGAAACAGGAGAAAAGATTTGTTTCATTACATCACAGACAAGCCTTTAATCCAGAAAGGAAAATATGATTCGCAAATACGACAAGAAGAACAGATACATTTCTATGTTTAATCCAGATACAGGATTCTATATGCGGTCTGGTGTTCTTGATGAACATGGAAAAGATACAGGCGTTGATCCGTTCATGAGTTCATTTCCTGAACTGATAGATGTCGGAATTATGCAAACATGTGTATGTGCTAAACAGTGTAATGTCGATTGCTATCAGAAAGCAATTGATCGCACTGGCGAAAACATGAGCGTGGAAAACTTCAAAAGAATACTTGAAGAATGCAAAGGAAAATGTTTTCAGTTTGCGCTCGGTGGTGCTGGAGATGTTGACACGCACGAGAACTTTGAAGAGATTTTAAGTCTATGCAGAGAATATGATATTGTTCCTAACTTTACGACTTCTGGAATTGCCATGACAAAAGAAAAGGCTGAAATATGCAAAGAATATTGCGGCGCTGTAGCAGTATCAGAGCATTTTGCGCCTTATACGGATAGGGCAATTGATATGCTTCTTGAAGCAGGAGTTAAAACCAATATCCACTATGTATTAAGTAGCAGAACAATACAAGACGCGACTGCTAAACTTATGCTTGACGGATTTAAGGACGGAATAAATGCAGTTGTATTTCTTTTATATAAGCCTGTAGGACTTGGAAGAATAGAAAA
>Ga0326512_10000694_pt1 | contig 28629 bp, 46 predicted proteins | sample 1_2617_0518_D_FD_203652 | JGI IMG/M metagenome (GOLD analysis project Ga0326512, IMG submission 203652) | Bovine rumen microbial communities from UC Davis, California, United States - 1_2617_0518 | ecosystem: Host-associated > Mammals > Digestive system > Stomach > Rumen | place: USA...
GTCTTCCATAGGCGTGTTTTAAAAACACCATCCGGGGGAGTATCAGCGGCCTGTAACGTGCCCGAACTCGTCAACTGTGTAACGTTTCTGCTTGGCTCCATGCCTTGCCTTGTGACATTCACGGCATAGTGCCACCAGATTGTTTTCATTCAGTGCCACGCTTGGATCCATGATGTTCTGCGGATTCAATGGAGTGATGTGGTGCACTTCCTCCGCCGGTGTCTGCTTGCCCTTGGCAAGACAGTCCTGGCATAACCACTGATCCCTCTTCATTACATAGTCCCGCATGTGCTGCCATGCCTGGGATTTATAAAAGAACCTTGCCCATTCTTTCACGGTTCATCAGCCTTTCTCTATACCACAATTGGAACGCCTCGCACTGTGCGACCTTCTCAGTTCTGTCGCATATAGCACAGCACTCCACACATGGACAGGTAGACAGATCGGACAGATGCCGTAAGTGTTCATGCAGCTGTTCTTCAGTCATCCAACTGATGTCGATCGTGCCATCGTCAATTATCGGTCCCATCCGCCGCTCCGTTCTTTTGATTATCAAAAAGCCAGAGCACTGTTAAAGGAGGCTTTTCCGTGCCTGCGTGCTGAATTGATTTGCGACAATATGGCTCTGACTTTTTGGCACGCACGAAAAAAGACGAGCCTACCAAACTCGTCTTTTTCACCTATAACATAATACTCCGGTTGCACGGTCCGTTACGGTCCGGTTCAGTCTATGATGCCGAAATACCGGTATACTCTCTTCTTCGCTGTGTCAGATCCGTAATATCCCAGAACGTGCCGTGTCGTTGTTTCCCAGCTCATGCCATCGATGTAATGGCAGATAATGATCCGTCTGAGCTCTGACTGTTCCAGGCTGTCATCAGACAGATCTGTATACAGCCAGTTCAGGATCTCTTCCACGATGTCGGCCAGCTGCTGCTGGATACCGGTGATCTTGTCGTTGATCATGTCGATCCGGTGCACGGCCTGTGCTGTCGGATCTCCCGGAGTCGTGCTGTGCGGCATTCCGTCCATGTTTGGTGAGTGAACAGGCCGGTACCATCTGAGTTTCATCTGTTCCAGCTCATCGATTTCATTCTGTAATTTCTTTACGGCTCTTAAGCGTGCAAGCGTGATGTCGGCCATTGTTCTCCTCTTATCCAGTCTATCAAGTAATTTTGTGTGTCAGAATAACGACAGTTGATTCTTTTGTTTAATCACCGTCCCCAGTTTGTTAATCATCTCGGCTTTGGTGATTTGCTCGAATCCGGAATCATACAGAGTGTGCTTGCCTGTTATATCCCACACTGTTACATAGTAGTTATCTGAGAAGATGCTTCCGCTGATGTAGACTATCTGCTCCCCATATCTGCGGATGTCGAACGATCCTGCATAACCACAATTACACAGTGTTCTGAACTCTCCTTCAAACAGTCCTTCCAGTTCAGTCTTTAACTGGTTCACCTTTTGTACTGCTTTCTGTTTGTCCATATATCCTTCCCCTGTGACAGTAGCCATTCGGATTTGTTTGGCAATGGAAGATGTCGCAGATGTTTGTCCGCTTGCCATGACTCTCACAGTCTTTGCAACGTGTCAGCGGTTCATAGTGTTTGAACATGTAGAACAATGTACTTTCGTCAGCTTCGATTATCCACTCTTTCATTCTTCTTTCCTTTCCTTTAATCCCCATGCGCAGAAGCCGTTATCGTTCTGCATTCCTCTGTGGATAACGCACAAGCCTTTTATGAAGCATTCCCCACAATGGACGAGTTCTCGCATTTCGCCATCCTCATGCCCTTCTGGGATTTCCTCATGGCTTGAGTAATAGCGAACTATCCAATCTTTGTATGTCATTCTTCTCTCCTTTCTGCCCAGTTGCAGAATCCGTCATCTATTACACCGTATGAGCGTTCATGCAGTTGGCATAATATATACCGCTCATTGTACTTATCTATCCCACTCATACTGAACTTGCAGTCCTTGCACCGGATGACTTTTGCATATTCGGCATGATACCCACGTTTGTCTGTTATCCAAAATCTATTTGTGTTTCTTGTGTCTATATCAGTCATCAAATCATACAATCGCTTTTCTGTTTCTTCATCAAGCGTAAAATCAAATCTATCAGCCCTGCTCATTCTTCTTTCCTTTCCGTTTCCCACTCGCATGGGTTTGCCATCTGCAACTGGCAAGCCACATAATCCACATCACCGAATTTTTCAATTTCTCGGAAAACACATTTTCTGCACTGTGTCTTTTCACAGTAGTTCTTTATGGCTTCAACTGCTTTCATCGGCGGTCTACTCATTCTTCTTTCCTTTCTTCCCAATCCGCTATAATTCTCCGCATGACTTGATAGCCGACATCTGCATACTCTTTTGAACCCCAACTGTTCAACATCCATTCAATCGGTATTGCATCTACTGTTGGAGCATTCCATATCAGATGCGTGGATATGGTTTCGTGGTCGGACTTGTGTTTCAGCAGTGCATCTGCGTCAATCAGTCTTGTCATGGCTCACCTCGTTGTCCCATAATGCTTTTGCCTCTTCCAATGTTTTTCCTTCGGATGACTCAAACCCGCACTGTTCACACCTGTAGAAGTATTTACCGTTATAAAAGTAATGAGTCGTCCTCCGCCTGTATCCGCATTTACATGGTTTCATAGGTCTGCGTGGTTTCATTCTTCTTTCCTTTCAGCAAAACAATTCACTATCGAATCTATATCCTTCAACAAGTTTTGCATGTTCATCATGAATTTTTTCATTTTGCTTTCGTTCAACAAGTGTTTTGAAATCTTCAAATGTAACCACTTCGTCATATTCGTTCATGATTACAAATTCATTGCTTTCAACGGTGTATTTTTCAAGCCACCAATATACTTCTCTCGCAGTATGCCAATGCACTTCGGGATTATCCCAAATATCTTGTTCTTGGAATAGAAAACGCCACCCCATAGATGACTTTCCAATATGAATTGGCTCACCTGTTGTCGGTCTGTTCCTTACTGCATAGTAATTTGTTCCCATTTTCTTTCCTTTCTGCCCATGAACAGAAACTGTTACTCTGCACGTACCAATCTTTTCTGAATCTTGTGCAGTTTGCGGATTGCTCATCACGGTATTTGCAGTCCTTGCACCGTATCACTGGCACTGCGTCAACTGTCGGTGCGTATTGCACGAGTGTTTCGGCAATTACCAACCCGACCTCCCAATCTTCGCCATTATGCATGTATTGTGGTTCACATGCTTTTTCTTCAATTACTTTCAGCAGTGCGTCAGCATCAATCATCCTCATCGTCATCCTCCTCAAATCTGTTTATAGAAACCAGTGCCACCATTGCGATGCCCAGCAGTACACCGAAGACCGCTCCGATAATGAACATAATCATTTTGCGTTCCTCATTTCGTTTAATCTGAACACGATCCGGTCGATGTCCACCTGACAATAAACAGCAGTCTGCAGAATGTTCCTGTCTATCACGCCTGCCTCGAACTCTTCCAGGATGGATTCGAGAATGCTTTCGACAATGCTCAGACGTGCCATCTGAGAGCGTTTAAACAGGTCTTTCATGCATCATCTCCCAGTCTTGCACCGCACTTTGAGCAATAGTTTGCCCGTTCATATGAAACATACGAACAGAACGGACAGGTATAAATTGGCTGAGGGAATCCCTGGCCATCGTCCTGCAGTTCCTCGATCCATCGTCCGCTGGGTCTTTTTTCATATCCGAACTGTTTGATGTAATCATGCAGATATTCATCATTGATTATTAATTTCATTCACGACCTCTCTTATTTGCTTTTCCGTTGTTCCCATCTCGATGGCGATGTCACGGACTGACCACCCGGCCTTATGTAACGCTCCGACCTTACCTGTGTCCAGTCTCTCCGCCTTCCACACTCCGGCATCTCTTAACTTGCCACGAATATACTCACCGTTCTTGTATCCGTACATGCGTCCGATCTCGTCCGGTTCCCATCCCTGTTCGTACAGTTCGATCATCGTTTTGAACGGTATCCTGCCTTTATACATGGTATCTGTTCAGCTCCCCGATGATTTTCAGTTCATTCATCATCTGTTCTTCCGTGACTTCCGGCAGATAATTGTTCTTGGCAATACACAGGCACAGTAACGCCAATGGCATCTGCCCGGCCATGTATGCCTTGATACACTGCATGTCCGCATTGGCCGCTTCCATGCTGTGAGCGAAGCATATCCGGTCCGGTGGGAACTTCTTCCACCGTTCCTCCTGCTCTTCTCTAATCAGCTTCCTGGACATTGTATACGCCTTCTTTCTTGAGATGGTTTATTACGGTCTGCTGGGAACAGCCGATCTCGTCAGAAATCTTTTTGATTGACCATTTGGCTTTGTATAAAGCCACAATCTTTCCGTGGTCGATCCGGACCGGGTCCTGCTTCGGTTCCCAGATCTGTTTCTTCTGCTTTGGCTGTTTTGTCTGCTTGGCCGGCTTTGGCTCTGGTGCCGGTTCGGGTTCCGGCTCTTCTTTCATGACCACATAGCCATCAGCACCGTACAGATCGGAGACCATGGTGTCCTGTTCCATCCGTACCAGCATGTACACTGTTTCCTCTTCGATTACTGCATCGATCGCTTCTCTGAGCGATACGCCCAATAATTTCATTTCCATATCCTTTCATCAGAACGGCATGTCCGGATCGTCTATCACACACTGGATGTCCCTGAAGTAGTTCACGCCATGCTTAGCCTTCCATGGCTTCTTCCATTTCAGAGGCCATCCGAACAGACGGTCCCAGAGCTGCCATTTTTCATATTTCGTCATTTTCTTTACCTAAGATGTATGTCACGGCATTTAGCCGCCGCAGGACATAGAGTTGTCACCGCTCTCGAAGCGGAGTGACAACCTATGTACAAGCGGCAGATCAGACATTTGTTTTGTCACACTTTATATAAGGGTTGTGACAAACAAAGTTGATGTTTTGTCATAACCCTATAGGTTGTGACAAACAAATTAGTATTTGCTCCAATATCCCTGTTTTTTGTCGACTTTCACCTTGTCATAACCGGCTTCACGGACATATTTGTTTATGGTCGTCCTGGCCGGCGGCTTGTTATGCTTTTCCCGGTATTTGTCCAACAGGTCTCTGATTGCAAAGCACGGCACGCCGTCATCAGAGATATATTCAGGGCACTGGCTGATCAGTTCTTCCAGTTCATTGTTCTGTTCCATCAGCTCGACCTTCGTCCGCTTGTTGTTCTCCCCTGTCAGAAAATCACAGTCTTCCAGTCTGCCGTCATAATCAACGACATGGATCGGCCAGACGAAGAACATATCGACCGGCTGGATAGCCTTGAACTCTCTGAGCGTTGATTCGACACGCCATGCGGACCAGTCTTTTTCCTCTTCGATTTCCGGTGCCCAGTCCAGCTGTGTCATCGTCAAAATGGCATCCGGATCTCTCGCAAAGGTCCCGGCTCCCGATGCTCTGTCGATCTGAGCCTTGCCGGCTCCGGTGCCTTTGGCGAAGTGATGGGCGTAGATCACGCTGGCTCCTGTTTCCTCAGCAATCTTGTCGAAGTTGGAGACCATCCGGGCGACATCGCCGTTGCTGTTCTCGTCCCCTTCCATGACCTTGTACAGCGGATCGATCATGACTGCTGCATATTCCTTAGAGCGCATCCGGCTGATTATGATTGGTGCCAGTTCGCTCAGCGGCTTCCCCTTGCCTCGCAAGTTCCACATCTCAATGTTCTCGACATGATTGCCGGTGTCCATCTTCAGCGCTCTGTAAATGTCTTTAAAGCGATGGTAGAAGGAAGCCTCGTCCAGTTCCATGTTGATATACAGAACCTTGCCCTGTTTGCACTGGTGCCCCAGCCACTTGTGACCTTCTGCGATCTTGGCTGCCAGTTCCATCAATGCGAACGTCTTGCCCGCTTTCGATGTTGAAGCAATGATCATCTTGTGCCCCTGTCTGAGAATGCCCTCGATCAATTCCGGCTTCAGCGGCGGCATGTTGTCCCAGATGTCTCTCAGATTGACAATGTCCGGCAGTCCGTCATTCTTCGCTGAGACCCATTCACGCCATTCCTGGAACGAGTCCATGCCGATGTGGGTCTTTATTAAGAACTGCTTGTGTTCGCCTCTGAGAATGCCCGGAAGACGGCTGAGACGTGAAGGATTGATGTTTGCCTTGTCGATCTCCATGCCGGCCTCGTGCATGATGTTCCGGATGAAATTGAACTGGAACCGGTATTCCGCATCTGAACCGGCATTCACCGGAATGATGGCATGGATCGACTTGGATCCGGAGTAAACCATGGCCGAAATCGGAATCTTGATTTTCTCCAGCTTCTCGATCTGCTCGTTCAGATCCAGGTTGTCGCACTCGATCAGAATGTTCCGGTAATTGGCAACATTGGTGTCCTTGACCCCTCCGCCATCCAGCGGATTGATCCGGATCCATGCGCCGGCTGCCTTGTTGTACGACCCGAAGACCTTCTCGATTGGTTCGCCGGCTCTCAGCAGATCTATCAGCTCGCCGGCTGTATGCCTATAGGACCCATTGCCGGAAGGGACATATTTGCCCTTTTCCGTCCTGGAAGATTTCATCGTGTAGCCGATCGTGTCACCCGGCTCGAATATGGCTTCGAGATAACGGATCAGATCCTTGGATGGATCCCACTTGTCCGGTTCTTTGAACTTAGGTTCTTTCAGATACTCAGAATCCCACGAAATCGTGGGACTGTATTTATCGCCGGACATGTAGACGTTCAGCTTTGGCTCCGGAGACCATCCCCGGTCCTTGGCCATCTGCACGATGGTCCCACCGGTGACGTCATGCCGCCGGAACGAGTCCCATTTGTCCTCAAACTCACCGGAATCGTATCGTTCGCCATCGGCAGCGGACCAATTCTGCCATGTTTCCATCGGATAGCCCTCTTCCTTGAGTGCCATGCCGACATTGACCCATTCCTGGTAACTGAGACCAGCCGGGTCGATATACTTAAGTAGTTCTTCTAAGTTATTCGTCTTCTCCATCAGACCACTCCATTCTGACTACGACATGCGGATCTCCGTATTCTTTGCTTAGCATTGCCCACTGGATCTGAGCGTCATCGTAGTAAGCGATACCGTTCAGGGCATCGCATACGATCTTCATGATGTTGTCCAGGTCCGGCTTTTTCAGCGGGAACAGATGACCCATAGCAGCAGCCATCCGGTTCTTCTTCGTCATCGACTTGGGCATGGAATAATATGCCTTGATGGCGACATGGACCGGAATGTCCGGGTCTAATGGTACAAAGTCAGGATGTGTATCCCGGAAGCACACCTTGACCAGATTCTCATAATTCGCCGTGTCGTGCGGTGTATAGGCATGGCCGGAGCGCCCCAGTCTGGGACGCCCCTTTCCTTTCGGTTCACCGGGAACGATGAACTGAATTACCATTCTGCGTCACTCCACGCCTTTTTCTTTGCCGGTGCTGCCTTCTTCTTCGGAGCCAGGAAGCGCTCGACATTGTTGTACAGATTGCCGTTATATTCACGCTGTGTGGTCTTCACGAGACCGGTCTTGCCCGGCAGCTTGTCCCAGTCCGGGACGAATGTGCGCTGTCCGTCTTTCAGATCTCCAACAGATTTGAAGAATGCGGCAATCAAGCCGGAGCACTCTTTGCATACATAGAAACGATTCGTCAGGAATGCTCTGCCCTTGTCTGTATCGACATGCAGATTGACGATGACCATGCCGCACGGCGGAATCTTGGACGATCCGTTATAATCGCCGTAATCGACACTGTCGATGGTGAACTGATATTCTCCCGGTTCCAGCAGAACATATTCCTGTTCTTCTACTTCGAACTCGATTGCATACTTGTTATTAGCCATTATTTTTTCCTCCTGAGTTATGCTAATGGATCCCTTTTGGCGACTATTGCGCCGTAGATCTTGTTAATGTTTTCGATCAGATAATCGATAAAGTCCGGATCGTAGTCACTGATCGGTGTCTCGAATGGATATATGCCTTTGTCGGCCACGACTCCTCTCAGCTCTTCGTCCTCGATGCCCTTCTGATTCAGAACGGCCTTGATGCGCCCGTATTCGGTTTTGCCCATCAGCGGCGTGTCATCGTCCACGATGCCGACATGCGGAGCGTTGATGTCCAGATATTTGCCGCCCGGCTCTTCGATCGGGTCTTCCTGGGCCTGGACCGGACCGGATGGTTTCAGATCGTAATAATCACGGATGTGGTCATCCACCAGTTTCAGGTCGTTCGGGATCAGATCCGTTTCGAACATGCCGACCGGAGACTTGACTGTGTCCTGGCCGGAGTTCCTGGTCGAGAAGTGGTAACCGTCATCATCGACAACGGTCTTCAGGACGATGGAAAACATGCCTTCCAGTGTCACCTTCTCGTCCAGCATCTTGCCGATCGTCTTGGCTTTGGTGGTGCTGCCGTCTGAAGATGTCTCTGTATGCTGCAGGAAGTAGACGATTGTCTCGTCATCCAGCTTCCGGCAGTAATTGATCAGATCCCAGAAGTTCTGTCCGATCTCGGTGAATTTCTCATAGCCCTTTTCTCTTGCCCGGCGCATGAACTCGTTGGCCATCAGATACTGGGCATCATCGATGACGATAGACTTCCGGTCGGTCTTATTCATGAACTTCCGGATGTCGGAATATGTGTCACTGTTCAGCGTGGTAAAACCTTTGGATCTGAATGGCAGCGGCTTGCCGATCACGTTGACCACGGCCAGTTCATCGGGTTTGAAATTTCTCAGGGAAGCGGATTTCCCGGTTCCGCTTTCGCCCAAAATCATTACAACGATAGCCATTATTTAATCCTCAGATACTCTCCTCTTTCTTCGATGTGGGCGAAGTCCAGGATCTCGCCGTCTTCCTCGATGGCTTCCCGGATCTTGGCCTTGTCCGGCTCATAGACGACCTTGCACCACTCGTGCGGCACTTCGCCATCAAGAACCAATGGCTTCAGACCACCTTTCTTGGCGATGCTGAAGGCGAATAATGGCGTGCTGACTTTCGGACGGCCTGTGGCCTGCATGGAATCCATGACGCCCTGTTTAAGCCGGTCTATGGCCTTCTGACGTGATTTCTTCAGTTCCATCAGTCTCTTGATCTCGGCATCGTAACCGGTGATGTCGTTTTCGAAATTCCGGATGATTCTGCCATAGTTTTCCAGCTTCTGATCAAGCTCTTCGCCGACCGTCAGCATGTCGATCGGATACTCTTCATCACCGGTTTCCAGCACAGACTGGATCTGAAGGTATTTGCCGGTCAGTTCATACAGACTGCTCATAACACCTCCAGCAGCTGCAGCGCTTCGATCAGTTCCGCCTTCTCGATATTGATGTTCTTGTATCCATCGTCTGATGGGAACGTGAAGTGGACGATGCCAGTCACTTCTGATGACGCATAGAACATCTTTCTTGTGCCGTACTGGTCACAGCAGGTGCCTCTGACCTGTTTGCCGGTGAGAACGCCTCTGACCGGCGGAATGTTGCTTCTTTCTTCACTTCTGAAGTTCATTTCTTATCTCCTCTTCTAAATCTCCCCACCCCGGGAGAATTTCATCTGCGAACGCCTGCCGTTCCAGATCGGTCATGTTGCGGAAACACTTGATCATGTACCGGCTGGCGACTGTGTTATATCCTCGTGTGCAGTCCGGACACAGCCAGCGCCCGGATTCCTTGCCACAGATCCCTCCTCTGCTTGTCAGGAACTTATGCCCGCATTCATAGCAGCGTGCGATCATTTCTTGGACTCCTGCCAGATCTCACTGGCCATCTGTGTCGGCCTGACTGCATAGTTCAGACAGTCATGTTCCTGATCGTATGAGAAATACATCGAAATGCTCCATTCGATGACCGATTCCTTGTGCAGATACCATTCGGTCATGTTCATGTGCTTGGTCTGAATGGCAATATAAGTTAATGATTTGTACTGCAGCCGAATGACTCGTGCATAATCGGTCACAGCGATGACATGCCAGTTGTCCATGTTTGCGACATACGCCTTGGCTTCGTTCTGTGTCATAAAATGCCCACCACCTTGGCGATGATCGACATCACCAGCATGATCATGGAAGTCATGAACATCAGGAAATTGATATCCAGAATGTCCTGGCGTGTGTATTCATCGCTTAATTTCATGAGCTGCCTCCACCATCTGCCAGCGCAGTTCGTCTGCATAAGCCCAGCCGATGTAGTCACCGGTAAAACTGGTAAAGTTGCCTTCGCTGTAATTAAACTCGTTATGGACTTTATCGTAATTGGTCAGGAACATCCGGCCAAACACTGAGACAATAAACACTTCACAGTCGAACATGGGCCGTTCCTTCATTGAATGAAATATGATATTCATTTCTTCTTCTCCTCTTTCTTTGGTAAAATGAGGATGGCTGATCCAAGCCATCAAGCGGTGCGATTTTCCAGGTCTGCGACCGCTTTTTTTAATTCTTTCGGCGAGATGTGCATGACGTGGCAAATAGTAGTCAGTTCCACTTTGTCGCCCTGAGGGAATAAACTGCCGTGTGGCCGGTTCTGTTCCTGGAACACGGCCTCGTTAAACGCTCTCCGGATGTCCGATCTTGACCACCCACGCACTGTGAATACCCGATAGCATTCGGTGATCGTGGCAACATCTCCGGCAACGATCTGTTCGAGCGTTCGTGATCTTCTGCTCACTGTACCTCCTTTCTAACTTGCGCTGACGCAAGTCAATCTTCAAAAAAAATAGCAGTTGCCGTTTTGGGGCTGAGCTTCATACCGTTAACGATCTTTGCCGCAATCGTTGTGGAACATACTGTTTCACCTGTCAAAATGCGCCAGATGGTAGATCTGTTAACTCCAATCATGTCGGCCAGATCACTCATGGACATTTTTCGCTTGTCCATCTCGGTCTTTAGCATTTCTCTGTTCATCTGTCTCCTTTCCGACTTGCGTCGATGCAAGTTCTGTCTTTATCTTAGTCCCAGTGTTGCACGGTGTCAACATTTTTATTGCACAGGTGCAATAATAATTTATAATTTACTTGGGGGAGGCACATTAAATGAAAACAATCATTGAGAATGGCATAGAACTTTACGAAGTACGTCCAGGAGTTTACGAAAGCGACCCTAAAGGCAATCTCACATACCGGAAGGTATTTCCCGGTGAAATCATCAAGGCACGCCGGCAGGATCTGAAAATGACTCAGCAGGAACTGGCGGACCGGATCGGAGTGAACATCGGCACCATCTCAAGATATGAGTCAGGTAATATCGAAACTATTGCCTATGAGAGAAGACAGCAAATTGCGTCTGCTCTCGACTGCACTATTGATTATCTTGACGCATACACAGACAATCCCCACGAAGCACTGCAATTTCCGAAGCACGATGCTCAGTCTGAACGCATCCTGGCCTACTTCAATCGCTTGGCTCCGGATCAGAAGGCAGCTGTCGAAGCAATCATGAAATCCATGGTTCAGGAGGAATAACATGCCAGTCATTAAAGAACAGAATGGAACCTGGACAGTCCGCATATCGAAACGTGTAGACGGAAAACGGATCCAAAAAGTAAAAAGGGGCTTCCGGACACGCAAGGAAGCCTCTATGTACGAAACGGCAGCCAAAGCCGAAGGCATCGGCTCCACAGCTGCATCGTTTGAAACCATGCTGGGAGCATATCTTGATTATTCAGAAGCATCCGATACATCCCGGTACCTGAAGACCACCTTCGTTTCTAAGCACTTTCCGCTGCGTTCTGAGCCTATAAATAAAATAACGAAGGAGATGCTGGTCAACTGGCGGAACACGCTGAAAACAAGCGGAATCGCCACCAGGACAGCCAACAGAGGCATGGGATATATCCGATCTGTCTTCTCATACGCTAATGAGATCTATGGCCTGCCGAACAATGGCAGCGTGCTGAAATCCTTTAAGTTAACTAAGGAAGACAAGCAGGAAATGGAAGTGTGGTCACCGCAGGAGTTCAGCCGGTTCCTGGAATATGTGCCGGATGGATATTACAAAGCATACTTCGCCTTCCTGTTCTGGTCCGGATGCCGCCGATCGGAAGCGCTGGCAGTCTGCCGGGACGATTTCCAAGGAAACACGGTCCGGATCTGGCGGAGCATTAAGCACTATTCAAACGGTTTCCTGCCATTGAAGACAGACACATCAGAGCGGACCATCGCCCTGGATAAGAAAACGATGGACCTATTAAAGCCGTTCATCGCCGATGCCGACCCCTTCGTGTTCGGTGGTAACCGGAGCCTGCCGATCACCAATGTTCAGAGAGAGTTCACGGCAGCCATAAAAGCCAGCGGTGTGAAGCCCATCCGGATCCATGACCTGAGGCATTCCCACGCTTCCCTTCTGATCGCATCCGGTGTTCCGGTGCTGGCCGTCTCCAAGCGGCTGGGACATTCTTCGGTAAACATCACCCTGAACACATACGCCCATCTGCTGCAGAAGACAGAAGACGAAATGATCGAGACCATCGACACGCTCAGGCAAAAAGAAAAGGTGTGACAGGAAAGGTACCGCCACACCAACGAACAAAGGAATAACAATATGAATACCACCGTTATAATACACGACCGGATACCATTTACAAAGTTTCTGACAGTTTTGGCTACCAAATGACTACCAGAGATAAGAAAAAGCCCCATTTTTAGGGCTTTTCTTGACTATGGAGCGAGTGAGCGGAATTGATTATACTCGTTTTTAGGCTTTTTTACCGCTTTATACCTGTTCAAAAAGCCTTTAAATTAAGCATACTTCGCATAATAATTTTTTGTTTTAAAAACTTTTGGCTACCATTTGGCTACCAGTTGTTGGTAACCAGGGACCGGAAACTTGGTATGATAATTACAGTTGCTTACCCCCACCTCACTCTATTCTTCGGCAACGGGAAAAGACTGGTTTCCTCCTTTCACCAGTCTTTTTCATTTTGGAAAATAAAAAAAGCCTGCCCCGCATTGGGACAGGCATATTTAATTGTTGCCATTCAGTAATAAGGGGAACTGAATTACTGGTGATGGCGTATGATCTGCTCCTGGTAGTCGTTGCGGACCTTTTTGAGTTCGTCAATGCCGTTTCCGTCAATCATATGATTAACCAGCGCATTGAGCGCCGACATCATATACTGATCGGTCTGTTTCCGTTCGGCCCTGGACTCCTCAAGAGCTGAAATCCTATTTTCATGGTCATCGAGTTTTTTAAAAGGCTTCATGAGCCATGACAGGAATGTAACCACCGCTGTAATTCCACCGATGAGCCACAGTGTCTGAGCAAGGGATATGGTGACATCATTCTGCATCATCACCACCTCCGTCATGCTTCTCGGCTTTTTCCTTTTCATATTCCTTGATGGACATGCCGATGCATCCTGCGATTAACATGCCGACTGCTCCGATCGTGATGCCGATTTCCTGCCCATAGGGAAGATTCCATACTGCTGCCACCATCAACCAAAAGGTTTCGATACTGGGAATGACATAGATCGAGATGAACTTCAGTGTGTCATAGGTTTCGTTGCTCAGTTTCATACCAGTTCTCCCTTCTCATTGAATTTGCATGGCACTGTTTTTTCGCCAGTAACCATGTGCCCATCGGTATCGAGATAATACCAGTTGCCTTTGTCTTTCAGCCATCCTGTTCTCATATCACCGCTTCCTGCGAAGAAGTACCACTTTCCATCGATATGCTTCCATCCTGTCTGCATGACTCCGTTGCTGTCGGTGTAGTACCAGTGTGGCTTCAGATTGATCCATCCTGTTTTCATGTCACCGTCTTCGCCAAGATAGTAATACTTGCCGTTGTCCTTCAGCCATCCGGTCTGCATATAACCGTTGCCATCGAAGTGATACCACTTGCCGTTGATTAACTCCCATTTGTTGTATGGATAAGTTCCGTCACCGTAGTCATACCACCATCCAGTGCTGTCTTTTTTCCATGCTCCTTCAAGGTATGGATTATAGACGAAGCCGATGCATGTCTGACCATAAATGTTGTATGGCTTTCTGTGTGCCGTAAGGAAGAAACGTGTACCGCCATAGTTAGACTGTGCGACTGTGATGGTGTCTCCGTCAATGCCGACTACTATGCCGACATGACCGTACAAATCAGACCACCATACAATGATTGCACCCAGTCTCGGCTCGTTGCCTGTCGGCAGTCCGTTCCGCTGTGCTACTGTGATGAAATCTCTTGCATTGCATGTCGGTACTCTGTAATCGGTGGTCACTCCCACTTCTTCAAGAAACGCTCCATGTGCATAGCCTACGCAATTGGCGAGACATGAGTTTCCACTTATCAGAACGCAGTTGTTATAACCGCCCATGCCACGCTTTAAATACCACGGGTTGTCATAGGACGGTGCTGTTGTGCGTAACCACAGCGAACCGCCCTTGCCTTCGTCAGCAACATCTATTGGTTCGACTTCCTTGATTTCGATTCCGTCATGTTTACATGCTTCTTCAAAATCATCAGTTACGATTTCCTGTTCGTTTGGTTTCATGTTTTCTCCATCAAAAAAGGGGATTTTTTCATCCCCTTCTCATTTGTTTTTTCCTGTCGGCGTATGGGCATTCGGAATATGTTCTGCCCATTGTGGTCTGTTGTTTTCCCATTCATGCAAAAGATTGTGCAAGCATAAGAAAGATATATTTTCCTCGTTTGCTTCTTCGGTTTCACCAATATTGCGATAATAACGCTCGTTGTTGGCATGAACCTTTTTCATCATGCGTACAAACTCAATGGGAATGTACTTAGTATCATCAAACGGTTCCTCTTCCCATTTCGGCATTTCATCAAAATTCATACTGCACCCCCTTAATCATCATATCAAAGACTTTCAGAAGGTGAAGTGGTGATTTAACCTAACTCTGCAATCCGCTTGTCGATATACAGTTTAGTATCTGCGTGATAGATGACTTCTACTGTGCCACTTGCTTTTTCGTCTACCAATTCCCTCATCATACTGATTTAAAGGTTAATTTAACGCTTATCAACACTCATCTAACACTCATGAGCGTTAACCTAACACTTGTGAGCGTTTGATAAATTTTAATGTGGCATATCAAACGTACCATTATTACGATCGTCAGCGATTCCAACCCTTACAGTTTTAAATTTATTCGCTCCGTAATCGGCAATGCATAGGTCAAATGTTGGACAGCCTTTTCTTGTTGTTGTCGTAAGAATAACAGGTATATTCCCAAATGTTGTATCGCCATCTTTATGAACGTGTCCGGCAATAACAAAGCGAAACAGTCCTGTGGCATTTTCAAAATTGAAAGAATCTCCATCAATCGTATATGTAGTTCTGCCATTAAAAGCCTGCAATAACGTTGATAATTGTACTGCCAACGCTGACAAGGTTTTGTTTGTCGCGTTGTCATACCAAATAATATGAATGACAATTGCAAGATATTCTTTCTGATTGTCCACAAGTTTATTTGAAAGCCATTTTAACTGTTCAATATCATATGCCTTTAAAGTGTCAGCGTCTGTATCCAGTCCCGAATCAAGCGCATAAAAATGTGTGTTTCCCGCATCAAATTCAAAATAGTTCTTGCCGTTATTTCCTGCATACCAAAGATTCGCGATTGTTGAATTTGAAATCTGTTCAGCCCCTTGATAATTAGTGTCATGGTTTCCGACAACGCCATAATAAGGCGAAAGATATGTCTTGCATATCGCACCGACATCCGCAAGTTTTTGCACAGCTTGAGCAGATGTATCACTGTTCCCAAGCCAGTCACCCCCACAAATTACACAAGAAATTGGAACATGACGATAGAACGAAGCGATAGATGCGATATATTGGTCAAAGTTTTCATTTGCCGTCATATCGTTTGATTTTATATGCGGGTCAGTAAAGAACAGGAATGAGTCAACTATTCCACTTGATTTATATAACTGATTAAATATCGCTGACTTTTCATCGATTTCTTTACTGGACAGTACCGATACGGGATAGTCACGAAAATCGCTTGTGTTATTCAAACGGATGTTATTTCCACCAAGAAATCTTATATTGAATTCTATATTTCCATTTCCGAAATAACAGCGTATTTGCTCGGCATTTAACGGACAGACAAACCATATCTTCGTTTTGGGAAGCACACCTGCTGATATATTGATTTCTTCCGATGCATCACTTACATTCACAGTGCAATTTGCATCGCCGTTATTTGTAAACTCCACAAGCGTATTTTTTGGGATATATAGTGCATGTGTGTATGAGCCTGCGCTTGAATGTTGCACAGATACGGACTCCTCTTTTCCACTAAATTCATCCGTGAAGTTGTAGTGGTTAGGATTGTCGAGTTCCAAATCGAAAGTAAATGTAGTGTCGATTGCTCCGGAGTCTTGATAACATCTAAAGAATTCAATGTCAAACGGTGCAATAAAGGTCACACTTTTGGCGGGAACGATGTATCCCAAGTTAAGATCGTTTGTGCCATCGTTAGCATGAAAACCACCTTGATAAGTGTTGTTGTTCGTGACTTTCACTACCATGCCCTTCATTATCTTGACATAGTAATACCAGTTATTTCCCGTTCTCGTTGTAAGGGTTTCGCTTATCGTTGTCGAAAGAAGCGATTCTTTTATTGAATCGGTCAAATAATCAACTTGGTTTTTTGAGATATAGTCAAGACTAGATGCGCCTTTACAGAGGATGCCTTCAAGACCTGCAACTTGTGTTGCATTACTTAAAACGCAAAAAGTTGGATAGTTTCTGTCTATTTTTGTTGACTGCCCGGGATTTAACTGAGTATATGTGGCAAGCGTAAAATCACTAAAATCAACAAAACTAGAAAAGTAATCCACATATACTATAACGTTGGAATTATTAACAACTTCTATTACATCGGATGTTGAAATAGCATCTGAAATATAGCGGTTATCAGAAGGGTTATACACTCCGCTTCCGCTTATCCAACCGTGGTTATAAGTTGGGGTGTATTCTTTCCATCCTTCTAGAAGTTCATCATTTGAAACTCTGTTTTCAATAGCGCTCTTTAAATCAGTGATTTCGTCACCGACTTTCTTAGCATCTGCCGCCGCTCCTGCAACTGTCAGCGAAGTATCAATCGGTGGATTTGATGGATTTGTAATGTTTTCATCTAACCAGTCTGAAATAATAGGTGTGATTACTGTCGGAACATCCTGCCCACCTAACAGGTCTTCGATTTCTGTGACTGAATCAATGGCTTCCTGCAACATGGAAAGGTCAGAATCAGAAAACTCTGCATCGTCTGAAGGTCTGCGTTCTACGTTGACGATAAAATTTGCTGTGCCATGTGTTTCGCCTTCAATCAGTAATTCAAATACCGCAAGACCGGAAGCAGCAGTCATCTGCTGAGTCTCGGTAATGACCACCTGTCCATCTGAATTGACTGTTCCGGAGTTCAGAATGGCATTTCCGTCAGACTTGATGCCGATGATTGCTCCGGTGGATGGTGTGAACTTCTGACCGCCTTCGGTGTACAAATCAAAAATCCACTGCTCCCCTTCATCGTACTGGTTAACATTGATGTAAGGAGCGTTCTGTGTGCCAGCATTCAGACACAATTTGAAATTTCTTGTGATTGTCATTCAATTACCTCATTTCGTTTTATTCACCAGTTCGATGATGGTGTCCGTCAGTGACGGAAGATAATTACCAAGTTTTATGTCGGTGTAGCGTTCGGTCAGTGAATCAAATGTCACCTCTGTGACCACAGCTTCAATGTCTCCGCTCTTCGCTTTGACTGTGACTGTGTCGCCCAGCTCGATGAACTCCAGTTCCTTGACCTTGTCATATTCACCGTCTTGTGCAAGGGAAACCAAATCGACATCATAAGCGACCTTGATGGTTTCGATCGTGTTCTCCGATAACCAAGTAGTCGCCCAGTTTGTGACCGCCCACTTTTCCGGTGGATTTGCCGAACTGGATGTCTTGTCGGATAAATCGACCAGTAACAGATGCTGCGGTGTTTCTCCTGTGACTAAAGGAATAGGGTCAGATGTGACCGACCTGCCACCGCTCCAGTTTTGGTTGTAGCAATAACCGATGATTCCGTCATAGACTTCGGAAATATCTTCTTCCTGTGCGAAGTCCATCAAGTTCTTGCCATACGAAATATAAAGGGGTTTGTCTGAACCCCTTCTTTCGTTTATTCCGACTGTCAGATTGTCCCATTTGATTTGCACTCCGCTCCAGTTGCAGATGCCATCCTCGGCATAAAACAACTGTCTCGGTGTCATGGGTTTGTTCCAGCCGTGATTGTATAAGGTTTCCGGTGCGTCCGTAACAAACGTGAAGACATCCGCAGGAAAAAAGTCTGTGTTCGAATTGTTGTTGTTCAGCATGTCGCAAATCTGCTCAAGGTTATAAAACGGAATCAGTCCGTCAGTCGGACACAGAATCGCTTTGTTCAGATCGTAAGAAATATGCTCAAGACCGCACTCGATCAGACCGCTGGACATCGTTTCTCTGAAGTTGATGATTCTGAACAACTGTGGTTCGTCTGTGTTGTTTGCTTTGCATTTGATGATACCGCCCTTATGCACAAGACCGGAGTTATATGCCGCTGTGGGAATCACCATCGTTGCGGTGTATTGACCGTCCAGTCCTTCGGTGACTTCCAGCTTCATGCACTCAGCCAGTCTGCCAAGACCATTTGATGTGTCTGTTACCAAATCGGTCAGTGACTTGGTATCGTCCATTACATAGGGAATCATAACCGCCACCATTTCGGCATGACATAAACTGTGCCGTTCGTTGAATACATCGAATTGATACCCTTTTCCAACTGTGGGAAATCTGTCAGTGAAACATAGGGGTTATAATTCGCCACCCCACCGTCCGGTTGTAATAAATAGCAGTCCATCAGTTCGCAGTCGATGATTAAATCCCCATCGGAATCAGAAACACCGCTCGGTGCTGTGTAGTCGAATATCTTTGTTCCGTTGATATAAATCGCTGTGTCTTCGCTGACTTCCTCATAGCGGAAAATCGGCTTTGATTTCTTCAGACTGGGATTCAGTAAATCGGTGGTTTCGAAGTTCTTGACCATCGACACCATAACTGCGGAATTGATTCCACCTGTCCATCCTGCGTCTGCATAAATGCCGAATGAATAAGTTGCGGCTGCCTGTGTGGTGACTGTGGTCTGTAATCGGCTTGTAGTGTTCAATCGTGCCATCTGACTTCCAAGCATCACTCTCATGCGAGAACCGTTCTGATAGTCCGCTCTTACAATCTGAGCGTAAATCGTCCATGTTCCTGCCGATGGAATCGAAATACTGGAAGTGTGACTTGCCGATGCTGTTGTGGCTTTCGTTCCCGTCAGCACATATGCATGGTTCGAAAAAGTAACGTTGATGCCATCCAGTGTGAAACCGGAATCCGTCCATACATTGCCAGCGTTCACCTTCAGCAGAACCTCGTTGTCGCCCTGCGTGAAGTAGTTCTGTGGCTTGCAATCAAACACAAGGGTAAATCGTCCATCCTTCAAGAACTGCCCTGTTTCAACGCTTAAATCGGCTCTGAACAGTGCCATCCGATATGTCTCCGGTTCTGCCAAGTTCTGAAGCTTTTCATAGGTGTCGAACGATGTCAGATAGTCTATTAAATCGTTGTAGTTCTTCTGAAAGTTGTCTTTGATGAAACAGGAGTATTCAATCTGAATGTTGTCATATTTGTTCAGACTGGAAAACAGCACTCCGTTCCTGTTCGGCACTGAGTACGATTCAAACAATTTTGAAGGCTTTGAGAAAATCCGACTGTTGTCCCACCATACTCCGAAGGTCGATAAACTCTTTCCTGCGTATGATAAAGTTCTCATCAGTAAATCCTCATCTTTCTCTGCATATCAACGTTGATGCGTTCTGAAACCTTTCGAGCCAGTGCGTCATAATCGTCTACATTGCCATAGATATTGACCACTGGTGACACTGTGATGTTCTGTCCCATGTTCTTGAAATAATCCGCTCCGACTACCACTTCCGGAACATCACCGACACCGATAATCTGCGGTGAATTGAACAGATATGGCTGGTCTTTTGCTTTGGCATACCAGTCCACTGAAATACTCGGCAGACCGCCGCCCTTCAGCCAGTCGAGCGGATTTGCTGAACCGCTTACTGAAAAATGCGGAAGCGGAATGTGCGGCCATGTTATCTGAAAATTAAACAGGTTTTTGATTGCTTCAATACAGTCTGACACAGTCTGTTTTGCGGACTCGATAGCGTTTGAAATGGTTTCCTTGATGCCATCCCATGTTGTTGTGATGCTGTTCCACAGGTCGATTCCTGCCTGTTTGATGCTGTCCCAGTTCTCGTATAGCACGGTTCCGATTGCGATCAGGGCACCGATTGCCGCCGCTATGCCCATGAATGTCGCCGCCATTGGTGCTGTGACTACGGCCAGGGCTCCGCCTATGGTCGTAATAGCTGAGATCAGTCCGGCAATGGGCGAGATGGCCGCAACGAGTCCCAGGATCGTCAGGATCAGCGTCTGCGTGTTTCCATCAAGATCTGCGAACCATGTCAGGACCCGGGAGACCCAGTCGACCAGTTCTTCCAGTTTCGGAAGCAAGGACTCGGCCAGTGCTGCTCCGGCAGAGAAGAATGCCTGTTCTGACTTCGCTTTCAGTTCGTCTATGGCGTCGTTAAACTGCCCTGCGGCGCTGACGGCGTCTTCGCTCAGGATCAGCCCGGCCTCTTCCGCATCGTCTCCAAACTGCCTCAGAGCGGCTCCTCCGTCGTCTACGATTCCGGACAGTTCCATTGCGGATCTGCCGAATAACTCCATGGCCAGCTGATCACGTTCTGTCTCGTTTTCGACCTGGGAAAGAGCCTGAAGGGAATCGTACCAGACATCAACAGCGTCTCTCATGTTGCCGTCTGCGTCTGTGATGGCAACGCCCAGCGTGTCAAAGGCACTGTTGCCGGATGCCATCTGTTTCGTCAGTTTGGTAATTGATCCGGTCATCTGTTCCATGCTGACGTCGATCAGATCCGACGCATAATTCATGCGCTGCAGCTCTTCGACGCTGATGCCGGTGTTCCGTGACATCGTCAGCAAGTCGTCCGCTGTGGTACCGGCTTTGTACGCCATGCCCAGCATCGCTGTTCCGGCTCCGGCGGCCATTGTCGACATGACCCTGGTCTTTTCTGACAGGTCCTTTGTGTTCTGAGCCAGGGCAGCCACGGCCGGGGTCGATCTGTTGTATTCGTCATTCAGGCTCTTCAGGCTCTGTGTGGTCTCTGCGAGTTCCCGCTGCAGTGCGTCCTGCTGGGCTCTGTTTTCCTTCGTGTCTCCGGCGTTTCTGGCCTGTTCCAGGGCCTTCTTTAATTCTTCCTGGCGCTTCTTTGTATCTTTTACTGCCTGCCCTAACAGGTCGTGTTTCTGCGTTAACAGCTCGACGTTGCTGGGGTCCATCTTCAGCAGTTTGTTTACATCTTTTAGGTTTGCCTGTGTTGTCTTTAATGATTTATCAACACTTTTCAACGAGTCGGACAGCTTCGTGGTGTTGCCGTCGATCTCGATCGTAATGCCTTTGATTCTGTTGGCCATATCTGCCCTCCTTGTCAGAAGTTATCCATATCTTCCTGTGTGGCAATGACCGGCCACTCCAGATCATCGTTGCTGCGCTCTGCCAGCATATCCAGGACCATGCCGATGTCCAGCAGATCCAGATCGTGCAGGCTGATTCCGAGTTCAATGCAGCGCAACAAAAAGAGAGCTGTGGTCAGCTCCCTTTTCGTTTTCCTGCTTTTTTTTTGCTTTCGTTGATGCTGTGGTTATTAAGCCCCCACAGTTCGGTAACCTGGGGAAGAATCTGCCACACCGAGAACATGTCAAAGCCATCCAGCCATTCGTCCGCCGTCTCCGGTGTTCCTTCCGGATCTGCATCCTTTGCCATCGTGAATGCGATGTTTTCGAACATCATGAGAACATTGCCGGACATCGTGCCGTTGTTATCCCTTGCTTTGCTCCAATCCTGCACCAGCGTTTGCATGTCGTCAAAAAGTTCTCTATGGAACATCTGCCGGTACAGCCTGGGAGTGTTTGCAGTAGCTTTGAATTTTACCTTCTTGTCATCGATCGTGATAGTCTTCTCCATGTCATCCTCCAGTTATTGGTTCTTAAGCGATTTCGTGAACTGCTGTGAACCAGTTGGCATAGCAGCTGTCGCTCTCTTTGCACTTCGCTTTGACAACGTGATTGCTGATCAGCGGCATAGCTGTGATGTTCAGCGTGTCTGTCTGCGGAGTAGCGCTGGCCTCTGTCGTGTGGCCATGAATTGCCGGACGCTGAGCCTTGCATCTGTACATGCAGTGGCGTGTCTTGTGTGCGTCACCTTTGATTTCGAACAGCAGAGCAAACTCCTTCGTCACTGCGTCCGCTTTCTCATAGATCGCACCGGCTGTGTCTGTCAATTCGCCCAGGACATCGGTCCGGAAGGAATCCGGAACGTTGGCAACTTCGAGTGTGCCCTGGTATCCGTTATTTGAATCAGATGTGAAGAACTGGATGTTGTCCGCATACCACGGAGTCAGTTCACCCTGCTGATCCAGGTTCAGATCGACAGCGCCCAGAATGCGTGTCGGTGTTCCGAACGTAACATTGCCGGCGCCGTCATCTGTGATCACAGAATAATAAACGTTTTCAAGACCAAAGTTGACCTTGTTGTTAGCTGTTGGCATCTATTGCCACCTCCATTTCATAAAGAACTTCATACATGTGTTCGGAGGTCAGAAACGACTCCGACTTATTCCAAAACAGACCGGCGGCTTCGAGTGCTGCCTCGATCTCCGCTTCCGTCTGGAAATCTTTTTCTTTTGTGTACAACTCGATATTCAGATTCTGCACGACTTTATAAACAGAATTATCCGCTCCGAAGTTATCGGTTCCCGGATAATAGAAAAGCACATAGGGCAGCGGCGGCACCATCTTCTCAGGCCATGAGTAATAGGCGCATGGCAATCCGATGTCCGTAACCATCTGATTCACTTCTTCAAACGTCATAATTTCTCCTTCAGCCTGTTCAGTGCTTCGTCCTGGGCCCAGTCATTGACTGCAGCGATATGCGGGAATGCCGCTGTTCTTCCGCCGTTTTGTTTAGCATGGCCAAACTCCAGCAGATGAGCCAGTCCCGGAAGATTGGCGTTGTAAACAACTGCGTTCACTGTGGCACGCTTCTTTTCAACTTTGGACTTCCAGCCCTTAGCGTATTTGCCGGTACCGTTGAAGCCTGTGGCGTTCGTCTTGACATTCTTTGCGGCTTCCTTGGCGACGTCTGTGATCGTCTCCTCGATGATCTCTTTGGCGTCGTCACCGTATTCCTTGAGAATGTCATTCACGGCTGCGGTCAGAGCTTCAGCCTTGATTACCAGCGGCATACTGTTCCGCCTCGCCCTTCTTTCTCTCCACATACAGTTCCATGGTGTCGTTCCTGGTCATGTATGTGCGATAGATCGCATAATACTGGCCATTGTACTGGATGGTCTCTTCGCCGTGATATTCCGGAGCGAATACACGCATCCGGAGTTCCGGGTTAAGACCGTTCCGGCCACCTTCAAACCATTCGGAACCGGTCACGCTTGTGACGTTGGCAAAAACCTTCCGCTTCGTCACTGTCGGGATCAGTACGCCGTACTGGTTCTTTGTGTATGTTTCAGAGACAAGATAGATTGGCTTGGATCTATCCATTGGCTTCTCCCCAGACTGTATAGTCCGTAGCCATGCTCATCTGTGCTTTCTGTTCGTCGTAGCTTCTCTTTAATCTGTCATACTCATCGGGCTCTCCGAAGTGGAGCTTGCAATATGTGATGACGGCCCGAAGCGTCAGCACGTTATTCAGCACGACATTCTCACCGTCTGCGCCGGCAATGCCGAGATCGATCAGCGCTGCCTGGATCAGATCGGTGATTTCATCATCGAAGTCATTGTCCGTGATTCTGAGCGCAGTTTTCACTTTGTTCAGAGCAATGACGCCGACTGACTGATTTTCGCTCATTTTTCGCTCCTCCTCTGTTCAGAAAAAGGGAGAGTTACCCCTCCCTTTTTAAATACCTTTGATTAGTCGATGTAGGCAGCTGCTTTGTTGTTGCGCAGAGTGCCCTGTGCTCTCAGGTAACCGGAAACGATGACCTTGTGAGCCTTAACATCCTTGTCGGATTCGATCATGACATCCTGGACCATGTTCAGTACGAACTTCTTCGGATCAAGGACGGTGACCTTTGTAGCAGCGTTGTCCAGTTTAACCGGGCAGCCAAGAGCTGCGCCGATGTTGAACGGAGAACCCTGTGCGATTGCGCCGACGATCTCGAAGTATGCGGAAGCCGGTGCGTAGATTGTCGGAGCAGATGCGCCTGTTGCCAGGGCAAGAGCAGCCTTAACATCAGCAAACATGTCAGATGTAGTTGTGACTTTCTGGCCAGTGCCTGCATCTGTCAGAACCTGAGCGAATACATCTTTTGCCAGAGCTTCGCCGAGTTCGGCAGCGATTTCTTCAGCCAGATAGTCTTCCAGGGCACCAGCTGACATCTTTGCTTCAGCATATGTCAGAGTGACATACTTCTCATAGTCGTAACCATAGAGAACGACCTTAGCGAAGGTGTTGGCTTCTTCTGCCGGTGTAGCAGCGGAGTCCAGCTTCTTGGACGTGCGGACAGCGATTGCTGTGTGCTTTGTAACTTCCATAGCAACGCCGGATCTGACAGTTGCGATGTCAGCCAGGATCGGATGTGCTGTGTGGATGTTGTCCCAGATCTTGGTGTCCAGTGTCTTCGGAATAGCAATAGCATCGCCATCGCCCGGAGCTGTGGAGTCAACAACGATCGCACGCTGTTCAGCTGTAGCATAGTCGCCGATTACGGCATAGAAAGCATCTCTGTATTCCGGTGTTTCCGGTGTGTATTTTCTTTCTTCCATTTCCATTTCCTCTCTGTGGGTTTCAACCACTGTGCCGACATCTCCATTGGATACCATCTGCTGCAGAGCACGGTATTCCGCAAACCGCTCAGCCTTCCTGTCTTCCGTTTCCGTTTCGTCAGTTACGGCTTCAGCAGTTTCAACACTGCGCTCTTCTGTCTCGATGACTTCTTCCGGAGTCTCGGCAATTTCCTCCTGCTCGATCCTCTCCTCGATCACTTCTTCCGCTTCCGGGACTTCTTCAGGTCTCTCCGCCTTGAGTTTTTCAATCTCTCCGTTGAAATACTCCAAAGCCCTGGCGTGCAGTTCAGTACCTGGGTTCGCCGGGAAGGATACCGGCGAGACGTCATAAAGTTTGCCGATCCGTTCGATGACTCGTGTGCGACTGTCTTTATCAAAGTGATCGCCACCTTCCGGAACGGTAAAGCAGAATGACATCTGAGGATAGTTTCCGGCCTTGATCTCGTCGTACAGCGCTCTAGAGTTCGCCGTGCGGCTCAGATCGGCTTCTGTATGCAGACCATGTTCGTCAGTGTTGACGACCAAGGTTCCTGCCGATGTTCGTGCAAAAACTGCACCAGCGTGGTCAACTCTCAGGACCACATCCGACATGTCACATTCTTCAAATGCTGTCGGTTCGATGCGCTCGAAGTATTTCTCGCCTTCGATCTCACACATCTCATAAGGTTCGAATGTTGAAGCATAGCCTTCAACTCTGTACTCAGCCGATTCTTCAGAACGGATCTCGGCAAAGTTACGGTATTCTCTCTCATTCATTGTCTTCTTCTCCCTGGTCTTCACCGACCATATAGAACTCGCCTCTGATTGGAGCCTGCTTGCCCTGATCGTCAGGTAAAGGCGGATAATTGAACAGTGCTCTTGCTTCATCGATCAGAATCATGCCACGGTCGCCCAGTTCTCTGGCCATGCTGATCTTCTGTGACACAGGCATATACTGCAGCCGGTTCGCTGTAACGTACACAGCAGAGCCATGTCCTTGCTCTGAAGGGCTGAACAGCATCTGCGTCAATACTTCACTCAGTTGAATGCTGAACGGCTCAATTGCGCCGTTAAAAAAGGCGTCAAGGGCATCGCCAAGCGCCGAGTTCTGCAGGACTGCTTCATTCACGCCGAAATAGTTGAACACGTTCGTCTGAATCAGCTTCTGCTGTTCGGCGTCGACCGTGTACGGCTTCGACTGTATCTGCTGAATGTTCTGATAAGTATTTGGGAACAGCAGGAAGCCGTCCTGGTTTCCCTGGATGCCGTGCTGTGAGAATCGTTTGCGTTCCTTTTCCAGGTCTTCTGTCTTAGTGAAGTTGCTGGCCTGTGCCATGAACCGGAACGATGCGGAAGACTTAACGGCTTCCGAAATCCCCTGTTGCTGAATGTTGATCAGTTTCATGGTGTCATTAAGCGCTTTGTTGTTTTCACCAAACAGATCTGACTTGTATTGGAACTTCGTCATGATCCCGACACGGCTCAGTTCCTCGGCTGTGGTTCGTCCGTGGTCAAAATAGAAACGGATCCACGGCGTGCCTTTGACATCCAGCAGATCCCAGTATTCCGTGTAGACTGTTGTGATCCCCACGACATCGCCGAGATTGTCATATACCGGCAGCAGGAAAGCCGTGTTCTTCATGTCCAGGATCGTGTTCAGGCGATACAGCATCTGGCTCCAGGTCTGATAGTCATTCGGCCTTTTGCTCAGTTTCGTCTGCAGTTTCGGTTTAGCTGCGCCGTCGATCCGGACATCCATCTTGCTGATATGTCTGGACCTTGCGTCGATTGCCGCCCGGACCAGTTCAGACTCGTACAGCTGGCCGTCCCATGTCCGGAAGACCGGTGTGTATCCGTTCAGCAGCTTGAAGTAGCCGGTCGGCTGAATCACCTCGTGTTTTTTGGGAAACAGTTTATCCAAAAGTCCCATTTCTTTCACCTCTCATTCATCAGCTGGCCGCTGATCTCATTCCAATATTTCTGTCTGACTGTGAACGCATCCAGCAGACTCGCTGTTCCGTCGATGTGGTCATTAGGTGACAGCTTGACCAGCTTGCCTCGTCCCCTTTCAACAGACATCTTCACTGCCGAGTTCAGCAGATGGATCTTAAGCAGATCGTTGTCTCCGATGCAGATCTTTCCGTCTTTCAGAAGTCCTTCGACTTCCTGAATGACCGGATACAGATTTTCACCCTGGAAGACGTCGTCCATATGAAAACCATAGGCTTTCATATCCTGGACGAGATACTGGGCGGAATAACGGTCGTATCCGATCTGCAACGGATATATTTCGTAATCGCTGATCAGACTGGTGAACCAGTTTTCAGCGTCTTTGTAATCTATAAAGTTTTCGCCGGACGGCTGGAGAATACCACGCTGGATGTATGCCTGATATGGGATACCGTCCCGCTCCGTGGCTTCGTCTATCTTTTCCGCCGGCAGGAAGAACTTGGCGAACACATACAGCCGGCCATCCTTCTGAATGACCGCCGTGCAGGCCGTCAGGTCGGTCGTCTGCGACAAGTCGATTCCGCCGATACAATAGGACCCTCGGAAATCTTCGAGCCTCAGCGGCCCGGAACAGGCCTTCTCGATGGTCTGGGCATCGAGCCAAGCCTGGGAAGAGTTCTGTTTAATGTTGCAGTATTTAGTCAGAAACTCAGATTTCTTGCTGAGAGATCCTTCAGCCACTGCGATCTCTTCGATCAGATAATCGACAGAAACAGAAACGCCAAGATTCGGATTGCTCTTCCTCAGTTCGTTAATGTCGTTCCATTTCTCGACATCGTCGATCATATACAGGAACGGCAGCAGTCTTGTTTCCTTGGACTCGCCCATCAGGAAACGTGTAGACCGCTTTATCAGTTCATCATAAATACTGTCATTTACATAGCCGGATGTCGTGCAAGCAACGATAAGAGAGTCCGGTCGTGCTCCCATTGCGGAACGCATGACTTCATAAGCTTTCAGCCCCTTATCACCGGACCACGAAGCGATTTCGTCGCAGATGGTGATCGATGGGTTATAGCCATTCATGTCACGGCTCATGTAAGAGATCTTCTTCACCGTGTTGTTTGCTCCCGGAATGCACAGATCCGACTGCCGGTGTCTGGCCAGCATCGAATCATCGACCGTCTTCCGATGTTGTGTGTCCTTGATCTGCGAAGCCTCTTTCAGTTCCTTCCATTCCGGATCAAGCTGCACCATGTTCCAGATGCCGTTGTATATGATGTCGGACTGGTCAACTTTCGGAGCCACGCAGAACACACGAGCGCCGTATTCAGATTTCCGCCAGACATAACTGGCAATGCCGCTGGCAATAACGCTCTTACCGTTTTTCCTGCCGATCAGCAGCAGGATCTCACGGTGCTGTGGATTGCCATCAGCGTTCACGATACCGAACATAGCCGACAGCAGAGCCTTCTGCCACACTTCCAGTTTCAGTTCGTGCGGTGCAAGCGGTCCTTCTGTATGGAAACAATGGTGCTCCACCCAGTCGATGACCGAGTTCGCCTTTTTTACATCGAAGAAGAAGGCTTTTTTCTGGAGACCATTGACCAGGTATTCATAGACGAGCTCGATCCACTTGCTGACGCAGTAAGTTCCGTCTTTAATTCCCTGATAGTATGTGTAAATCCAGTTATCTCTAGCCATTTCCTCTTCATTCATCTTTACTTTTGCTTACGAGCGCGAAATTTTGCGAAGGACCAG
>Ga0326512_10000695_pt1 | contig 28629 bp, 58 predicted proteins | sample 1_2617_0518_D_FD_203652 | JGI IMG/M metagenome (GOLD analysis project Ga0326512, IMG submission 203652) | Bovine rumen microbial communities from UC Davis, California, United States - 1_2617_0518 | ecosystem: Host-associated > Mammals > Digestive system > Stomach > Rumen | place: USA...
ATAATCTAATTTATCTTCATCTATTTTAAATATTCTTATTCTCTTGTTTGTATCTTTAATATGTTCTATACATTTTTCCTTTATAAATTCATCTTGCTTTTTTACAAATTCAACATTCCAACTTTCTACAATAGAATAAATATTTTCTTTCATCTTTAATCCTTCCTTTCACATTTTTCTAATGACTTTTTATATGTTTTATCACATTTTTGTAAGGACTTTTGCTTCTTTCTTTCTGGACAATCTTTGCATATTTCTTTGTTTGTTGCTTTTAAGAATCCATCGCATATCCAATAACCATCTCCGAAATTTTTATTTAGCCATTTACATTCTATCTTTTCATTTTCCATAGATTAGTCCTCCTTAAAAATCTTTTCTAAAATAAAATCTATTATAAAAAACGGTAATAAAACAATATAAGCAATTATGGTAAAAATAAATTCTTTAAAATTGTTTTCTTCTATATACATATATCTACTCCTTTTCTAAAAGCTCTTTCATTTTGTTTACAACATAATCTTCACATTCATCTATTAATCTTTTGTTTGATAGTTTGCCTGTTGTCATATCGCAAGTAGTTGTTGTTTCAAATCTTCTTTGTACTGTTTTATCCATAATTACGTTGTATAATAATTTTAATAATCTTAATTCCTCTTTCTTATCCATTTATTACTCCTTTTCTAAAAGTGATTGCAAAACACTAATATAATGTGCATATCTTGTTATGACAATTGTATCTTCTGGTTCATTAATTAACTTTTTACTTCTAATTTTTTTAATCTTATTTTCATATTCTTCTATTTTTGCTTTTATTTTGTCTTTCCACTTCTTATTAGCATAAGTTTTTCCTAAATTGTAAGCTGTATTATAAAATTTATTTTTATCTTTTAATTCTTCTATTTCTTTATCTTTGCTAATAATAGTTTGCCTATATTCTTCTAGTATTTCTTCCTCTACACCTTTGCATATTTTTTCTGTAAGTTTATCACTTAATTCTTTATTTTTCTCTTTTTCTTTTTCATAAGCTGTATATAATGTTGCTATTGCAGTTATACTAATAGAACCTTCATAATCTAAATAATTTTCAACTTCTTTTCTTGCTTCTTCTATATTCATTTACTTACACCTCTCTTCAAAGTATTTTATTACCCATTCTTTATCATGAATTGGTGTGGTTAATTGTTCTGCCATTTCTTGTATCATTTTATCTTTCTGTTTTACTACATCTAATAAATCATTTATTCTATTATTAGCTTCATATAAATCTGCTTCTGCTTTATCTCGACCGGTCTGCTATCTTCATTATCGCTTCAAATAATCTTTTAGCTTTATCATTTAATTTCTCTGGTTGAACTTCGTGTAATTCTTCAAAAACTTTATTTGCTTCCTTATCAGTCATCTTCTACCTCCAAATCTTTTAAAAATGATTGTAAAATTATTTTTGCATCATAAGTTCCATCTTTTACTTCTTCTATTTTTTTTAGTATATATTCTCTTAATTCTTTTACATCTATTACTTCTCTATATGTTTCATCATATTTGTCATACATCAATATTTTTTTCATTCTTTTACACCTCACAATTCAAAATCTTCATCTCTATCTTCTAAACACCATCTATGTAATGTTGCTTCTAGTTGTTGTATTCTGCCTTTTTTTATATCATCTTCTATTTGCTCTATTTCTCTTAAAACTCTGTTTCTATCTTCGCCATTCAACATATCTTCTTGTAACAAAAAACGTCTTTTATAATCTTCTATCGCTCTTACTGTTAATCTTCTTGCTAGTTCTTTATAGTCTACCTTGCTCATTTGTTTTCCTCCTTACTATTCATAACATTTATTAATGCTGTTATAAGTACCCCTAAAGGGAATCCACTTATAATTCCTGCTATATATGCTACTATCATTTTTTTACACCTCTTTTATTTCTAAAATAACCTTACTTTCTTTTCCATACTCAAATGTATCTGTAAATCCTATTACACAATTTCTGTTATCATTTTGTAATTTACCTGCTTTTACCATTGAGTCTAATATAAACTTTTTAGCAAAACATACATTATCTAAATCTCTTCTTTTATTTTCTTCTACCCAATGAAAATGTATATTTATAGGTTTTGTATAATTAGGTAGTTTATTAATAAAAAACATAATGTCATTTTCTACTTTCTTTTTCATATTAGCTCCAGCATATTTATTCTTTCTACATTCTAATATATAATTATTTAAACTTGGTAATCTAAAAGGTATTATTACTTTGTTTTCCATATTTCCTCCTGTTTCCAATTTTCTTTTTTAACATACTTACAATCTTTTAATCCTCTAAACTCTGGCATTTCCAACCTGTTACATCCTGTACATAAATTATTCTTTATTGCGGTAGCACATATTCCGTTCTAGTTTTGGATATTTCATTATCTATTTTCTCCATTCTTTGATTTTTGAGTATCTTTATATTTATCCCATAAAACAACATTATGCCCTACTACTCTCCAGTCTGCATCTAATCCATCTACATATACTATTTCACATTCTTTACTAAATGTTCCTCTTGCTATTGGTAAATCTGTGCCTTGCTTTAATCTTTTTATTATTACATAACTTTCATATCCTTGCTTATTTGCTTTGTTTAATAAATTAATAACATCTTCTTTTTTCTTAAATGTAAATGCTTCAACATTGCTTTTTGATTTTAAATATACCTTGAAATAATTAGTCATTTTTTTCGTTATCCTCCATTATTTTTATCCCATCATCTTTTAGTGCTTTTTTATATTCTTCTCTTTCAAATTCGTTTCTGTAAAGTCCTCGCATTGTTGCTGATAAATCATTCATTACACTTGCAAGTCTTTTATTCCCAAACTTTGTATATTCATTAAAATGTAATGTATACATCATTGCTACATCTAAATCTTTAAATGTTTCACTTAACCAATTAACATATTCTTTCTTGTATATTTCGTAGTATTTATTATGTAATCTGTTTTCAAAGTCTTGTGCCCATTTTATTATTTCTTTTTTATCTTTGTTTTTAGCACATCTTTGAAGTCTATTTAATTCGTTTGTATCTAACATTTTTAAATAATCGTTTTTATCCATTTATGCCTCCTTTCTATAATGTAGTAAATCCACCTAAAACTTCATCTGAACTTACTTCTTGATATTTTTCTATTTCTTCTATTAATTCATTTACTTTGTTGTAAATTTTAAATATTTCATCAATATATTTGTTGCATTGTTCAGGGTGTTCATCTAAATAATTACAACCATTATATAGCCTATTAAGATTAAAATTATAATCCATTTTCAACTCTTCTAACTTTGCCATGGCAATTCCTCCTTTGAACTATTTTCATAATTGTATTTTATTTTTTCTTTTTCTTCATTATACAATTTTCTTGATGGTATAAATGTTCTTAATTCTCTATCATACTGCAATCCTACTAAACTTGTTTTAAAGTTCTGTCCTTTTGTTTTTATTATTTCTAATACAGTATCTACAGTATTTAAGTCATAATCTAAATTAAACAATTCTTTTTCAAGTTTTTCTTTTTCTTTGTTATCATTTCTTATTTTGTCCATTCTCATTATTGATATTATGTTTCCTGCTTTATTGCTTAAATTACTGCTTCCTAAAATATCATGTTCAGATAATCTTACTTGAAATCTCTCTGTTTTTCTAGGATGTGCAACCAAATGTATATGTACTTTTTTATTTACTGCAAAAGTTCTTAATTTTTCCATTATGTTTGTTTGTTCTTGAAATACATTATCACTTTTAATATCTATCTGCATAAAATTATCTAAAAAGAAAACTCTTATTTTTTCTCTTTTTCTTACCTCTTCCATAGCATATAACAATGTATCTATATCTCTATTTACTTCATTATTGAATATAAATATTTTATTACCATAAATCTTTTCTAATTCTTGAGCTTTTGCTTTAGTAACAAAGGTGTCTTTTACTATACTATTTCTATATTGCACTCTTACTAAATCTTTTTTATTAGATGCTTGAATATATAAATTATTTTTAAAATCTTCTTTCGTTTGTTCCCCATTAAAGAAAAACACTCTCTCTCCTTGTTCTATTGTTTTTTTTGCTATCATTGTCATAACTGTAGTTTTACCTGCATTTGTTAATCCTGTCCATATAGTTATAAGACCCATTTCAAATCCTGATGTATTATAATCTAAATCTTCTATTCCTGATAATACCCTTGACTTTGATGTATTATTGTATTTTACATCATCTAGTCTATAATATAATTCTTTAACTTCGGTTTTACCTAATATTTTAACTCTTTCATCATCTGTCATTTTTTAGCCTCCAAATATAACTTTATTTTATCGCTTTCATTTGTATTTGTAAATAATTCAAATTGATATTCTAGTTTTGATTGTTCATCATATAAATATTTTAATACTTCTAAATTGTGAAATTGTTTACATACTTCAATACATTTACTATTAGTTTGAATCTTATTGCATATATCTACTAAATTCTCATTATACCATTTAAACACTAATTCTTTTGCTTTTTGTTCCTCTTCTCTTTTTCTTTTAATATTAGCAAGTATTTCTTTTGTTTCATATTCATTGCCTATACTAATATTAAAATCATAACATAATATTTCTAATGCTCTATTAGGTGTTGTATTAAAATATTTTTCTATAAAGCTAATAATATCATAATGTGTACTATCTCCAAAATCATGTATTCCTTTACTAGATACACAAAAACTTGCTGTTCTTTCACTTCTAAATGGACTTTTATACCATATACCTGTTGAAGTTGTTTTAATTGGTGTACCTAAATATCTAGTAACAACTTCTTTATTAGTTAGCATTGTTTTTATTTCTTTAAACTTATTCATATCTTTTACTCCACATAATCTAATATATAGCTATTAAAGAATGTATCTCCATGTTTTATATATTGCTGTTCTATTTTATTATTTTCACATTCTTTAGCATATTTACGAACAGCATAATACATTTGCTCATCTGTTATTTTCCTAGTAATAGAATTAATCTTTCTACCTTTTAACCAACCGAAATAATATCCTTCTGCTTTAGACTTACCCTTTTTATTAGGATATTCTTTCCATATAAGCTCAAAATGATTTCTTAATTCTTCATCTTTTGATGAAGGTATATCTTCTTTTTTAGTATTTTGTTTATTAGTATTTAATTGTCCTTGATTTTCCACCGATGGATTTTCCACCCCTAGATTTTCCACCTCTGGTTTTTTGCTTTGTGGTTTTTCATAAATATTATACTCATATTCAAATTGTCCTTTTTTATTTTGTACTTTTAATATTTCTAAATATCCAAAATCTTTCAATTCATTTAATGTTGATTTTACAGCAGTTTCATTCTCTTTACATATAGTAACTAATCCCTCTATCGTATAATCCCAATCATTCGGTAATGATAACATTAAACTTAATAAACCTTTAGCTTTTAAGCTCATCTCTCTTTCTCTTAAATGGTAATTTGACATTACTGTATAATTATTTGTTTTTTCAATTCTAAATACTGACATTCTATTCTGCCCTCCTTTAGTCTTCAAGTAAATATTTTATAGTTTCTTCTAAATTAATTTCATTATCAAAATAATCATATATAGTATTAATAAGCCAATCGTACGAAACAAAATTGTCTTGTTGTGTTATTTTATATATTTCATCTCCGTCTGCTTCTAAAGGAATTTCTGTTTCTTTAGGTAGTTTTAATATTTTTGCTATAATATCAGTAATGCTATAGCCAAAATTTAACTCAATGTCATTTCCAAAAAATTTTGATTTATTTATTTTTTCTTCAAATTGATATTTCTTCTTTTCAATTTTTAGCATTTCTTTTAATACTTCAACACCATCAATTTCTCTCATATCTTTCTCCTTTCATCTAAATTTGACAAATTTCTATCACTATGTTATAATAAAAAAGATTTTTATAATTTTGTGCATTAATATAATTCACAAAACACTTAAATAGTATCAATAATAGTTAGGACTTGTCATACCACTAACTATTATTTTTTTGCATTTCATCATACTCTTTAGCATATTTATCTAGCATTTCTCTAACTGCTGTTGATAAGTCTTTTCCTTTTGTACTTAAATAAAATACTGCTTTTCTCTTGTTTTCTGTATCAACATTTCTTACATTTATATTTGCCATTTGTTTCACCTCTCTTTCATTATTTCATTACACTATTTATATAATACATTTTATTATTTGTCAATACTTTTTATAAAACTTTTTTAACTTTTTTTAGTAACAAAAAAGAGGTTATTTAACCCCTTTTTCATGGGCATACTTCTCTACTGCTCTACTTAAAGATACAGCCATAGGTACACCATCTCTTTCTTTTATTTTTTTTAATAATTGATATGTACTAGCATTTATTTTGACTGATAATTGTATCATTGCTTTCTCCTTTCTTAAAATGGTAAAGATTCTGAATCACTAAAATAATTTTCTTCTTGTTTTGGTTCATCTAATTTATTATATTCTGCTAAAATAATATCTGTAATTTGTTTTCTTGTTTCTGCATTTAATGGATAGCATATATCTTTATATTCTCCTTTTGCGTTCTTTTTATTTGGCATTGATATAAATAATCCATTCTTACCATTCATTATTAATATATTTGTTATTATAAAACAATCATCTATTGTTATACTAGCAACTCCTTTTAAATTATTATATTCTCTTTTAAATACTTTTGCTTTTATATTCATTTAATTTTCCTCCTTTATATTTAATTTTTCTTTTAAATCTTTTATAAAATAAAATATAAATCTTTTTCCGTCCTCTGATAATTCATTTAATTTGTATTCTTCTATTTGCAAATTTTTATCTATTTCTAATAATTCTTCTGCTAAATTTTTTTTATCATATACACCCATTATTTCTGTGCTTTCATAATTATATCTCACAACAATATAAATCATTTATTTATCATCTCCTTTAAATTCTTATTTCTTCAATTTCACAGCACAAAGTTGCTTCCTCTCCATCATAATATTTTTTCAAAAACATAAATAAACAATCTTCATTACAAAAATCATAATATTCATAACTCTCTATACTATCATTTCCCCAATCGTGATGATGTGTTGTTACTTTATAATAATGTTTTTGTTGTAAATATGTTCTTTTATAATCATTTTCGTTTTTTATAATTTTTTTACAATTATCACACTTTATTCCAACTTCAACTCTGTTAATTTGTGTTATTTTCTTATCTTTATATTCTTTCATTTTTAATCATCTCCTTTAATATAGGTCTATATTTCTTTTGATTTTTATGTACTACGTTTAAATGACAATTTCCGACACAAAATTATACAATTATCAACATTATTTGTTAAGTCTTTTCCACGACCGCATTATGTGATGTAAATGCAGATTTAAACTTGTACCACATAGCCTACATCTTCCTTTATCTCTTTGCATAACTTTGTTATATGTTTCTTCTGTTACTGTTATTCTTTTATTACTTACTTTTTTTATAGGCTTATTCACACGAGGTTCAAATTTAAGACATTTTTTACACTCATCTATATAAGTTATTGTTTTTGATAATTTGCACCTTAAATTGCCATTTAAACTCTTTGATAAATATTTACAATACATTTTATTTCTCACTTTCAAATAATGAATTAATTTCCTCTGGTGTTTTAGTTTCAATTCCTATTGCTTGACAATCCTGTACTACACCATCAATTAATCTTGCCATTTGCTTTTTGTTATAAGAGCTTGAGCCATAATAAGCATTTATAGGTATTTTTCCATTTTGTTCTATATCAACTATATCTATAAACCAAGCTATTCCTTTATCTTGCCACATCTTTTTAAATGTTTCAACATTGTCTTTTTCTATTTCCCAATGCCTAAATATGCCAAGCTCTTTTACTCTTTTTTTATATTCTTCTATTGTGTTTAAATTCATTTCAAAACATAATTTGCCTAATAATTCCCAAAAATAAGCATTAGCCTTGTTACTTCTTTTTTCTTTATATTCATCTATTTGATACAATTTTTCTTTGTCTAATTGCCACAAATATTTTGCTATTTCTTCTGGTGTTCCTATCATAAATTACTCCTTACAAAATATAACTTCTTTATTTTTTAAACATACTAGGTAAAATTCCACTTAATGCTATATCTTTATTAAAAGAAATCATTCTTTCATCTCCGTCGCATTCACAAGCTACTTTTCCTGTATGATAATATACAAAACATTCTTCTAATGTTATTTTGTTATAATTCATATTATTTTACCTCCTTTTGTTTTTTATATACAAATACTCTTATACCTTTATTATTTTTTATTGCTAATCCTGTTATAACTTTATTTGTTATCTCTATTGCTTCAACATTGAATCTTGTTTTTGTACTTATTTTCCCACTATTATCTTTTATTTCAAATAATTCTATTTGTTTTCCATTTTGTTCTGCATATCTTGGTATGAATATTGTAGGAGTTGTATATAATTCTCTTCCTATTCCTAAATTTACACAAGCTCTTTTAAAGCTATCACTTGCTTCGCCTTTTTCTTTTTCTGTGTAACTTTCTGCTCCAGCATCCCATTTTGTTATCCATTGTTTTTTTTCTGTATCCCATATTGATACTCCACAATATATATTTCCTTTTAATTCTTTATGGTCTCTTTGCCAATTTGTAGAGCCAAGTGTTTCATCTAATATATTCATATCGACACGAGCATCTTTATATAACAAAAGTATTAACCAATCTTTTGTTATTTGTGCAACTCTTACATCTATCTCATCTGCTTTTAAATCTCTAAATTCCATTTTTATCACTCCTTAATCTATTTTTAAATTCTTCTTTTAATGCTTTCTTTTTAATATAAACTAAATTTTCTTCTTCGTTTACTATTGCCATTTCATATACAAGTTGTTCATAGGTATATCTTGCAATTACTTCTTTATAATCATTTTCATTCATTCATCATACCTCCTAAATACTATATTATCTAAATCAATTAAATCCCAATAACACATATTACATATCCTCCATCTTGCAACCATTTACTTTATTAAATAGCTTTATTTCTCTATCTTCTAATTCTTGTATGTATAAATCTAGCATATTATATTCTGTTGTTGTTACAGTATCACAATCTTTCATACATTCTCTTGCAAGTCTTAATTGATTAATTGTTTCTTGTAATATTCCTAATTCTTCTTCCATTCTTCTTTAAACTCCTTTTCTAATTTAAAATAAATAGGTGCAATATCTTGTTTAATGTTTTCTCCAACATCTTTGTTAATAAATGTTTTTATAAATGCTAGTAAATTCATTTGTTCCATTCTTGTTAAACTTGTCATACCTTTTTCTCCTTTCTATCCAAAATATCCTATTGTGCTAATAAAACTAATTCCGCAAGTTGCTATTTTGTAAATTAAAAATCCTATTGTTAATACACTTGCCAATATTGTAAAATTTCTAAATGCTTTATCTGGGTTAAACCTCATCTTTCTTTTTTTCATTTTTATTTTCTCCTTTTAAATTATTTTATATTATTTTGTTTTTCATAAGCTGTTAATAGTTTTTCTAAAGCTTCATTTTCTAATATTGTTTGTTTATCCATTTTGTCTAACAAGCCTAATTGTTTGTTTTGATTGTATATCATTATTCTGTTCCTCAATATTTCTAAATCTTCCCTTTTCATTTTTATTTCCTCCTTTCAACTATAATTAGTATATACTACTTTTTACTACTTGTCAATACTTTTTATAAAATTTTTTAAAATTTTTTATTCTTACAGCCACAAGGGTTTTAGCGATTGCAATAAAAAAAGATGGAATAAATCCATCTTAAATTTGAGGTAATTTGTAAACTATATTTTTAGTTTTTGTCCAGGAAAAATTTTATTAGGGTTGCTTATGCCGTTTTTTCTTGCTATTTCTTGATAAGTTGTACCGTATTTTTTAGCGATACTTGATAAAGTATCTCCTCTTTTTACTGTATATATTCTTTCTTTTTTTACTGGTTTTTGACTTACTGTAGTTTTTGGTTTATAGTTTAATATTTCATTTACTTTATTTTGTACATCTTTATAATTGTATCCAGCTTCTTCTAATCTTTTTTTTCTATCTTCGCCATTTCCCCATTGTCCGCTAATAACTTCTCTTGCTATTTCATCAACAGATTTTTTATGTTCTATTTCTTTTGTATTTCCAATTTCAGCGATTAAATCTCTATACATATAGTTTGTATCAACTCGACCATTAATTCCGTCTATATGTCCATCTGATGAGTTTTGCCACATATCATATTCGCCCTCATATTTATTTGTACCTGCACAATATGTTGCTATCCAAGTTGTATATCTTCTTTTTATTTCATCTTTATTTAGATAATTGTCAAACCAATCTCTATTAGCATATACTCCAGCCCAAAATCCACCTTTTTCTATTTCTGTATTAAATGCTATTACAAGTTCTGTTAATTTGTCTTTACCCTCAACTTTTATTTCTTTATCTTCCATATCAATATATACTGGTAAATTTAAAGATTTATCTTGAAGATATTTTGCAACCTCTTGTCCTGCTAGTCTTGCATTTTCAACAGAATTTGTATAAGAATATACATATACTCCTACTGGTATATTTAATCTTTTACATTCATTATAATAAGTTTCAAATTTATCATCTAGCCAAAATTTCTTATTATCTCCACTATTTCCTAATTTTAAAATTATAAAATCAACTTGACTTTTTACTTTTTCAAAGTCAATGTCGCCATTATGGTGGCTAATATCTAGTCCAAATTTACTCATACTTATTCTCCTTTCAACTTTTTAAATAAGTCATTTACAAAATTAGCTCCTCTTGATACTATTATACCTGTTAATAAATAGCCTATTATAGGAACAATTAATTCTATTCCTACAATTTTAAAGATGTTTATTTGAGCTAATACACAGATAATCATAGATAATAATAAACTTCCTAGCATATTGATATTAAGTTTGTTTTTATCCCATATCATCTTTAGATTTTCCCATATTGCTTCAACTAATATTGCTATAATAATTAATTGTGCATAATCCATAGTTTACCTCCTTTCTTTTTAATATCCTATTGTCCATCCAGCATTTAAAAAAGATTGATAATTTGATAATCCTTGTATTTTTGACACTGGACACCAACTAGAAGCGAATCCAAGAGTAGCTAAAGTTTTCGTACCTGTATAGCTTGTTGCATTTATACACATTTGTAATATATTATTTAAACTTTCATTGGTTAATGATTCACAGTAATAAAATGCGTCTGCCCAATTTATCACTCTATTTGTATCTAACAAAGGTAAATCTTCTAATAATGTACAAGCATAAAACATTCTATACATATTGGTTACTTTACTTGTATCAAATTGTGGTATGGCAGTTAGCTTTTGACACATATAAAACATACTATCCATACTCGTTACATTACTTGTATCGACATCTGAAAGGTTAATTTCTTCTAATACTGTACATCCCATAAACATCTTATTCATATTAATTATATTATTTGCACTTTTAAAGGAAGCTTTTTTTAAATTAGGGCAAGATACAAAAAGATTTGCTAAAAATGATGTTGTAATGGTGGTAAAATCTACATTATTTACTTCTGTAATATAATTTTGTATTCCCATTTGATTAGAAACAGAAGCATCAACCTTTAGTGCAAAATCACTATTCCCAGGTACACCTAAAATTGTTATCCCACTAATTATATTTTTAGGCAACAATTTTGTGTCTTTTTCATTTTTTATTAATTCTAAATATTCTGATAATTCAGACATATTATACAACACCTCCTGCAATCATATTTCCTGTTCCAGAATTGTATAAGAAGTTTTCATTAACCTTATCATATAAGCAAACTTTATTGTTCATTTTATCTATTACAGGAATCCAATCTTTTATTAAAGTATCATTTTCATAGATTTGACAAGAATATAATTTATATTTACACAAATTAAATGGTTCTGTTCCATTATTAGCCATTGCTCCTAATAATAAATTATAATCAGCCGTAAAATTATTTACAGGAGTAAACTCAAAGGTTTCTGCTTCGTAATTATTTGTTAAATCTTTTATGTATATATTTCCATTATTAATTACTAAATTGAATTTAGTGGCAGTATAATTTCTAGTCGTTGAATATATTATCCTTCCATCATTTCCTATTTGTAGTATATTACCCTTATTATTATATAACCATGTAGCAAATCTGCCTGTATAAACCCAACCTCCATTAATGTATGTTGCTGTTCTTATACCAAATGGATTTTTATAATCTCCCCAATCAATAGATTCCATAATTATATCAATTTTAGTATTTTGATTTGGTTTATATCCTGTATCAATATATTGTGTTCCTGTTGATTCTATATATTGTAATTCGGTATATGGTATAAAATCTTCTAAAATACTTCTTGCAAGTTCAACATCTAGTAAATATTCTTCATGAGTTATATCTCCGCCACTACTAGACACATTTGTTGTTATTTCTACCTCATCTAATCCATCATATCCAGTATCTGGTGTTATCGTATTAGTTCCATTTTCTGTTATAGTAATTGATTTGTTTTGTAAATTTGGTGTTGGTATTGGCACATTTACATTAGCACTTGCATATTGGCTTACATCTGTTGTTCCATTTTGTATTATGTTTATAGAACCTGATGGGATTATTCCTGCATAAGTTCCTGTTAATTTTTGTCCATTAACATAAGCAGTTTTTCCTGTTACTATATCATTTGCAACAGCATTAGCATCTGTAGTATCTAAAACTTTTGAAGAACCTTGTACTCCTAAAATATTTATTCCACTTTTTATATTTTCAGGTTTTATTTTAGTACTCTTTTCTGTGAGTATTTGTTTAATTTTCGTATTTAGTATATCCATATTTATATCTCCTAAATTCCCAAAATATTATCTAAATCATCATTTGCTTCTGCGTATTCTTCATTTGTCAGTTTTCCTATTTCAATATCAACATTTGCACTTGCAAAGTTTGTTACATCATAAGTTCCATTTTCTGTTATTTCTTTTTGTCCCTGTGGCTCTATATAATTATTTGGAATAGGATTAACTGTTACTTGCGATAAAGCATAAATATTTTCATCTGGCAATATTGTTTGAATTTGTTTTGTTGGGGTAATTGTTTTTGATTGTATTTCAGGATAAACTTCTATGTATTCGGTTGTCTTATTTATTTTACCTTTTATTAATTGCTTATCAATGATTTTTCCGTTTAAACTTCCTTTTGCTACTATCATTCTTCCTCAACTCCTTCAGGATAAAGTCTAAAGATTTTTGCTCCTTTCTTGTCATATCCTATTATTGTTTGAGCTTGTGTGTCTGGATTTAATTGTATTTCATACCAATAATCAATAGGTTCATTTATAATTTCGCCTATTTTAGTATCTTCGGAAGTTAAAGATAAACTTACTTCTGTTGTTTTTTCATTAACAGTTATGTCTTTTTGAAGAACTATTGTAGAATAATCATCTTTTTTAAAAACTCCCAATCTTATAATATCTCCAACTTGAAATTCATAAGTACCATTATCTCCATCGGCACTTATTCCTAAAGTTGCTATATCTCCTCTTGTAATATGAATAGAAAAGTCTTTTTCTATTTTAAACATCTTTTCATTCTCCTCTCTTTAAATTTCAAACTTATTATACCATATTTTTAATTTTCTGTAAATTGAACAAAAAAGAGGTTATTAAAACCCCTTTTCTTCTAAATATAAATTTACTATTCTATTGATAGAACCATTACTTAAAGCAACCTCAATATTTTATTTTTAATCTGTCTTATTATTCTATTAGTTGTAGCAGTAGATATATGTTCTTCTAAACTTATTTGTACTATTGACTGTCTACCGTTTAAATCTATTAATCTACTAAATACTTTTCTTTGTATATCATTAAATCTTGCGTTTTTCAAAATATATTCTAGTTCTGGAGTAGTAAAATCAAAATTAATTTTATTTTCTTTTTCTTCTTCTAACCCTTTTCCCATTGGCTTTTCTCCTTATGGTTACTCTTTTTGTTTGTCTTGCATAACCCATAACTTACACCTCTATTCTATATTTTGTGTTATAGTTGAATTATCATTATAATATGCTTCCTGTGTTTGTTCTTCTGTAGTAGTTTCAAATTGATTTTCATAAATAAAGAATCCAATTATCATAGCAAGTATTACACCTATTAAGATAATTATTATTATATCTTTTCTTTTGCTTTGTGCCTTTAGTTCTTTCATCATCTCAAGTGCAAGTGTTTCTTTTTCCATAATAATCACTCCTTTATTTTGCAATTTTTATTGCTGGTAATTTTAAGACTTCATCAACTAATACATTTACACCGTGATTTCCACCTAATGCAGTATATTGTTCGAATAAATCACATAAACAACTTCTTGCATAATCAGGTAAATATCCTAATGATTGATAATTTTCACATTTGCTTACTATTTGTGAACGAAGTAAAATCATCATAGATTTTTCCATTACTTTATTGTTGTTGTCATTCTCTTGTAATTTAATATTTACATCATTTTTAAATGCTAATAATGTTTTATCACTATCTTTTGATTTCTTGTTTGCGTGTGTTTGTATTAATACCGTAACAAAACTTAAAACGGCAGTTATTATTACTCCTGCTTGTGTTATTAAGCCCATAATATAAGGATTTCCTTGCATTTTATTTCCTCCTACGTTTGATAAATTTATTATACCACTATTTTACAATTTACGCAACTTACTTTCTTATAAAAGCTTTTATTCCGTTTATATTGTCTTTACAACATAACTCTTATATTTATAGGAATTATTGTTTTATCCCCATTTGATGAAAATAATTTATCTGTTGAATTAAATAATTTAATCATTTACATCACCTACTTTACGATAATAAATATTCAAATTCTCCATTAATTTCATCATTTTCATCAATAGGATAGTTGCCGTTTTTATAAGTATCAAAATATACTTTACATCTCATTGGATTTTCAGATGTAAACACACCTAAATTTCCTTGATAATTTTCATTCATATAACCTTTTATATTATTAACAGTAATTGTACCATACAATGTTGAAATTGTTGCAGATGTATTATTTTTTGAATTATTACTAATTGACGCTGAAGGTGGTGTATCAAAATAAGAATTATTAAACATAATATGTTTTATGATATTATTTCTACAACCTATTAATCCTCCATTTGTTGCTCTTTGTAAAGAAGTTGATGTTACTGCTTTATAATTACAACTAACTTTAATTTTATTTTTTTCTATAAATAATGTAACAAATCTATCAAAAACTTTATTTTTTGTTATTTCATCATATATAGATGATTTCATTAATATTGTCATATTATCACCAGAAATATTATTTATTTCATTTAATTGATAATTTTGACCATTTATAGATACATTTATATAATCTGTTGTTTCATCTCCATGAACACCACCAATAAAATCGTTATTTGTTGTAAGTTTTACAGGTCCAATAATGTCAGTACCTTCAGGAACTATTACATTATCTCCTTTTTTTATTTCTTTTAAATTCCAGTTATTTGCATTTGTTGTTGCGTCAACTGTTTTAAATAGTGTTACATTAAATTGTCCGAATGTTATTTTATAATTTGTATTATTAATTTTTTGCATTGATACATTATCCGAATTTAATTCAACATATTTTTTAAATGGGTAATATTGAGAAATATTTTCATTTTTAGAAATTGCATATAAATTTTCAATTGTTAAATTTGATGATTTTGAACAGTTAAAAATAACATATCCATTATGATTTGAAGTATATATATTATTATTTATATTTTCTCTTTCAATTCTATTACCATTTTCATCATATTTTGTTACTTGTAAAAATAAAGGTACATTGTCAGTTACACCAAAATATTTTGAATAAAATATATCTCCTATTTTACATTCAATTGGATTAGTTAAAAAATATGTGTTTGAATTTCCTGTAATTAATCCAGAACTATTTAAATAAGCATTTAATAAACAATTTTCATAATCAAAATAATTATGTTGTTTTGTAATATCTTCAATATTTTTCTTATTATTTAATATTGTTTTTTCAAAATTTAATTTATATTCATAATTTGGTTTAGTATATTTAGGTAATTTTTTCCACAAAACAATATCATTTATACTTAATAAAGTAGATTTTTTTCTAATTGTAAACTTTACAAAACAATTTTCAGTTGCTGTAAAATGATTAGAAGATATAGGATTTATTCTTTCAATAAAATTACCTTGAAAATCACATATATTAACTTTCTCTATTGAAGCATATTCTACATTAATATTTGAACAATAAATTGTTTCTCCAGATTTTAAAAATATTAAATTACTTGTTAAATACTCATTATTTTCTATCCAATTTCCTGAACCATCATAATATTTATTATCAACAATATTATTTATGTCAAAATAATTTTCTGTTTCAACAATTGGATTTAATCTATCTCCAACACTTTTCGAATTTGATATTTGATTATTTTGTGTTAATGTGCTGTCATAAACAAGTGAAGCACTTTGATAAACTCCACCACTTACCCAAGCAGTACCATTATAATAATACCAATTGCCATCAGTAGTATTTACATATACTCTACTTGTATCAGTCATTTCACTTACAGAACTTGCTACTAAAGGACTTCCACTTGCTAAACTATTTATTTGATTTTGTAAATTTTCAGTTACTAATTGTCTATTAGTAATTTCTACATTTAAGTTATTTTCTATTGTTGTTATATTATTATCAATATCTCCTACTTCTTCATCTATTTTATCCCAATTATCATTTAAAGCTGTTTTTACATCAAAAGCATTTGTATTTGTTGCGGGATTATCGTGTTTAAATAATCCTAAATTTGTTGTTGTACTCATTATCTATCTCCTTTCTTTTTACCAATTATCTTGAACTTCTACTAATATTCCGCCTCTAAAGACTAATCTTTTCCAAACCTGTGCCGTTACTTGTCCACTTGAGTTTACTGTTAAACTTGTCAATACTGGAATATTAACAGTTTGACCAATATAATTTCCAACTTGATAACTTCCTAAATCGTTTGAAGTTGCAAAAAAGTCAGATGTTGTTGTTACAGAATGTAATGAACTTACATATAAAATTGCTATTCTATCAGAACTACTTGAAGCTATACTGTTTCCTGCAACACTACAATTATCTCTTACTGTGCAATTATCAAAAGTTCCGCTTGTTGCTGTTACAGTACCATTAAAACTTCCGCTTGTTGCGTTTACTACTCCATTAATAGTTGCATCATTGCAAGTCATATTTCCATTAGCATCAACATTAAACTTATTGCTTGATATTGTTACATTATCTCCAGTTAAATCTATGTTTTTTCCGTGCAAGTGATATTTTGTTTGCTTCAATTTGTATTTGTTCAGCAGTTTGATTAATTTTTGAAATAATTTCATCATTTCCCACCTTTTTACTTACTTCTGTATGTATTCCTGTTACATCTATTTGTAAGCTTGATATATTTTCTTCATTTGCATCAACTCTTGATACTGTTGCTGTTATTTGTTGTTGTTGCTTATCTACAATCAAATTGGTTTGATTTATTTTTTGGTCTGTTTTATCTGCCTTTGTATAGTCTGTTTCGCACTGTTCTGGCATTTCTGTGTATATTTGTTCTTCTAGTCCTTGTGTTATATCTATTTCATCATTCAACATTAGGCATTTGTAAACATTGCTTCCTACCTGTATATTATATATATCTCCTACTTCTAAATATGTTATTCCTGTTGATTTTAAATCTATTATATAATATTCTATTCCGTTTAAAGCATCTAATATTCCTTGTAAATAATCACTTCTATCATTAAAGTTCATTATTTGATTGTTTTTTATTTTTATTTCACATAATCCGTTTTGTTGCACACTTTCTTCATCTCTTAAATATACATTGTCACTTTCAGCACTTCTGCTTAAAACAATCGAATTGATTTTTCCATATTTTTTTGCAAAAGACACATCTACATCTTTTAAATAATCTTCACTTATTGTTTCGTTTGTTTCATTTATATATTTCACTTCTAATTTATTTAATTTATTTATACAAATTATACTTCCAGTTGCCTGTGCAATTTCGTCTAAAATATCTCTATAAGTATATTCTAAATTTTGATATAAGTCTGTTTGTATTTCTTTATCCTGATTATAAAAATTAGTTATTTTAAAATCAAGTCCTACTTTGTTACATAATGCTATTAAGTAATTTTTTATTGATATAGGATAAGTTATTTCTAAAGGTTCATATTGTTTCATTGTAAAAATCATTTTATCAAAACATTTGTGTAAATAATTATTTGTATCTGCATTATATTCTGGCTCTTCTGTTACTAAATAATCCCCTAAATCAACATATTCAAAACCTTGTAACATTCTTACTTCTGTACTATTTAATCTATCAACCTTCATTTGATGTACTTCTTGAACTGTATATCCTTCATCAACTAACACTCCAAATCTTACATTTACCCAAGTGTTTTTTTGTACTTTTATATAACTTTCAAAATTTAACTGTTTCATAACAGACTTTAATAAATTTGAATTTACAATAGGTGTTACAGAAAAAAGGTCATCATTGGTAAGCATCTTGTTGGTTCCGTTTTCTGTATATGTTATCATAACATCTAGTTGTCTACCATATTGCTTTATAGCTTCTTTAAATGCTCCACTTACTTGTTTCATATTATCGCCTCCTATCTGTTGCTATAAATGATAATTCAAAAGTATCTGCTTTATCCATATTTTTATATGTTGTTTCCCAATCTCCTGTATATGTTGTCATTGTAACATCTGCGTTTTTATTTGGGTCTCTATATTGTATTGTTTGTCTAGGATTATCAAAATGAGGAGCTAAATATATAAGTTCTGCATCTGTTAATTTTCTAAAGCTCATTATTATTTTAGGAAATATACCTATTAATGTTCCACTCATCTGTCCGCTTAATGTTCTTCCTGTATCACTACTCCACAACTTATTATATTGATACTTTACTTGTGTTAAGTATTGTCCCATTGATATTCCATCCATATACAAACTGTCTTTATTTATAAACATTATTTAGCTCCTTTCTATAAATTATATGCAAAACTATCTTCTGCATTTATTCTTCGCATTTCTCTTGCTATTTGTCTATTTCCTACTTTTGTTATGTTTGTTAAGTTTACTACTACATTTCTTCCTATTTCTGCTCCTAATTGTGCCATTGCTTGATTATCATCTAATGGAATAATTCCTTCGTGTCCTGCTTCTCCAGCTATTGCACTTCCTCCAGCAACTAATGTTCCTTTATTTGGCATATTTACAATTGCTCCTGTTTTTAATCTAGGCAAATTAAATGTTGGTAGTGTATTTAAGTTTATTCCTGGTACTGCATTTATTACACCAATTAGTCTATTTACCGCTCTTATAGGAGAATTTAATACTCTTTCTATTGTGCCTAAAACACCATTTACTATTGCTTTAAATACATTTGAAATTGTTTCTCCAACTCTACTTGCAATATCTTTAACACTATTCCAAGCTATTTGCAATACAGTTTCTAATGTGTTCTTTATCCAATCCCATATTCCACCGAATATCTTTTTAACACCTTCCCAAGCTTTTTCCCAATCTCCACTAAATACACCTGTTACAAATTCTATAATTCCGTCTAATATTTGTTTTATATTCTTAAATGTCATATCAAACCAATCAAGTATCAATTGTAAGTTTTCAACAAATGTGTCATAAATATTTCCTATAGTATCGCCAAACATTTCATGAACCCAATCGGATTTTCCTTTAAGCCAATCAATTCCGCCTTGTAAAAACTCTTTTATTTTATCCCAATTTTTTATTATTAATCCTAATATAACAGCAATTGCTCCAGCTACAATTAAAGGAACATTTCCTATTAATAATCCTAAACCAAGTACCGCTTCTCCAATTCCTTTTACTATTCCACCAAAGTTATCCCAACTAGGGTCTTTTAAATAATCCATTAATGAGCTAACTGTGTCTATAACACCTTTTATCATAAGTCCTATACCTAACCCTTGTATTCCACTTGCACCTAATTTTATTGCTATTAGCCCTCCAGCTATACCTGCTAATGTTGATAATATTTCATCTTTATGGTCTATTATCCATTGTAACCAAGCTGGTGGTTCTCCTTGCATTGCACTTAAATCAAAGCTAGGCATTCCAACCCCACCAGCTCCTGCACTTGTCCCTGTGTCTGACTGGTCTGTTAGCATATTAATTTCATCAAATCCTGCTAGTTGTTTCTTTATTTCTTTTACTGCTTTACTAGCTCCACTTGCTCCAGCTTTCATTTTATTAAAGTTTTCTGCACTACCTCTTGCAAATAAGTTTATTCCAAACCAAGCCTGCATTATTGCATTTATATATCCTAATAATTTCGCTGCTAAATTTACTATCCATTGTAAAACTGGTGCTATCATTTGTGTTAAAGCATATCTTATGTACTCCAAATTTGTTGCATATTGTTGGTCGTAACTTGCTAAATCACTTGATGCTCTTCTTAAAAACATAAATGCACTTCTTATTCCAAATATTCCTAATGCTAATCTTGCTACGTGTTTTACTGTACTTTGTATAGAACTTCCAACACTATTAAAGCTATTTTTTAGCTTTTCAACATCTGCTACTTGCTTTTGTATTTTTACATTTTCTATTTTTTGTTTATATTCACTTACTTTTGCATTTATTTCATCATATCTATATTTAGTTTGTGCTACTTTTTGCTCTATTGCATTTTGTTTAGTTAAAGCTTTATCAAAACTTGCTCCTAATTGTTCTAATGAGCCATAAGTGTTTTGTAAATCTTGAAATGTTGTAAATTCTTTTGGTGTTGCCTGTCCTGTTGCTAATCTATCTTGTACTTCTTTTAGTCTTTGATAGGCATCTGCTAAAGCATCCGTTTTTTGTCTTGCTTTATCTAATTCTTCTTGTTGACTTCCTAATTTTGCATCTATAACTATTTTTTTATCTTCTTCTTTTTTCATTTTCTTTTCTAAATCTGATATTTGTCTATCAAACTTATCTGTATCTAATCTTGTGCCTATTGTTATTTCGCCGTCCACTTTACAACCTCCTTTCTAAATTTCTATCCCTAAAGACTTGTAAAATGCCTTTGCACTTTCTTCTTGTTCTTTTGTCATCTCGATTTCTTTTTGTTTACAATATTTTTGACTTAATAGTTTTTGTGCTTCTATTAATCTCTGTCTTTGTTTATTGTCCTTTATCTCCTTTGGCTCTTGATTTAATATACTTATTATTCTGTTTAATATACAACAATTTCCAAATTCACTTGTACTTAAGCTTTCTAAATCATTATAAAAATCATACCAATGTAAATATTCTAATTCATAAGGGTCGTATTTATAATCAAATTTAAAACTTGCTTTTATTAAACCTATACACTTATTAAAATCTAACTCGTATTTTTCGTGAGGTTCGTTTTTAGCCTCTTTTTTGTCGTTACCTAATAAAAGATACTTCATACCTAATTCAAGTAGCTTATTTTGGTTTTTGCAGTCTAATCCGTTCTTCTCCAAATAACTTATAAATTATTGCTAATGCTCTTTCATATTCTCCAATAGATTTATCTTCTGCAATATTATTACATTCTAAAGCTACTCTAAAATCTGTATTAATTTTATATAATTTATCATCTACTTTTACATATTGTGGATTATTCAATTACATCATCTCGTTTTGCTTTATTAGAATATTTTGCCATTATATCTTTCTTTATATCTTCTGCTTTTATTTGTAATTTAGGAAGTATTGCTTTTTCTATTATTTCATCTATTTCATCTAGTCTTGCTAAAGTTAATTTTCTACCATTTAATAGCTTTTTAACTCCATCTTTTCCTAAAAACATATCATATATTTCAGCTTCTTTTTTATAAAATTCGTTTGTTGCTTTTATTTTAGCTTCTTCATTTGAGCTAAATAGTTTCTTGCCTTTATGGTCTTGCTTTTTATCAATTATTGTATATTGATTTTTTAAGTATTCTCTATTCTTTTTATCTGCTTCTGCCATATCTTGCAATATTAATAAATAATCTAAATCTCCTAAATTAAACTCTAAAAAGTTTCCTGTATCATTTCCATCTTCATCTTTTATTTTCAATCTTAAAATGTCTTTTGCCTTTTTAAGTTGAATCTCATTATCGCTTTTGATATTAATCTCTGCTTCCATAAATCTAATTCCTCCTTATATTTAAAAAAGACAAAGGCAAATATTATGCCTATGCCTTTTCGGTTTTGTTTTTATAAACTTGGTGTAAATGTTGGTACTCCATCTGCTATTGCAACAGTTCCATTTACTGGGTCTCCATCATAATATATATCATATTCGATTTCTTCTCCAGAATAAGAAGTAACTGTTATTATTGCATCACTTTGTTTTGCACTATAACTTCCTGTGCTTCCGCTCCAAGTATCAACATCTAATACTTTAGTTTTATAATTTAATTGGTCACGACCTTGAGCTATAAATTCAAATTCAGGGTCATTTTTGTAACATTTTTGTGTTACTGAACCTTGTTTTTGATTTGATGTGTGGTCGTTTCTTGCATTATCTTCTACAATCCATTTTTCTGTATCTACTTGTGGATTATATGATACTGCATATTCATTTACTCCAACACCTAGAACAGCCCAAGTTCTTGAATTTCCACTTGGTGTTGTATCTAAATATGTAATGAATTGACTTCTTTTAATCTTTTCAATATTTTCTGGTATTACTGCTAATCCCATTCTTTAATCCTCCTTTTTAAAATAATTTTGTATTTGCTTTGGTGTTAGAGGCTCAATAAAACCTTTTTGATTTAACATAACTAAATCTTCTTGATTTTTTACTTCTATTTCATCGCCTTTATCATAGAATATTCCATTATATTGGCAATTTATTTTTGCTATTGGTTTCATTTTACACCTCCCTATATTCTATTTGTAGTTGTATATCGAACTCTGCTGTGTTTGTATTCGCATTATTCATTGTCCCACAATTTAAACAACTTATGCTTTGTATTCCTTGTATATCTGGTAAATCATTGCTATCATTCTTTTGCTTAATTATCTTTTCAAATGTTTCATAAAATCCTATGTTTTCTATATTAGTCATTGTATCAGCACTATAATTCATACGGCTTCTAAATGAATATACATCTCTTTTTAAAAAGTTGCCTATTATCCATTGTTCTGTTGTTGGATTTACTGGTATTTTATCTAGTGAATAATTATTAGGCTCATCACTTAAAAAGTTTATATTCATTTCTCCATATTGTCCTATTAATTCAGTTATTATATCCATTAAATATGCTCTTAATTTTGTTACTCTTAAATTACCTATTTCCATGTTTTCTCACCTCATCTTGGACTTCTTTAACAACATCTTGCATTTCAGCACTAACCATTCTTTTATCCCAATATGGTCCTGTACCTGGTGTTGTATAATGGTCTTCTGGAAATTGATTCACATATTGATAATGTGCATATCCTTGTTCATAGGTTATATAATCTGCACCCATATCCCAAGTATCTCTTAATGCACCCGTATCCATTGGAATATATTTATCCATATGCTTTCTACAAGTATCTGTAAAGAATCTTTGTACTCTACCTCCAGGATTTATACCTAAATCAGCTTTTATTTGACTTATAGGCTTCATTTTCATTTTATTTTCCTCCTAAATGAACGTGTGGATTATTTCCATATTCATTTATAGTTATGCTTGTTACATTATAAAATTCTTCACCTTGTAAATCACTTTGCTTTTCTATATTAGGTTGTATGCCTATTGCTATAATATCTCCAATTGTAAATAAGTCTTTATTATCTACATATTCCATTGGTATTCTTATATTTACATCATTGGCATTTTCATATCCTTTATTGATAGAACTGCCTTTTCCTCCAAAGTGCCATACACTCTCAAATACATATCTATTCCATACTGGTAATTTATTATTATCTAGTGTTTTGTGATAATAAGTTATACTTCCATTTGTTATCATAGCTTACACCCCCACATATAAATATGGTGTGCCATCTTCTAAATAACATTCTGCTAAATATGTTTTTATTATGCCCTTAATGTCGTTTATTTTGGCTTTTAAGACATTTTCACTAGCTCCACTATAACTTATACTATAGCCATCTGTGCTTTCACTAGAAATTGATTTGTTTTGTGCATTATATGAATTATAAGTCTCTAGCAACTCAATTAATTTATACTCGCATATTTTAACTTCATTAATTTGTTCATCTAAATCTTTTAGTCTACCGAATGTATATTTATCAATGTTTTTTTGTGCTTCTAACTCTAACATATCAAAAGGTGTCTCTTCAAGAGTACCACCTAATTCTTGATATTCGTCATATGTCAAGTATTGTTTTGTAAACTCCATTATAGACACCTCCGTTTTAATCTTCTTTTATTTTTCTTTTCTTAATTGACTTTATTTCTTCATCATCTTTTTCAACTTTATTTAATTGTGGTTCTTTGTATGGCATATATCCTAAAGCCTTAAATGTTTTTTCATATCTTTGTGGTGTTGTTATTATTATATTTTCGCCTAATATATATTTTTCCATAGTAAATCACCTCTAATTAAGAAGCTGATACAGCAAATTGTGCAACTACTACTTTGCTTTCATCTGTTAAGGCTGCAACATAATGTTCATCTGCTCCAATTAGTGTTGTATAATTTCCTAATTTTCTTTCAGTTTCAACATTAGCATTTCTCTTTAAATAAATTGTTACTGCTGCTGTTTCATCTCCTGTTTGTTCCTCTGGTTTTAATTGTACAATTGGATTTGCATAATATGCTTTTGTTGCTGCTAGAACATAATCTCCAATCTTAACAGGTACTTTTGTCTTTCCTTGATATGTTGCTATATTATTTGCTGTTACTGCTGTTGCTCCTGATGTTGTGCTTGGAACTATATCATATTCAACTTTATTTATTTTCTTTGATGGAACTATTCTTGTATTAGCTATCATTCCAATTTCTCCACGCATTATAACATTGTTATTGTATTTATCATTAGAAATAAAGTTTGAGTCTTTTCTTAATGTTGATACTTGTGATGGAGAAATAAATGCAACTTTTTCTACATTTTCTTCTTCTTGGAATAAGTCAAGAGCCTCAACAAATCCATTGTAAGAAATTACTCCTGCTGTTTTATCAGCAACAAGTGAAGCTCCTTTTAATTCGTCCATAACATCTTGGTCTACTTTAGAAGCTAATGCTAATCCTAATTGATTATTTGTTTCTCCTACTGGGTTTCCATATCCAGATAGAACTGCTTCATCTGTTAATCTTACTTGTTTTACAGCTTTTTTAATTGTATATTCTGCTGTTGTTGTCTCTAATTTAGTTTCAGTTGCATCTGCTCCTTCTGCTAAATCTTCTGCGTCTCCTATAAAAGCATATTTTGGTACAGTAATTGTACTTCCTGGTCTTCCTTGTAAAGTTGTATCAATTTTTGCAAATGGTGTTGCTACTATTGCACTTTGTAATTTTGCACTTATCATTGGTGCCATAACTTCTGGGTCAATTAAATTTTCTAATTTTGTTAATGCCATTTTTAAATCCTCCTTTAATTATTATTATATTTCTTAAATAATTCTGGATTGCTTTCTTTCAATTCTACTCTCTGATTATATGACATCTTATCAAAAGTTTCTTTAGATACTGTATTATCAATATCTCCCATAGGTGTCATATCTTGGAATTGATTAGGATTTTCAAATATTCCTGCTTTATTCTTTGTCAATTCTTCAAATATGTCTTTTATTCCTTTACCTTGGTTTTCTTCTTTTTTCATTTCTGCCTTTATATCAGATAGCAATCCGTTTTTTGCATACTCACTACTAAACTTTCTATCTCCAAAAACTGCTAAAATATTATTATTTAATGTTTGTTCAGCTTTTGTTGCTTTTTCTTGTTCTATTCTAGCCGTTTCCTTTGCTTCAAAATCAGTAATTTTTTGCTTTAGATTTTCCATTTCTTCAGATGATGGAGCTTTTTCTATTTGTCCTTTTAAATCATCAATAGTTGTTTTATAGCTTTCAATGTCTTTTTTGTATTGTTCTTCTATTTTAGTTTTTTCATTTTCTACAACTTTACCACTTTCAGCTATAATACTTTTAATTTCATCTTTTGACAATTTAACCTTGCTCTCTCCAATCTCTAAATCTGTTAAAAAATCCTTTAAACTCATAATATATCCTCCTCGACTTTTTCCGTTGGTAGTCTCCAACATAGATTCAATATTTTATATAAACAGTTTATAAACAAAACTGATAAAACCTAAATAAAAAGAGCCTAGAAATTAATCTTGGCTCTTTGGCTCTACTGTTATTTTATTTATTGGTATTTTCTTTTCTTCTTTGCAACTTTTACAATACAAATATAAATATCCTTCTTTGTATCTGCAAAGTAATTTACCGCAACAACATTTTATATTCATTTGTTACCTCACTTGCATTATAACACACTTTTTAAAATCGTGCAACTCACATCATTCTCCTTGATTTTCTTCTAGGCTTTTCTATTTCCTCAACCTCATCTTTCAATATTTTTATGGCTTTTTTATCCTTTAAAAACTCTGCTCTTTCTTTATCTACATAGTATATTTGATTATAACTTATAAATTCTCCTAGTTTTGTATCATTATATCCTGTTTCTAATATACATTGTACTTTTACTAAATTATCCATATTTTACACCTCCTTTTAAGTTTTAACTCTATGATATCCTGCTACTTGCATTCTCTGCTTTTTAGGCAATAATCCACTTACTTTGCATAAATCATTATATTTGCTTGTTAATAATCTTATTTTATTTTGACTTTGTTCTACTAACTCATTATCTCCACTTGCTCTTGCTAGTATTTGTGTATCTTTTTGTTTTCTTATATTAAGTTCTATTCGCCTTTGTAACTGCGTTCCGTTCGTACATAGTATAATGTTTACCCTCAAACTCAAAACCACTTAAATTTGATTCTCGTATGTCATTTAATTGCTTATCTGTATATTCTGGCTTACTTACTCCTAAAACTATACTAAATATTTTGTGATAACAATTATATTCTCCAATATGTCTCTTATCTGCTCCATCATATTTATTGCCTTGATAATCTGTTGCTATTTCTCCATTTTCTAGTTTGTCATATTCTTCTATACTAAATTGTCTACCTTGGATATCTTGATGGTCAACCGCTGGATTACTATGGACTGATATTTCTATTCCATCCGCATTATATTCTTCGCCAAATCTTCGACTTGTTTCGTTATTTAAAGCTCTCATTCCATCTAGTATATTCATTCTTACTGCACTATCTAGTCGCCTTGTTCTACCGCTTTCATATTGTACTAAACCACTTCCGCCTAATTCTTTTAGTGTTTGTCTCATACTAGAATAAAAGTCTTGTTTGCCTTGACTTATACTTAATATTGCCTTATCTATTGTGTCTTGATACACTTGTTGCAATTGCTTAAATGTTCCATCTTGTATAAATCCTATTACACTTGTATTTGATATATTCCTATACATATCTGCCGTTATACTTGCTAAACTTTTAACCATATTCTGCAATGCTATATCTTTTTTATATGGAATATAATCAATGCCTCTATACTTATAAAATTGTTTTGCAAATTGTTTATTATTCTTTGCCACTTCTTCAAATATCTTGTATATATCTTGTACGTTTTTGCCACTTACTCTTGCTAATTCTTTTGCTATTTCGTTATAAGTTCCCCCATATTTCAATATTTGCTGAATCTGATAGGCTTGGTTAGGTGTTAATGTGCTTATTTGTTTTATTGCTTCACCTATTTTCTTTAAAATACTACTGTTAGCTTCTTCAATACGATTTGTTAATCTTTCACTTAAAGTCTCCTCAACTTCCTGACTTAACATTTTCTACCTCCTCTGCATATTTCCAAATATAGCCACCAGAAGTCTTATAGTGTGGTTTATTTTGACAACATTTACCAATATGGGCATTACTTATTCCTAATTCTCTTTCAACCTGTTTTGCACTTTCCCATTGTTTTAAAAATTCCCCATTTTTATCATACTGATTTACTTTTTTACTTGTTTTTGGATTATTTATCAATGCTTTGGATATTTTATTTAATCTTGTTCCATAATTATTGTTGTACTTATGTGTACACCATTCTAAATTATCAACACAATTGTTAAATTTATTTTCATCTTTATGATTTACACAAGGATAATTATTTGGATTTGGTATAAATGCTTCAGCTACTAATCTATGAACCGTTTTACTTTTCTGTGTTTTTCCATCACATAAACTTACAATTAAATACTTATTTGAAATTTTTTGCTCTTTTATTTTGCCTTTTTTTGTTACAATACTATTATTTCTAAGTCCACATTTTACACGTCTGTCTAAACTTTTTACATTTCCCAAATTGCTCACTTGATATAATCCTTCATAGCCTTTAACATCTTTCCAAATTTCT
>Ga0326512_10000696_pt1 | contig 28565 bp, 56 predicted proteins | sample 1_2617_0518_D_FD_203652 | JGI IMG/M metagenome (GOLD analysis project Ga0326512, IMG submission 203652) | Bovine rumen microbial communities from UC Davis, California, United States - 1_2617_0518 | ecosystem: Host-associated > Mammals > Digestive system > Stomach > Rumen | place: USA...
GAGCAGTATGTGGCTCCTAAGGCAATCCCTGCATACGTTGTCCAGAATCCTAACTGCTGCGCACCTACCGGCTGCGGCTGCGGTTCGTTCTGAGTAAGGCGGTGACGATATGGCTGCAGAATATCTTGCTAACGCAGTACAGGACGTGTCTCTGAACGCTCCTGTTAACTTCACAGCATCTATACCTTGCACTAAGGGATATGTATATCACGAAGATGAAACAGGTATTTTTATTCTCAGAGGTATCACTTGCGGACAGTGCTTCGCAACTTATCAGATAACATTTAACGGCAATATTGCTATTCCAGAGGGCGGTACAGTCGCACCTATAGCAATAGCAATCACCGTGAACGGAGAGCCGAGACTGACAAGCAGAGCTATTTTCACACCTGCGGCAGTTGAGGACTACGGAAATGTTACAAGCACGGCAATTATTAAAGTTCCTCGTGGCTGCTGCTTCTCATTATCGATTGAAGCAATACCAGCTACAACGGATCCGACAGTAACGCCTGCTCCGGTAATCGAAGTACAGAACGCAAACCTTGTGATAAACAGAATCGCCTGAAAGGAGGATATACATGAATAAGGAACTTGATACATTATATGAGCTCTGCGAGACTATCAGCATGGAGCTGGAAAGCTGTAACGAAAAGATCAGACAGGCTAACGGCAAGCTCAGCCCCGGAGACATCGACTATCTCGACAAGCTCACTCATACCATGAAGAGCCTGAAAGCCGTTATCGGTATGCTTGAAGCGCAGGACAGTAAGTATTCTGGTCACTTCTGGGACGGTAGATACTACTTCGACGGTGGCAACTCGATGGACGGTAGCTCGAACCGTGGCTCTTATGAGGGCGGCAGCTCCAACAGATCATATGGCAGAGGCAGAAATGCAAACCGTGACCGCATGGGCCGCTACGCCGAGAGAGGCTACAGCCGTGCCGATGCAGAAGAGGACTTCCGCACTGAGATCGAGGAGCTTATGAACAAGGCTCCCGATGAGCAGTCCAGGAAGAAGCTCGAAAAGCTCATGAACGAAATGAAATGATTAAAAGCCCTGCGGTTATTCCGTAGGGCTTTTGTTTATCGTTCTATTCGTGATTCTTGAAGAATTCAACTGACGCTGCGAGGAATGCTTCTGTATCATCTTTGTCTATGTCCTTGACATATTCGTCATAGTCGTGTTTCAGGATTATCCTGTGTATTATGTCGCTTACTGTGTTGCGGTAGTGATCGCAGAACATTTCAATTCCGTTAAGCTTCTTTGTGAGCTTTCCTTCATCGTCGATGTACTTATAGTTGATAGCTCTGATGATCCCGTCGTGAAGTCCTTTTGCAATGATGTATTCATTGCCTTTATAGTTGTAAACCTTCACTAATGTTTTATATGCTTCTTTCATAATTATGCCTCCTTTTTAATATTCCATGTAAAGTCTTCGATATCGTTTGAGAATACATCTATTGAAACGATTTCTGAGTAATACTCGATATTCTCAAAGTTGAATCTACTGTATACATCCATGAGGTTATTGAACATCTGTCTCATTCCTGTGAGCTTCTTAAAAGCGATATCACAACGGGTCCTTAAATAATCCTCTCTTGGATCCATGTTTGAAATTTCTCCTCTAAGTTCGAGATATCTCTTTAAGCCTCTAACTCTTGAATTAAAGATCTTGATATCCTTTGACATAAAGTCAAGGCCTTTTTCTAATGTTGTGTTCATAATGTACCTCCCTATTTATATTTCCATGTATGCATCGATGACTGCGCAAGCGTAATCTGCTGTTATTCCGAATTTTTCTCTCAGGGCCCATACACAGCCGCTCCATGAATCTACCTCATCCCATATCTTATCAAGAAATTCAATGTACTTCTTGTTGAGGTTCTCAATCTTAAAATCGTCTCTCATAATCTTTTCCTTTCTGCGGAGGTTTGGCCGCCTCCGCTCGGCTTCAGGTTTACCAGTTAGCTGTTTCTTTTACGAGTTCTTCGATGCTGAAGGTCTTATCTGTGAGGTTGTTTCCTTCCTCATCCATGTACTCGTCTGCTCGGTCGTTAAGGTAGTTCATAAGTTTGCTGTACTTGTTGTACTCTTCACATACCTTATCAAAAATCTCTGTAAATGTCATATTGATTCCTCCTTAATGGGTGGTGGTTTTTTCTTTCTGTATATAGTATAGCATACTTGCGCAAGTATGTCAAGAAAAAAGAAAAATAAAGATTGACAAAGTTTCAAGCTCAGTTTTGTGCATTCTGCATACTTGTGTAAGTATGGCAAATGTGGTATAATACTATAAAGGAGGTGAGCCTATGGGTAAAACATCAGCAGCTGCAAAGAACAGATATAATGATAAGGCATACGACAGAATAAACCTTGTCGTAAAAAAAGGACTGAAAGAATTCTATCAACAAAGAGCTGAAGCTCAGGGCCTGAGCCTGAACGCCTACATTAACAAGCTTCTGGAAGAGGACACAAAAAAATTCCCTGTCTGATCGGCAGGGGATTCGTGTCATATATCGTGTCATATTGTGAGAAAAAATACTTTATTTTGAGTTAAATTTCTTTAACTCTGAATAAAGATTCTTTTATTTATCAAGTAAATAAAATCCCGATATACCGCAGATGTTCGACTATCTGTTGATATATCGGGATTTGTTATGTGGTGGAGGCGAGGGGAATTGAACCCCTGTCTCGTAATGCGTTATAGCTTTGTATCTTCTGTCGTGTCATATATTGCGTCATAAATACTTTTAAAATAGCTGTCAATCTTATCATCCGCAGCCTGACGCTCAGCTGTAAAGGTGTGCTGATAAACTGACTTCATAACGTGTGGCGAGGACCAGCCGCCTCTCTCCATAGCGTACTTATCCGGGATGCCGAGTGCAAGCATAACGGAAGCGTTCATGTGCCTCAGATCGTGGAACGTCATAGGCTGTATATCGTTACGCTGCAAGAGCTTCACAAATCGCTTGTAAATGGCCTGACCTGATAGCAAGGTAAGATAATCCTGCTCCGCTGGAAGGGCTGAAATAAGCTCCAGTATGGGCTCAGGAAGACGTATCTGACGTGTACTTTCAATTGTTTTCGTAGCGTGACGTTCAATGAATTCATTATCAGCAGTAACAATTGTATCGCAAACTGTAAGCACACCATTGCTTATATTAGACTTCTTAGCGCCTCGAATCTCAGACATTCGCAAGCTACACCAGAGAGCCAGCAGGCAAGGCAGCTCTATCTCGGTACCTTTGATAACTCTGAGGATCTCCGTTACCTCAGGAAGTTGCTTTATTTTCTTGCTGTTTTTTGGCAGCGTTGTTCTGAGCCTGAGCTCAGGAGCATAGACATTCAGAACCGACACGAGCAGGCCGTGAGCGTTCCGGACCGTCTTAGGAGACTTGCTGAGGGCAAGGCGGTTTATATACGCTTGAACATCGGTTGCAGTCAGGTCTTTGATATATTTGTCGCACAGCTCTGCAAGGCTGTTTCTGCGGTCCTTGCGATATCCTGAGATCGTTGTCGGTGATAATACGTTCTCTTTGAGTGCTATATACTCATCGATGCACTCTCCGACCGTCTTCCCCTGCTCCTTCTTCTGCTTCTTTCCTGCCTGCCATTCCTTAGCCAGGAACTCGGCCTCGTTCTTGCCAGCCTTACCGGGGAGCTTGGAAGTGAAGGAAAGATACTTCCCTGTTTCGCTGTCGTATACTCTGACACGCCAGGATCCAGAGGGGAGCTGTTTAGCTTTTGCCATAGGATCACCTCATATCTAATCGTTCAAAAATGAGTGTTGCTTGTATCTTGTCTCCTCCGAGGAAACCCTTTGAACCTGATGAAGTTGTTGTTACAGTGTGGAGCCTATACCCTTTTTTCACCTGTGCATTTATTACACTTTGTAAAGAACCTAAACTTCCATCACTTGAACCAGTTCCGAGAAGTTGCTCAGTAAGAACCACTTGCTTTACGACGTAAGGCTCACCTTTCACTTGTTCACCTGAACCAACTTTATTGTCAAATCCAAACATAGTGTTCCTCCTTTGATTTTGGCAATATGGACATACTTTTGCTTTTTTATCAATCATATTATTGCAATATTTGCATTGCTTCATCTTTTTATTAGGTTTATTATCTCCACGATAATACTCATATTGTGTTTGAGTTTGAAATTCATCCACATCAATCACACCTTTTTCATAATGAAACTTCTATTTTTCAGAAAGTTTATGCTTCTGCTACATTTCCGAGTATAATATAATCACAGGCAGGTCCTGAAGAGCCGTCAACACGCAGCACAGTTTTAATATATTTACTCCGATCAATATACTTTCCACGGTCTCACCATTGGCGGCTCAATCTTTTTTAGGGGTGGTATCATTGACAAGAGAAGAAAAGATCGAACGTATAATATACTTATTAGAAAAGCATGGTTTTATTCCTCTTCCAGACCTTCCAGAAAGCCAAGCAAACGGTCAAGCCGAGAATCAGGAAGACTAATAATCTTTGATACAATAACGCTTCTGACGTTGTCAGGGGCGTTATTTTTTATGTTCTCAGGTGTATAAAGGTATTTTGTGCGGCCTAAGAGTAAATCAATAGAAACATCTATACAATCAGCTATGTCAACAACCGTCGATATACCCACATCTGTGCCCTTTTCGATTTTACCGACAGTGTTTTTACCTAAACCACATACTTTTAATACCTCTGATACTGATTTGCCATTAGCTTTAGCTGAACTTTTGATATTTGCTGCAAATTCCTGTGAATTATACATAAAAACACCCTCTTTCTTTTGTATAAATTTACGAAATCACCTTATTAGGGGGATTTATACTTGACTATCCCCTGATTAGGTGATATAATACTATTGTACAGTGAAACAACACATAAAAACAAGTGGTTCACAAAAGGACAGTTTTGCGAACATATATATTTATATACACTTTCATTATAACTTGTTTTTGTGAACTTGTCAACACTGTTAAGTATACTTTTTATGAATGGGAGGTTGATAATTTATGAAATTCTCAGACAAGGTCAAATATCTGAGAACGAAAAAAGGCTTAACACAGGAAGAACTCGGCAGACTTACCTATTTATCGCAGAAGACAATACAAGCTTACGAGAAAGGCCGCATTACTCCGAGAATGCATACAGCCGTACAGCTTGCAAAGGTCCTGAATGTTAAGCCTGACGATCTTATGAATGATGAAAAGGTGGTCTAATATGAATGATGTGCGAAAAGATCATCAAAGGCTGCTGAACAACCTGAAGCTGCTCCAGAAGCAGCACTCGGTATCAGAGCTTTCTGGACTACTCGGCATATCAAAGCCGACCTGGATCGCAAAGATGAAGGAGCCCTGGCGAAAATTCAGTTACGATGATTTCCGTCTCATAGCTAAGTATTGCAGAATTGACTTTGCGCAGCTTATGGACGGTGAACTCAAACTTAGATAGGAGTGAAAGAACTATGACAGACAGAGACAAAGCCGCAAGGATCCTTGCAAAGCTTGCACAGATCCACAGACCGATGGTCTTCAAAGAAGTCGAAGACATACAGTACGGTTGTACTTCTGAGGAGCTGGACTTCTATTACTTCTGGATCGTGATGGATGGAGAATGATTATCAAGATAGAAAGCCGTGACGAATGGCTGAAAGCACGGCAGAAACAGGGAATCGGCGGCAGTGAAGCAGGATGCGTTATCGGTATGAACAAATATCAGAGCAACGTTGAACTGTGGGAACTGAAAACAGGAAAGCGTGAAGCACCTGACCTCTCAGGGAATGCAGCTGTGCAGTTCGGAAAGTTCGCTGAGCCGCTTTTGAGAGAACTGTTCAAACAGGACTATCCCGAATACAGCGTTGACTATCATGAATTCTGGATGTACGTCAACGACAAGTTCCCTTTCATCTTTGCTACACTGGACGGCGAGATCACAGCCCCGGACGGTTCAAGGGGTATCCTTGAAATCAAAACAACAACGATCCAGAACCGCAGTCAGTGGGATGAATGGGATGATAGAATCCCGGACAGCTATTATACACAGATACTTCATCAGTTAGCTGCAACAGGATGGGATTTCGCTATTCTGAAAGCGTATATCCGATATCACGTTGACGGCGAAGTGAGAGTGACGATAAGACATTACAGAATAGACAAAAAAGATGTACAGGAAGAAATCGACTTTCTGATACAACAGGAATCGCTATTCTGGCAGGCGGTACAACAGGACCGCAGACCACCGTTAATATTACCTAATATCTAATCAAAGGAGAATGTAAAATGATGGAATTAATTTTAAAGTCGGTAGAAATCAATTTGCCGCAGGAAATCGAGAACCTTGAAGCGTTAAAGGCTGAACTTGCTCCGAAGCTTGACTATTACAACAATCTCGTTGTTACTGAGGACAGCATCAAGGCAGCTAAAACAGACAAGGCTAATCTGAACAAGCTGAGAACAGCAATTGAAGATCAGCGCAAGTCTATCAAGAAGCAGTATCTTGAACCGTATAACTTTCTTGAAGCACAGTGCAAGGAAGTTGTTGCTCTTATCGATGCACCTATCAAGGCAATTGACAGTCAGATCAAGGCATTTGATGAGATCGAGAAGCAGAGCAAGTACAAGGAACTTGAACAGGCATTTGCAGACCTTAATGCTCCCGAATGGGTAAAGATCGAGGATATTCTCAACCCAAAATGGGGCAATAAAACAGAAAAACTTGACAGCTTAAAGGCTGAAATGGCTGATAATCTGAAAAAGCTGACAGATGATTTTGACAAGTTAGCTGAGATGTACGGCGATAGAGAGTATTATTTGCCGATAGTCAGCAGATTCAAGACAACCAAAGACTTTTCACAGACTGCTGTTTATGCAGTACAGCTTGAAAGTGAGTATAAGAAGGAACAGGAGCGCAAGGCAAGAGAAGAAGAACTCAGACAGCAGATGCTGAAAGCAGCTGAGGAAAAGGAAGCCGCTGAAAGCGTACAGAATGCACCAGAACAGCCCGAACCTGAGCAGAGTGTAATTACACCACCGACAGAGCAGACAACGGTTAACGTTGAATCTGAACAGTGTGAGCCGATTCTGAAGGGCAAATTTGAAGTTGAATGCACAAAGTCACAGCTGATAGCACTGAGAGACTTCATGAAGTCACAGGGTATCAAGTTTGAAATAGTTAAGTAAAGGAGAAAAATATTATGGCAGTTAACAATAGCTTAGTTGCACAGCAGAACGGTGCAATCCAGAAGAAACAGGGCTTTTCAGAGGTAATCAACAGCGTACCTTATCAGCGTATGATCGCTAACACGTTGAAAGACAGAGCAACAGCGAACCGTTTCATTTCCTCTATCGTTTCGGCAGTTGCAACATCCCCGGCATTACAGGAATGCACACCAAAGACAGTTGTTTCAGCTGCACTTCTCGGCGAGGGACTTAAACTTTCGCCCTCTCCACAGCTTGGACAGTTTTACATGGTCCCCTTCAAGCAGAAAGAAAAGACCGACAGAAACGGAAATGTTATTCAGCAGGCTTGTACAAATGCAACGTTCGTTCTCGGATATAAAGGCTATATTCAGCTTGCGACAAGATCAGGAGAGTATAAGCGTATAAATGCAATGCCTATCAAAGAGGGTGAACTCGTAAGATACAATCCTTTTGATGATGAGATAGAACTTGAATACATCGAGAACGATGAACTCCGTGAAACGCTCCCGACAATCGGCTATTATGCAATGTTCGAGTATCACAACGGATTTAGAAAAGTCATGTACTGGTCAAAAGACAAGATGCTTGCACACGCTGACAAGTATTCAGCTGCATTCAGCTCACAGGGATACAAGGATTTACAGGACGGCAAAGTGAATCAGCGTGATATGTGGAAGTATTCAAGTTTCTGGTACAAAGATTTTGACGGAATGGCTTGTAAGACAATGCTCAGACAGCTGATAAGCAAATGGGGCCTTATGAGCATAGATATGCAGAAAGCGTATGAAGCAGACGGCGGCATCATCGGCGAAAACGGAGAAATCACATTTGCTGACGGAGTGCCAAAGGAAACTGCGCCCGATACTGCGCCGATTGAATATGTTGAAGCTGAATCAAATGAGCCTACACCGGAAGAACCTGACAATTTCGCTGATATCCTCGGAGGTTAAGTATGAATAAAGTTGTTATTATAGGCAGGCTGACTTCGGATCCAGAGCTCAGGCAGACACAAAGCGGCATATCTTCATGCCGCTTCACAGTCGCAGTCAACAGAAAATTCAAGAATCAGAACGGTGAGTACGATGCAGACTTCATTAGCTGTCAGGCATGGAGACAGACAGCCGAATTCGTATCTCGTTACTTCACAAAGGGCAAGATGATAGCCCTTGAAGGTACGCTGAGGACCGGCAGCTATCAGGACAGGAATCATTCAGACGTTACACACTATACAACAGACGTATTCGTCGAGAACGTTGAATTTTGCGGCGATAGTAAAGGCAGTAATAATAATACTGCTCAGCAGTCAAGCGGCGCTCAGAGCGTCGTGCAGGCCGCTCAGAATGCAGGAGTTCAGACAGAACAGATGGACTATGGCAGTCTCAGCGACTTTGAAGAAATTCTCAGTGATGGCGATGTACCATTTTAAACAAAATTTAGTATGATCGGAGGCGGTAGAGTGGCAGAGAAAAAGAGTATCATGCTTTACTTAGATACAATCGATCAGTGGGATATGCTCACTGATGAGCAGGCAGGCAAGCTTATAAAGGCGCTTCTGCGCTTCGGCAACACAGGCGAACAGTTTGAGACAACTGATGGTATGCTCAGAATGGCCTTTGGATTTATCGCAGCTCAGATTGAGCGTGACAACGAAAAATGGGAAAAGACCTGTGAAAAGAGACGTGAAGCTGTTGCAAAACGATGGAATAAGAACAATACAAAAGATACAAGTGAATACAATAGTATACAAGTGAATACAAAAGATACAGATACAGTAACAGATACAGTAACAGATACAGTAACAGATACAGTAACAGATATTAATAATAATATTATAGGGGCTGAAAAGTCAGCCCCACCGCCCACAAAATCAAAAAGATTTGTCAAGCCTACCATCGATCAGATCAAAGCATACTGTCAGGAAAGACATAGCAGTGTAAGTCCTGATAAGTTTTACAATTACTACGAGAGCAACGGCTGGCGAGTTGGTAAGTCTGCTATGAAGGACTGGAAAGCTGCTGTAAGATCGTGGGAATCAAACGGATACAATCATAAATCAGAATCATCAGTTCCTGATGATGTTGACAAGTACAAATGTGTTATCAATCAGTTTTAGGAGGTAACTATGGATGAGCGTATCAAAAAAATAGCTGATTATTATGGCTTTACTTCACAGGCTAATATGCTGTGTGAAGAATCAGCTGAGTACATGGTTGCATTAAATAAGCTTCGGAGAGGAAAGCCCGAAGCTTATGCAAACGTCAAGGAAGAAGTCGCTGATATAATCGTTGTTGCAATGCAGCTGAGATATCTTCTCGGTGCTGATGAGATAGATAAGATAATCAGCGAAAAGCTTGACCGTCAGATACAGCGGATTGAAGCGGAGAGGGAGTGAGAGCATGGATGAGTATATAAGCAGAGAAGAAACAGTTAAGGCGTTTTGTGAAAAGTGTAAAGGATATTATGACGGACATTGTATTCATAGGGGCGAATGCGACATTGATGTTATAAAAAACGCACCTGCCGCAGACGTACAGCCTGTGAAGCATGGAAAGTGGAACGGATATACCTGTTCTGAGTGTAATGTTTGCACCGACTATTTTGTATCGGGCGATTTTTACTTTGATGAAAAACCAAACTTCTGTCCTAACTGCGGTGCACGAATGGACTTAAAGGACGGTGATGCGAAATGAGAAAGAAACTTGATTATAAACATCTGATAGAAGATGTTTGCGGGTTTACGTGTGAAAATGATAATTACAGTAAACCGTTGCCGTCATTGAAAGCACAAGAAGCATTAAATGAGTTATGTGATTATTTTCTCGGTGATGATTGGTATGAACTAACAGGGCAAACACATCCCGAAATAGTGAACTTTGCTATTGTTGAGGAAATAGAAAGGCGGTACAAAGGGACTAAAATAAAAAGGAACAGGAGGATTGAAAATGACACTTGATGAAGCAATAGAAGAACGTTTGAAAGTTATCAAAGTACAAGAAAAACTATATGAAGAATCTTATTCCGATGAATCAAAGGAAATAATAAAAAGTGCTATAGATAATGACCGTCAGCTTGCAGAGTGGCTCAGAGAATTAAAAGAAGCAAAGCGACTTCTGAAAATGGCAGTTGAGAGTTTGCGGTGGCTTGCGTTACACACAGAAGATTCATATGGTTCATGCGTGATAAGAGATGATAATGCACACAACAAATGTGATAATTGTCCTTTAGATAATCCTGAATACACAGATTGCAAGTGGGAATACGAAGCCGAAGCTTTAAAGCTGATGGGAGAAACAAATGACGAACCGTGAAAAACTCAGCCGCATGGCATTGATTGACCTGTTGATGTATCTGGACTTTTGTCCGAGAAGCATGAAAGACTGCAAAAGCGACTGCTACAAATGCCGTATGGACTGGCTGAAAGAAGAAACAAAGGAGAAATCATCATGAATGAAGACTTTACATTTTACTATCAGGGCAGAGACGGTACAATGTGGTACAGATGCACAAAATGTGGATACCTGACAAGAGGTAAACCGAGAGTATGCCCTGTATGTGAGGGCAAGGGAAGGAGAGATAATGAGGATGAAGATTGACTTTTGCGTGTACGGAGATCCAGTCGGTAAAGGCAGACCAAAGTTCAGCACGGTCAACGGTCACGCTGTTGCATATACGCCGAAAAAAACAGCAAACTATGAGACGCTTGTACAGCTTGCATATCAGCAGAAGTACGGCGGTCAGAGCTTCGACAAAGACGTAAAGCTGAAAGCTGAGATTACAGCATTCTTTTCAATTCCGAAAAGCACAAGCAAGAAAAAGCGTGAGGAGATCTTCAGAGGAAACATCAAGCCAACAAAGAAGCCTGACTGTGATAATATCGCTAAGGTTGTGCTTGATGCACTGAATAAGGTTGCATACTATGACGATAGTCAGATCGTCAGGCTTATGGTCCAGAAGCTTTACAGTGATGAACCGTGCGTTATAGTTCATATATGGGAGGATGATGGAAATGATAGTCAGAATGATGGATAATACCTGCGTTATATGCGGTCAGATTATACCAGAAGGGCGGCAGGTGTGTCCGATCTGTGGAACAACTGATGCTGATATCTTCGGCAAGCTTATGGGAAAGCCTGCTTCGGAAGAAGAATTCAAGGTTGATGATGAGTTGGAGCAGGCGTTCCATCAGGGATTTGAGGCAGGGATGAAACACGCTTGCGAGCTGAAGGAAGATAACAATCGGCTACAACGTGAGAACGCCTTTTTGAAGAATCAGCTGGAACTCAGAGCGAGAATTGATGATATGGACGGTGAGTATGAATGACAACAGATAAACTCGAAAAGCTTAACTGCTTAGCACGAAAAATCGATTTCTTGAAAGAAGATTTGGAAACTTTGAACTATATCATCAGAGACGAAGACAAAGATGTGTCACTTACTGCAAAAGATGGACGTAAACTGTATGAAGCTTCTTGCTCAGTGAGAATTCCGAGAAGTCTCAGAAGCTTGATATGTCAAGAGGTACAGAACAAGCTTGAAAGAGAACTGAAACACGCCGAAAAAGAGTTTGAACAGGAGGGCTGATAATGTTTACAATTAAAACTGAAAGTGGAATTCTTAACTACGATATGATTGAAAGTATCTATATCGTAGGTGACAAAGGTCGTGGCTACACTGACTGAGGGCGCAGCAGGATTTGACTTTACTATATAGGAGAACGAAAAATGAAGAAGATCTTATTTATCATAGCATTGCTTGTGATGTCCATTAGCATTACAAGCTGTGAGACTGTCGGAGAAGGAACTTGCATCGGTGAGGAGGTGAGTGATTTGGGATGACCCTTACAGACGTTATCTGGTTCCTGATTCTGCTTATCGTAGCGAGAGTATTCTATTGGGGACTTAAAGAATTTTCCTGGAAAGAATACATATACAGCCGGGAACATCCGACACTGCTCAAAATGGAAGAACTGCGAAAACAGTATGACGGTATCGACGATCTTGAAACGATGGTTAAGATCGTCGAGAAGAATCCTGAGGTCGAAGTCTATGTATATCTGACTTACAGCGATATCGCAGGCGGTACCGACAAGGAAGTAAAGATACCAGTCACACCGACATCGAGAATGTGGCAGCTCCTCTGTGAAGAAGAGAAGAAGCGTCTCTACAAGGAAATCGGCAAGGCAAAGAACATCTTTCGCCTTCCCTTCCACGACTGATAAAACGTTACGGTATAGGAGCAAAACAAGAGCAAAAGGATGAACAAAGAACAGGGAAGTGATTGTATAGAACGGTTTAAAAACCCTGCTCTGAGCCGTGTGAACGGTGTACTCACTGCATACTGCTGCGTGTGCGGTGAGTATATCGGAAACGAATATGACACAAGTTACTATTCGTTGATCCGCCGGAAATATTGCAAAGATCATGCCAAAGAATACAGGGATATTCAAATGGCAATTACCAGGCGGCAATCAAAGGCAAAGAAGCAGAAAACAGTAAGAGAAATGCAGACCAGCCTTGACGAGGCTATGAAGACAATGAGAATGCAGCAAGACTACATTAAGTCACTGCAAAGAGAAATCGATGATTTAAAAAGGAGTAATTTAAAATGAAAAAGTATAACACAGCAGCCGTTGCACTTGCACTCGGCATCTCAGAAGTATCAATCGAGGATAAAAAGGGCATGACAATAGCTGAGATACTCACACTGTCAGAGAATCCGAAGCTAAAAAAATACGATGAAGAAGCAGCTATTATCCGCAAGCTGATCTCAGACATAAAGGCATTAGAAAGATGAGGAAGAAGAACACAAAGCGGAAGGGCGACCGCTATGAGCATTATGTTGCCTGGAAGATGAGGTTTCACGGTTTCATCTTTGTGAAAGTCCAGGGGCGATCTGGGGATTATGGCTGTGATATAACAGCTCATTGCCTGCCATTCGGTAAGATAGTGGTTCAATGTAAATCATACAAAGGTAAAGTCGGAGTACAAGCAGTACAGGAGATATATGCCGCAAAGCGTTACTATCATGCAACGAGAGCGGCGGTCGCAACAAATTCAACATTCACAAAGAACGCTGAGAAGTTAGCAAGGGCCTGCGGCGTTGAGCTCTGGGCGAGATACTAAGGAGGAAAAAGATGAAGAAGACCGAAAGCCTAAAAGGATTAATTATCCTGATAACAATAATCGCTATTCTGCTAATAGCAACTCACGGTGAAGATCTTAATAAGATACCAGGCGTACAAGTCGAGGGCGGCGGAGTGACAGTTGATATCGGTGACTATCACTATTACACAGAAGGGACGTGAAGACGATATGAAAGTAAGAACCGACTGCAACAAATGCAGAGAACGCATTTACAAAGAGGCAGAAACTGATTTTCTGAAACATGAATACAAGTTCTTCAGTGATTCTGCATACAGCCTGGCAGTATTCGCTACGGCCGCAGCGTTATGCGTTCATCATCGGCGTAAACGCTCTAAGAAATATATTCAGCAGTTCTTCGATGAGATGTGTTTTATATTTGATTATCCTGAAATCATGGGTAAGCAGATAACAACTACCGAAATGGTGAAGTTCCTGACTGAGGCATACGGCATTGACTTCTCGAAAATCAAATTGCATTTAGAATCCGAGGAAGAATTTATAAGAGATGTGAGGTAATTATTATGGATTTTGTTTTAGGAGCGCTTACTGGCGCAATCATAATGGCTGCTGCTGTTGGTGTATCGATCACTTACGAGCCGTATGCTAAGATCACAGAGTACAGGCTGATGCTGGACTTGGAGGACATCAATGACGGAAACAGAGATGAGAGACTATCTTGAAGGCCACTTCTATGCAAGCAAGAAGATCAAGGCGCTTCAGGCGGAAAAGAACAAGCTGAGCTCAACAACTGAGATATCTGATATCGAAAGCGAGATAATAAGTCTGAGGGATAAGCAGCGCACTATCAGAGAGCTGATAAGCTCACTTCATGATGATGATCTGGAGGCGGTCCTGATATTCAGATACATAGTTCATAACACCGAAGAGCAGACAGCCGAGAAGCTTAATTATGCTCCTCGGACGGTGCAGGAAAAGATTAAGAAGGCCGTCAAGAAATTATGTGCTAAAATGTGTGAAAATGTGTGGTAATGTGTGATAACAATAAGTATAATGAGGATAGAAAGCAGGCGGACCGGAAAAGGCAGACTTTCGGGAGCGCTTCATCCCTGTGCTCCCTGTGCCTCCGCCTATTTTCCATGTCTCTTTTCTTTTGTTCTACACAGAGTGAAGCGAAGGCGGTATGCGTTGCGGCTTATACCATGCCGCCGATAACGCTTCATCAGAATTAATGTAAGAAACAAGGTAACTACTTGTAACTTGCACCATAAACGGACGGGACAGAGAGCACCTCCTTTGATTAAGAACAGAATTGCCTTACAGCCTCTCACTGTAAGGTTTTTCTGTATATGAAAGCGGTGAAATAATGAATGTACATGAAATACCAATCGAACAGCTTAAACCTTACAACAGAAACGCAAAAAAGCATTCAGAAAAGCAGATAGAGCAGCTCATGAAGTCCATAGACCTGACTAAGGGCCTGAGACAGCCGATAGTTATAGACAGCAATAACGTTGTTGTATGCGGCCACGGAAGGCTTGAAGCAGCTAAGAGGCTCGGATATATCACAGTCCCATGTGAATGCATAGACGATATGACAGAGGACGAAATCAAGATGTACAGAATACTTGATAACCGTTCAGCATCAATCGAATATGATCTCGAAATCGAAATGGGTGAGCTCATGGATATTGAGTTCGATGTATCAGAGTATGATATGGATATCAGTCAGCTTGAATATGATATCGCAGAACAGCAGGAAAAGCACCAACAGTACAAAGAAGATACACAGCACGACGTATTGAATATAGTCAATCTGGAGAAAGGACAATTTCTCGGTGAAGGCTTATATGATATACCGATTCTGGAGCCAGTCACAGAACTGCCTCCGATTCGTGAGTGGATCTCCTTCAACTATGTACTGTCTGACAAGGATCCGGAAGGAACAGCATATATGAGTACATCTTACAACGCAAAGAACAATCCGTTCGCTCCTGGCGCTCCTGGTGGCGGAGGCCGTGAAGTTGTTATGAACGTAAAGGCAGCTGCTAATACTCAGGTTGTATTCGGTGCAAAGAAGCAGTCAGAGATCGTTATAAACAAGGGCACAAACATGAGAATAACAGGCATACACTATGACGGCACATATGCAACTCCAAGAGGCAAGGGAACAAAGCCGAGAGTTGTAATTGATGTCGAAACGTATTAAGGAGGCAGTAAAATGGCAACAAAGAAGACAAGTCCAAAAGACTATGATAGATGGGGCAATACAGGAATCAAAGTCCTGAGCAAACCGACACCGAAGAAAACAACAAAGCCTACATCAAAAGGAAAGAAGAATGGCTAAATCAAGAAGAGGCGGAAGAAGAAGCGGTGGCGCAGGCGGTTCAGGTGGACCGTCATTACCTCCTCCTTCAGATCAGCAGAATGCAGCAACTAAGTCAGACGATACACAGCAGGCCCCGGCAATGTCTGCACAGTATGACGCATTCATGAAGATGTCAGATGATCAGAAAGCGGCTGCAATCGTTCAGGCGATAAGTCAGGATATTCCGGATCATCTCAACAAGGGCAGCGACTTCCAGAGGCTTATATACAACCTCGGCATGAATGACAAGCCACAGGTCGTTGATGATGCAACATTGAACAAAATGAACGGTACTGAAATATTCAGGACTGTAAACGCTGTATACGACAGGGCAACAGACCTCAGTTTCACAGCTCCTCAGATAGCAAAGCAGACACAGGCAGGTAAGATCACACGAGTATCAAGTGATAGTTCTGCGGTTTATGGCGATGGAATTTACTTTGCAGACAGCCGAAGTGGAAGTGCAGTATACGGAAGGACACGAGGAAACGTGCAGAAAACTTGTATGATGAGAGCAAAGCTGAATAGTAACGCCAAAGCAATAGGATATTATACGGCTGCTCAGGGAGTAAGTCACGAAATAAATAGCGGTTCAAAGCTTGGACAGGCACTGAAAAAGTGCAATTATTCGTCAAGAGCAAGTGTTTACGCACTTGCAAAAGGATATAACGTCATTGATGCTGGTAATGGTTATTACAGCGTGTTAAACCGTAATGCTGTAACAATGAGCCAGAATGTAAACGCAATATAAGCGTAGAAAGGGATAATATGAGTAAAACAGTCAATTTAAAAAACATTAAAGGCGATATTGATAAGAAGTTTGAAAGACTTTCACCTTCTGCTGCAAGGCAGATTGATAACGGCGGCACAAAGGCTAAGAAAAAGACCTCAAAGCCGAAGAAATGAGCGTAGAAAGGGGTTAGTATGGCTAACGAGCAGAATTTGATACCGGGATCACATCCTCTAACCGTAGAGGAAGCGTCGAAGGGCGGTAAGAACTCTGGTAAAACTCGTCGGCGCAAAGCTGACCTCCGAAGAATGGCTCAGCAAGTCCTTGACGGAACATATACAGACAAGAACGGTAACAAGTTCACAGGCGAGGAAGCAGTCATAAAGGGCCTTATAGCTAATCTGACAGACCCTAAGGGTAAGAACTGGGGCAAGGCCATGGACTTGCTTATACAGCTTATAGGAGCGAATAAGAGCAAGGAAGAAAAGCAGCTCATGAAAACACAGATCAAGATACTGCAAACTAAGGCCGAACTTATGACCGGCGCTGATACAAGCGCACTTGATCACCTCGATGAAATACTGAAGGAAATGAGAAAAAATGCTGAAGCTCAGTCCGAAACAGAATGAGTACATAAGGCAGGCAAACAGCCGATGGAATATCAAATCGGGCGCTGTACGTTCGGGCAAGTCCTTCTGTGATGTTGCATATATCATACTGTCAAGGCTCAGAGCCGTGAAGGATGAGCCGGGACTTAATGCGATTATCGGAGTATCAAAGGAAACTGTTGAGAGAAACGTTTTGCAGCCGATGAGAGAAATCTATACTTCCGAAGTTGTAGGCACTATCAACAGCCGAAACATTGCAATGATCGCAGGCGTTCCGGTTTACTGCCTCGGAGCTGAAAAAGCTTCTCAGGTTGCAAAGATACAAGGTTCATCAATCAAGTATTGTTACGGTGATGAGGTCGCAAAGTGGTCTCTGAATGTCTTTGATATGCTGAAATCACGACTTGACAAGCCTTACAGTAAGTTTGACGGCTCCTGCAATCCAGAGGGCAAGATGCACTGGCTGAAGCTGTTTATTGACCGTGAAGACCTTGATATTTATGTCCAGAAGTACACGATATTCGACAATCCGTTCCTTGATAAGGACTTTGTCGCAAATCTATGCAATGAGTATAAAGGAACTGTATATTATGACAGACTGATACTCGGCAAGTGGGTAAACGCCGAAGGAATCGTTTACAGTATGTTCGATGAAGCTGTGCACGTTACAACAGAGGAATTCGACTTCAAGCCTGCATACTATGTCAGCTGCGACTATGGTACACAGAATCCGACAGTATTTCTGTTATGGCATAAGATAGCAGACGGTCGGTGGTTATGCGAAAAAGAGTACTATTACAGCGGCCGAAAAGAAGTCAAGCAGAAGACCGATGAAGAGTATGTAAACGACTTATTCACGTTCATAGGTGATATATATATCAGCGGTATGATTGTGGATCCTTCAGCGGCCTCCTTCATTGCAGCACTCAGAAAACGAGGTATTACAGTTATACCTGCAAACAATGCTGTTCTTGACGGTGTACGCTTTACAGCAGGCCTGCTGAATACTCAAAAGCTTTTATTCAGGCCTTGCTGCAAGAATACGATAACAGAATTCAGCGTTTACAGCTGGAATCCAGACACTGAGGAAGACGAGGTTATAAAGGAAAATGACCACTGCATGGATGCAATGCGTTATTTCTGCTATACACACTTAGCGACTTCAAAGGTCGGAACAGCTAAAATCAGATAGGAAGTGAAACAATGCCGTTTCTTTTAAAAAACACAGACGAGCTCACACCTGATTTAATATGCAAGTATATACAGCTGCACATAAATCAGACGAGCGACAGATATCAGCGCTTACAGGACTACTACGAAGGAAGACACGATATCTTACTCAGAGAGCCAAAAAGGCCTGATGAACCGTGCAATAACTTAGTATGCAACTATGCAAAGTATATCTCAGACTTTGCGTCAGGTTATCTTATCGGTGAGCCTATATCATACCAGACAGAAGATGATAGCAACATAGATGATCTGATAGCATGGTTCAAAAAGGCTCAGACAGACGTGCAGGATATGGACAATGCGAAGTATCAGTCAATCTATGGCGTGGCCTATGAGCTTGTATATATGAGCTCAGACGATTCACCAACGCCGAAGACAGCAAGTATTCATCCTTCACAGGCATTTGTGATATACAATAGCACTGTTGAGCTCCTGCCTGTTGCAGGTGTGTACTACTACGAGCAGAGAGACCCGAAGACACAGGAACTCACAGGTTATACAGTTGAAGCGAGCACAAAGGATAATCTCATATACTTTGATGTTACAAAGGACTTTGCTGTTGACGGTGAGGTTGAATATAATGAGAATCCGTTCGGAGCAGTAACGCTTATTGAGATATACAATAATAACGAGCTTCAGGGTGACTTTGAGCAGCTTATACCGCTAATAGACGGTTACAATTGTCAGCAGTCCAACAGAATTGACGATGTTGAGAACTTTGTTAACTCTCTCATGGTCCTTACAGGCCAGACATTAGGCGATACGCACTCAGAAAAGGCTGAAACATACAGGGATATCAAAGAGAATGGTGTTATCGAGCTCACTCCTGGAAGTGATCTTTCGTTCCTGACAAGACAGATTGACCAGGCAGGAAACGAGATGCTCAGGCAGTCAATAGCTGATGATATACACAAGTTCTCTTGTGTTCCGAGCATGACTGACAAGGACTTTGCAGCGAATGTTTCCGGTGTAGCAATGCAATACAAGCTCCTCGGCCTGAATCAGATCACGAAGATCAAGGAAAGATACGTAAAGGAAGGTATCAGAGAGAGAGTTAATCTCTTTAATGCTATTCTTGAAGCAAAAGGCAAGAAACCAGTTGATATTGACAGCCTGACAATTACTATCAATCACAGCCTGCCGAAGAATCTTGTTGAAATCGCTCAGGTTGTCGGAAACCTTGAAGGATTATGCAGCAAGGAAACACTTGTTGCACAGCTGCCATTCGTTGAGGATCCGGAAAAGGAAATCGAAAAGGCAACAGAGGAAAGAAAGCAGCTCATGGACGAGCAGTTCGTAATGCAGTCAGCCGTAATTCAGGCTGAGGCAGAAGCAAAGAACAATGACACGGAATGAGAAATACTGGATTGATAGAGCGGACAGACGCATGGATAACTATACATTGTCCGCTATTGCACAAGCAAGAATTATTAATCAGTCATATAACGCATTGTGCAATTATGTGCAATCCGAAATAGCAAAGATTCTGAAGCACACAGGCGGCCCTGATACGCTTGCATATGAATACCGTATCAAACGGTTAAAGGCGCTCTTAGAGCGCACAAATAAGCGTATGCAGCAGTTATATGGTGTAAATCTCGGTGATACAACAGCATTCTTAAAAAAGATAATTCCTGAAGCGTATTATCATACGATATTTGATATCGCACAAGGAACAGGAACACAGCCGATGTTCTCAGCAGTCAATCCTCGGCTGATAGATAAGATCATAAATGAGGATTGGAGCGGTCAGAACTATTCAAAGCGCATATGGAGTAATACAGATGCACTTGCTGAAAAGATAAGGGAAGTCCTTACAGAAGCAGCAATGAGCGGAGAGAGTATATACAAGACCTCCAGAAAGCTCTCTGAGGCCTTTAATACAGCCGCTTACAATAGTCAACGTCTTATACGTACTGAGACAACATACGCCTGTAATCAAGCGGAAATGCTGTCATATAAGGAACTTGACATAGACCGTTATGAATTTGTTGCAACGCTTGATACACGAACTTCAACGATTTGTCAGAAGCTTGACGGTCAGATCTTTGAGACGAAGGACGCAAAGGCAGGAGTGAATCTGCCTGCAATGCATCCGAACTGCAGAAGTACAACAATACCGTACTTCGAGGACGGTATGCCAACAGTGAGAGCTGCACGAGACGAGAACGGCAAGCGCATCAAGGTTCCTGCATCGATGAAGTATGACGAATGGTATAAGAAGTACGTCGAACCGAAGGAGCGACAGAAACGGCCACAGAAGCCGCCTAAAGCACAGCCTGGTACATCGGTACCGGTAGAGATACCGATGCCACAGGAAGGAAACGGCGGCTATACAGACGTTAAAATACCGAAGAGAGGTAAATAATTATGGAAGATTGGAAGGACAGGCTGAAAGCTGAGTACGCTCAGACCAAGGAGCGTTACGAAAAGCTGAAAGCCTATAACAACAAACAGGAAGTGGAAGCCAATCTTATTGGTGACCGCATTATGAAACAGGAAGATTATTACAGCAATCGTCTGTTAGCGAGACAGCAGGAAATCATGGCAGATTATCTCAAAGTTCTTGAACTCCGTGCAGAGCTTGCACACATCGAACTGTAACCGACATTATTGTCGGTCGCAAAGTTCCCGACATTCGTGTCGGGAAGATATCAGCTTAGTATAGTGGAATTATGGCGGTCTCCAAAACCGAGGACGGGTGTTCGATTCACTCAGCTGGTGCCAAGCCGACGGGCCTATAAACGGAATTGTCTACTCAGACGTTAAACGGAGGTAATGTATGAAAAGAATTTTTAGAATCCCTATGCAGTTTTTCGCTGAAGAAACGGTCGAAACTGAGCCAACAGGCGCAGCAAGCGTACAGGATGATTCAGCGCCACAGGGAACAGAACCGCAGAAAACAGATCCTGCTCCTGCTGAGAAGACGTTCACTCAGGAAGAAGTTAACAAGCTTATTTCCGAGCGCTTAGCAAGACAGCAGAAACAGTTTGATGCTAAACAGGAAGAAGCTGCAAAACTTGCAAAAATGAACGCTGAGCAGAAGGCGCAGTACGAAGCTGAAAAGAGAGAAAAAGAACTCTCTGAGAGGGAAAAAGCAGTCAAGGAAAAGGAACTCAGATTTGAGGCTCTTAATATCCTTGCTGAAAATAACCTCCCTTCCAAGCTCGTTGAATGCCTTGACCTGACATCAGCGGAAACTTGCAACAAATCAATCGAAAATCTCAAAAGCGCATGGGCTGAGGCTTTATCTGCCGCAGTTGATGCCAGACTGAAAACAAATCCGCCTCCTGCTTACAGCAGTGGCAACAGTAAAAATGATGCTTTCCTTGCCGGATTTATGGAGGGATAAGCAGAAAGTGAGGTAAAAAATGCCAAGTATTAACTTAACAACACGATTCAGTGGTAAAGTTGATGAAGTAATCACAAACGGCGCACTCTCAACAGCTTCAATCAATACAGATTATAGCTTTGTTGGTGCACAGACAGTAAAAGTATACTCTTTTGATACTGTTGAGATGAATGATTATGTTCGTTCAGGCTCCAACAGATACGGCACACCAGAAGAGCTCGGAGACAGCGTTCAGGAAATGACAATGTCTCAGGATAAGGCGTTTACATTCACAGTTGACAAGGGTAATGCAAGCGACACAGAACCGGGCGTTCGTGAGGCAGGCAAGCAGCTCCGCAGACAGACTGACCTTCAGATCATCCCTATGCTTGACCAGTACCGCTTTACAAAGATCGCTAACGCAGCAGCTCATAAGTTCTATGCAACAACAGCACTGACAGCTTTAACTGCATACGCTGCATTCCTTGCAGCTAACGAGGCTATCGACGAGGAAGACGTACCTGCAACAGGTAGAATCTGTAATGCAAGCCCTGCATTCCTTAACCTTATCAAGCAGGATCCTAATTTTATCAAGTCAGGTGATTTATCACAGCGTACACTCTTCAACGGCCAGATCGGCGAGATTGACGGTGTAGCAATCATCAAGGTTCCTTCGAAGAGACTTCCTGCAGGTCTTCTCTTTGAGATTACACATCCGATGGCTTGTACAGCTCCTGTCAAGATCAATGAGTACAAGCTGCACACAGATCCTCCTGGAATCAGCGGTATGCTTGCAGAGGGCCGTGTATATCATGATGCATTCGTGCTCAACAACAAGGCAAGAATGATTTCTGCATACTATGGCGGCGGTGAGAATTCACTTACTCTTGATGCTAAGGCAGGCTCATCCGCAACAACATCAAAGGTAACTATCAGCGGTAACACAGCAGGCGGCACTCTTGTCTATAAGGGCGATTATGCAAGTGCAGCAACAGCAAGCGGTGCTGTTGATATCGGTGATGATGTATCATCATTCACTGCATTCCCTGCAAACGGCGTATGCACAACAGCAAGCGGTAAGTATATCGCAGTGGCAGTCAAGGACGCTGACAACAAGGTTGTTGCTTCTGGCGTTGTTGCTGCTGTTGTTGGATCATGACAAAACTTGATAAACTCTTAGTGCTTCTCGGTAATCCTTGCGAGTGCAACGAGGAGACAGCCGAAGTATGTCTGAGCATGGCAGAAGATGCCGTGCTCGACTATATCGGCCGTGAGGAGCTTCCAAAAAGCGCTGAGAGCATAGTTATAAAGCTGGCAGTGATATATTATAACCGTCTCGGCAACGAGGGCGAAAACAGCCGCTCAGAGGGCGGTATAAGTCAAAGTTTCAGCAATGATATTCCGGCTGATATCCTGCGACAGCTTGCAAATTATCCACGAAAGGTCGGTGTTATCCACAATGAGGCTATCGAGGAATAAACAAAGACCTGTCTATGTGTTCAAAATGGTGGACGTAAAGTCTGACTTTGTCGGAACTGAGCGTAAAATTGACCTTGTAGGCCGTTTTAACTGCATCGTCGAGACTGTGAAAAAGTCAAAGAGTGATGATACAACGACCGAAAAGGAAGTTATCTGTAAACTGACAGTTCCGAACGGATATCATTTCAAGGAGGGCTTTATGGCATCATTTGACAGCTGTGAAAAGCCTGATATGAAGATAACATCCGTATCAAAGTACACAAATCACAGCGTATGTGAGTGCGTATCATGGAGATAAGTTTCCGAATGGAAGGTATGCAGTCACTTCAGCGAAAACTGAATACCGTCAAGAATCTTGAACGTGATCCAAGGGTGAATCAGGCTCTCGGACGTGGAGCAAAGCTAATTCAAGGAGCTGTAAAACTTCTAACCCCTGTTGACACTGGAAATCTCAGAAATAAGATTTTTGCTGAAGAAGAGAAGTTTATGCAATGGATTGTTGATACAAACGTCGAATACTCACTCTATGTTGAATTCGGCACCGGCAAGCTCGGTGATCCATCCGTACCACACACAAACAAAGAGAGCTGGGTATACTATTCTGACGCTCTCAAACGATTTGTAACTACTCACGGTCAGAAGCCAGCGGCAATGTTCCGGGATGGCTTTAGTCAGTCGCACAGACAGGCTTTCCAAATGATTAAAAGAGAAGTGGAGGAGATAATCAGAAATGCTTGACGTTTTAAAGAAAATATCGAATCTGCTTGAAGGCTTAGCGCCTGTCGAATTGGCTGGCAGTGAAGCCGAGCTGAAACTTCCATCGATTTACCTTACTGCAATATCAAATCGGCCTGATGTCAGCTTTGATCACAAAGACTTCCTGACAGCTATGCAATATCAGATCGATATTTATGCGGAACATCCGCAGAAATGCATAGAAATGGCGCAGGCAGTCGATGAGATAATGCAGCGTGAAGGCTGGACACGGAGTAATGGTTTACTCTTAGGAAGACAGCGTTATACACTGACTTACAGAGCATTAGTCAGTGAAAAATACTCTACATATAAGGAGTGATATAATGAGCGAATTTAACAGCAAGGGCACGATTCTCAGCGTTGCAACAGTTCCATCAGGCAGCGCAGAACCGTCATATAAGAAGCTTTACGGACTGTTTACCGTCCCCGAAATGGGCGGCACTCCGGAGCTTATCGATGTAACAAACCTTGAAGACAGCATAAAGAGAAACATTCTCGGCATCCAGGACACAGGAACACTTGACTTTGAGTTCTATGCGACTGAGAATGAAACAGACACCACTGAGCAGGTGCGTGATACCTGGAATATCCTGAGAGGATATCAGACAGCGGACACACTTCTCATGTGGAAGCTTGAATATCCTGACGGCGAGGGCTTCACCTGGAAGGGCAAGTGTTCAGTGCGTCGCCAGAGTGTAGGCGTTAACCAGGCTATCAAGTTTACACTGACAGTTGGTCTCGATTCCCCTCTCGAAGACCTTTAAAGGAGTGACCGCATGATGAAACCATATGAAGTTTTAACAGTTTGCGGCAGTGAGTATAAATTCAAGCTCACTACCGCAAATGCGGTCAAGCTTGAAGCTGAGCTGAAAACAGACCTGCTCAGAGGCCTTGAAAGGCTCGGAGAGATAGGTGTACTTGCAAAGTATTACTATTATGCAGCTGTCAGCCTTAATGACAGCATAAGCAAGATAGATGATGTATATCAGCTCTTTGACGATTATATCACTGACGGCGGCACTTATAGCCAGCTTCAGGACCTTATCGTTGAAATCATGCTTACTTCGGGTATTCTGTCGAAAGAGGCGTATGATGTATCAAAAAAAATGACAGAGGAACAGAAAACAGCGTTACAGAAGTTACTGAACTGATGTATCGCAAGGCTCTTGAAGTCGGCATATATCCTTTTGAGTTCTGGGATATGACACTTCAGGAAGTTCGAGACACCGTAAACTCACGAATCAGGCAGAAAAATGATGAAATCTATACTCTGTCAGGAATGATCAGAGTTGCGGTGCTTTCTGTTTTCCCCTCATCAGGCGTTTGGTTCCCTGCTGCTCCAAATCAAGAAGAAAAGCAGGGAGACTGGAAGAACTCAAAAAATTATCTTAAAGCACTTCAAAAAATTCATAAAGGAGGTGCATAAATGGGAATAACAACAGATGAACTGAGGATCCTGCTCAGAGTTAACGGCACATCAAGCTATGTTAATCAGATGCAGCAGGTAACGAGAGCAACAGGTGGCTTTGACAATGCCGCTGGTAAGCTTATATCAACGCTTGCAAGGCTTGTCAGTATCGGTGCAATAGTACGATTTGGTAAGCAGTGCATAGATGCAGCATCAGACTTGCAGGAGGTTGCAAACGTTATGAACGTAACCTTCGGTGATAGTGCGGTGATTGTTGACAGATGGGCTAAGACACAGGCAGCAAGCTTCGGACTTTCTGAGACAGCTGCAAAGCGATACATCGGAACATATGGAACGATGGCTACACAGTTCGGCTTTACCAGGGAGCAGGCCGCAAGCATGGGAATTGAACTTGCAAAGCTGACAGGTGATGTCGCAAGTTTTTACAACATTGACGATAAGCTTGCATCTATCAAGTTAAAATCCATTTTTACAGGTGAAACAGAAACCTTAAAAGACCTCGGTGTTGTTATGACACAGGCTCAGCTTGACGCTTACGCTCTGGAAAAGGGCATAGGCAGAACAACAAAGCAGATGTCAGAGAACGAAAAAGTCGCTCTCAGATATAGCTTTGTAATGGACAGGCTCAGTCATGCTCAGGGTGACTTTGCAAGGACCTCAGACGGCTGGGCTAACTCAGTAAGACTCCTGAAGCTCAACCTTGAAAACCTCAAGATCGAGATAGGAAACCAGCTCCTGCCGGTAGCCGGTCAAGGACTGGCAGCAATCAACAAGGGACTGCAGACGCTGTCTCCGATACTTGTGAGCGTAGCGACAACAATCAAGCTGTACGCTCAGGCGTGGAAGAATGCATCAGAAACAACCAAAGGAGTTGTTAAAACTGCTATGGCAGCGTTCGCTGTAGCGATAGCAGCTCCGAAAGTAATAACTGTTGTGAGCAAGGCGATAAAGGTCCTCACAGTTGACGCTCTCACGCTTGGCGGCGCTCTCAGCTTCGTGGCAGGCCTTGCAGGCATAATCCTTGCAGGCATAGCAATTGCAGACCTGGCAAAACAGGTCAAGGAGCTCAGAAGCACGACAGAAAACATATCGAATATCGGAGAGAGTGCAGATGTCAGCGCAGATGCTGTCGGCAACCTCTCAGACGCTATGGACGAACTCGGCGACAGCGCTCAGGGCCTTGATACCTTCCTTGCAAGCTTCGACGAGGTAAACAAAGTCGGCGGTAACAATTCTTTGATGTCAAATCTCGTTAATACTGAAGACCTTGCAAATATCCTCGGCGTGGCTGACGGTATCGGAGATATCAGCAACATGGTTGATCAGCTCAACACAACAATGTCTGAGCTCTCAATGCCTGATCTGAGCAAGGGTACACTTCTGGATCCAGCATGGTGGCAGCAGAAATGGGAACTTGTGAAAGGCTTCTTCAGCACATTTTTCAACGGTGAGTGGAAGGCGAACTGGAATCTCGGTTTTAATATGATCGGTCAATGGTTCGAGGAAAAGTTCCCGAATTGGTCAAGGTTCTGGGAAGGAGCAGGCGCTCAGTGGGCTGATACTTTACAGCCGGTTCAGAATGCACTCCAGAAAATATCTGATTTCTTTGATACAATAGCCGAAAAATTTGAAAAATCAGCGTGGTTCAAATACTTTGCCGGAGCCGGTGCAAATCTTGCAGATCTTCAGGACGAGGACAATAACGGACCTGAAACATTCATGTATACATCGAAAAGCGGCACAACAAGACCGGTCCTGAAGTACAACACCGACGGCACCGAGACAGACTTGTACAAGAAGTACTTGGCAACTCAGGGCACTCAAAACAAGACTGTCAATCAGACCAACGTCACGAACAACAGCAGTCCGACAACAGTACAGGTCAATCCGACGATCATGCTCGACGGTCGAAAGATAACCGGAGCTGTTATTGACGGAATCAATGCGATAACACGTTCAAGCGGTAAGTCTCCGCTTGTGGAGTAAGGAGGATAAGCAATGCTAAAGATAGGCAATACAACACTTCCGCCTCCTAAAAGCGTGACATATTCGCAAAATAAAATCTGGTCTCAAAACACCGGCAGGCTTGATAACGGCTTCTTTGTGGGTGAGCTCATAGCGATCAAGAAAAAATACGAAGTCACATTTCCTCCGCTCAGTACCGCTCAGCTGACAACAGTCAGAGCAGCAGTAAACGGAGAATTTGAAACGGTGCAGATAACCAATGCGGAAGGCGGTACAGATACAGTGACCGCATACTTCGGAGATCTGACCGTAGAATCTTATTCGTGGCATAACGGCATAAAATACGCCATAAATGCCACAGTATCAATCATAGAGAGGTGATAGTATGATACCAATAAGCGGCAACGTGAATGCAATGCCGAGAAAAGTCAGCTGTAAGCTGGTCATAGGCGGTAATACTATCACCGACGTTAAACTGCTGACATACAACTCTGACTGGTCGGGAGATATCACGATAGGTCAGGTTGTTTCGTCATATATCAACTGCACCATTCCGACACCGGGCTTCAGCCTTACAGGTGCTAACGTCGCACATAGTATGGGAATCGGAGATCCTGTGGAATGGGTTGCAATCGGACAGTATACCGTGGATAAAAACAGCATCCGAACAAGGCAGGGTTATACGTCTTTTTCTGCATACGACAAGCTGCACGATACTGTCAACACATATACTGCTAACGCTGCATATTCTGAGACCTTGCAGGGCCTGTGCAATGATGTGTGTAATCAAATAGGCATCGGAACTGTGGGTAATTTAGGAAACATCGGAGCGATAGCGGTAGAAAAAGAAAGTCTCAACGGCTATACGCTGAGAGACGTTCTCGGCTTCGTGGCTGCACTCTGCGGCAAGAATGCATATCTTGATGCAAGCAATAATCTTGTTCTGAAGTGGTTCAGCAGCACGAGCTACACGGCCGACAACACAAGAGCCAATGTCCCTTACGTCGGGGAGAATGACTGTACTGTCGGCAGGATCATCTGTCAGGGAGCTGACGGAACTTACACCTATGGATCAGGCGAAGGAATTTTCTTCACCTGTCCGATTGTCAACGAGGATAACTGGCAGAACCTTCTGAGCTATCTTCACGGCATCCTCGGAATTACCTATCGCAAGGCTGACGTTGATATTCCTTATGGTAATTTCTGCTTACAGTCAGGCGATATCATCACTGTCACAACGACAGGTCAGACATTGACTGTGCCTATCATGCAAAACTCATGGACTTATGATGGCGGTTTATCGTCTTCCGTATCAGCGTATGGTGTGAGTGATTACAGCGGCACAGCAAACAACGCAGAACGCT
>Ga0326512_10000697_pt1 | contig 28518 bp, 28 predicted proteins | sample 1_2617_0518_D_FD_203652 | JGI IMG/M metagenome (GOLD analysis project Ga0326512, IMG submission 203652) | Bovine rumen microbial communities from UC Davis, California, United States - 1_2617_0518 | ecosystem: Host-associated > Mammals > Digestive system > Stomach > Rumen | place: USA...
CATTATTTCAACTTCTATATGTTCTATTTCAAACTTTTCAACACTTACGGAATAGCAAAATCCTTTGTGGCCGTATTCGTAAATGATTATGAGGCGACATCATTAGGGAAACAGGCAACGGAACACCTTTCCGTCTCCTGTAACACACGAAACCCGTCCGGCCAGCATGGCATTCGTAATACGCCACCACCGACCAGACGGGTTTTTCAGCATCCTTCCGCATATTCACGGTACTGTTTACGGAAACGAGGCGTTACCCTAGTATCGCCACAACGCGCTCCACCGCCTCACGCAGCAGATCCTCCGACTTCAGTAGACTGAACCGCACGTAGTCCTTGCCGACATGCCCGAAGCAGGTGCCCGGCAGCGCGGCCACGGCGGCGCGTTCCAGCAGCAGGTCGGCGAACCGTTCGCCGGTCAACCCCTCGGGCGCATGCACCCAGGCATAAATGCCGCCGTCCGAATCGAACACGTCAAGTCCGGCTTCACGCAAACCACCCGCCACGATCTCGCGACGCCTCGCATACCGCTCGGCGAGTTCACGCACGCAACTCTGGTCGGATTCCAGCGCCGCGGTGCCGGCATCCTGAATACTGGACGTGATCATGGAACCCATTTGATAGTGGTACTGCTTCACATGACTCACGATGTCGTCGTTGCCTGCGATGAACCCGGCACGCCAGCCCGCCATCGCATACATCTTCGAAAGCGAACACACTTCCACCGCCACGTCGAACGCGCCCGGCAACGACAGAATGCTGATCTGCTGGTCCTTCACGCCGAGCCCCGCATACGCGAAATCCTGGATGATCGCGAAACGATGCTCATGCGCCAGTTCAATCGCCCGCTCAAGGAATTCACGCGGCGCCTGCGCACCGGTCGGATTGTTCGGATAGTTGAGAATCAGCACCTTGACACGTTCCCAGGTCTCGCCCGGCACCGCGTCGAGATCGGGCAGGAAGCCGCGTTCGGGCAGCGACGGCAGCAGAATCTCCTCCCCCTGCGCCATCACCGTCATGCAATGGTACGAAGGATAATACGGGTCGGCGTAGGCGACCGCGTCCCCCGGCGACACCAGCACCGCGGTCAGCGCGGCCAAACCGTCGACGGCGCCTTCCACCGCGAACAGCTGCGTATGCCAATCCAATTCCACGCTGTACGTGCCGCGATACCAATTCGCCGCCGCCTGCAGGAAACTCGGCTTGCCGTCGAACGGCGAATATCTGGCGTTGGCGGGATCATCCACGGCCGTTTTGGCAACATCGCGGATGAATTCGGCGGGAAACGCGTCAGGATTGCCTTTCGCCAGATCGATCACGTCCGCTCCGCCCGCCACCGCGGCGGCGACCTTACGGTCCATATCCGCGAACACGTTCGGCGGAATCGACTGGGCGACCGTGGTGAACGCCACCGGAGAACTATGGGAAGTCATATCGGAAACCTACCTATCCATATCATGCGGGCCGGTTCGCGCCGGCCACGCGTCGCGTCGCATCGGTCAGTGCGTGACCTTGCGCGCCGCCCAATCGCCGATCCACTGGATGATCTGCACCAGCACGATCAGGATGACCACAATCGCCACCAGCACGCCGGTATCGTACCGGTTGTAGCCGTACTGGATGGCCATATCGCCGATCCCGCCCGCGCCGATGGTACCGACCATCGCCGAATAGCCGATCAGCGAGATGATGGTGAGCACCACACCGCGAATGAACGAGGGCAGCGCCTGTGGGAAGATCGCGTCCACGATGATCTGCCGCGTGGTGGCACCCGTGGAAATGGCCGCTTCCAGCAGACCGGGGTCGACTTCGGAGAATGCGCTTTCCGCGATGCGGGCGAAGAACGGCACGGCCGCGATCGACAGTGAGATCGCGCCACCGGTGGGCGTGTAGGGGTCGCCGATCAGCAACTGCACGACCGGGATCAGCACGACCATCAGAATCAGGAACGGCAGGGATCGGATCGCATTCACGATGAATCCGACGACGACGTTCACCGCATGGTTCGGCTTGAACAGACGGTTCTCGGTCAAGTACAGCAGCAATGCGATAAGCGTTCCCAGAACGATGCCGATGATCGCCGACACCACGACCATGTACGCGGTGTCGAGCAGGGCCTGGCCGAGATTCTCCTGCAGGATTTCCAGTGTTTCACTCATGATCATGCCTCCTTATCCGCAGATTCGCCCGCAACGCCGGCGTTCTCACGCGCCGCCGCCAATGCCGCCCTGTCGAGTTCGCGGTACCCGAACACGTTCGCCTTCAATTCCTCCAAGGCGCGTCCGAGCGTGCCGTCACCGCCCGACACCAGCACGATGAGGATGCCGATGGCCTGCGCTCCGAAGTATTCGACGTTCGCATGCAGAACGTCGATGCTCACGCCGTAGCGTTGCGCGACGGCGCTGATCAGCGGTTCAAGCGCCGACTCGCCCTTGTACCGGAGTTCCACGATGGTCCCCTCCGGCAGCGACGGTACGAGTTGCGGCGGCACCGCAATGCCGAGATAACGTTCCACGAGCGCCTTGGTGGTGGGGTGCTTCGGCGCGCTGAACACGTCGAAGGTGTCGCCCTGTTCGACGACGATGCCGTTCTCCATCACCGCCACGCGGTCGAAGATCTGCTTGGCCACGTCCAACTGGTGGGTGATGAACACGATGGTGATGCCGAGTTCCTTGTTGATATGGCGCAGCAATTCCAGGATTCCCTCGGTGGTTTCAAGGTCCAGCGCACTGGTCGCCTCGTCGCACAACAGGATCTCCGGCTTGTTGGCGAGCGCACGCGCGATGGAGACGCGCTGCTTCTGCCCGCCGGACAGGCTGGATGGATAGCTGTCGATCTTGTTTTCCAGGCCGACGAGCGCGAGCAGTTCGCGCACGCGCTCCGCCCACTGCTCCTTCGGGTATCCTCCGGCTTTGAGCGCGAACTCGATGTTCTTGCCGACGGTGACGTTGGTGATGAGGTTGAACCCTTGGAAAATGAATCCGATGCGCTTGCGCAGGTCACGCAGTTCGGCGCCGCTTACGTTCGTGACGTCCTTGCCATCGATGAGCACGGTTCCGCCGGTGGGGCGTTCCAGCAGGTTGATGGTGCGCACCAGTGTGCTTTTGCCCGCACCGGAGAATCCCACGATGCCGAAGATCTCGCCTTTGTCGACGGTCAGGCTCACATGTTTGACCGCTTCGACGGTCCGCTTCCGCTCATGGAAGGTGACGGACACGTCGCGCAATTCGATGACGCTCATTGCTTCTCGTTTCCTCGTTGTTGTTCGGGCTGCGAAAGCCCGCATGGGCGCGGATGCGACGCATGCGAGCCGGTTGGGTGTATGGTCCTCGCCGTACGCGATCACCAGGTGGTCGGCTTGCCGAAGTCCTTGAACTCGCTCTTGGCGATGGCGTCCTTGAACTCCTGGCTGGCGAGCAGCTTCTTGACGGTCTTGCCGAAGTCGGAGTCGGCGTCCTTGGTGTTGACGACGAACACGTTGATCACGCCTTCATCCTGCTTTTCGGTGGCGAGCGCCTCGGACGGTTTGAGTCCGGCGGCCCAGGCGAAGTTGCCGGGCACGAGCGCCACGTCGACGGTGCTGACGGAACGTGCGAGCTGCGCGGCGTCGAGGGTCTTGATCTTGAGGTTCTTCGGGTTGGAGGCGATGGCGTTGACGGAGGCCTTGGTCGCGTCGATGCCGTCCTTGAGGGTTACGAGACCCTGCTGTTCGAGCACGCCGAGCGAACGGGCGAGGTTGGAGCCGTCCGCCGCGATGGACACGGTGGAGCCGTCCTTGATGTCCTTGATGGACTTGTACTTGTTGGAGTAGATGCCCAAGCCCAGCGTCGGCACCTGGCCGAGCGAGGTGAGGTCGAGGTTGTTGTCCTTCGTGAACTTCTTCAGGTAGTTGATGTGCTGCATCAGGTTGGCCTGGATGGAGCCGGAGGCGAGCGCCTTGTCGGGCTGCACGTAGTCGTTGAACAGCTTGGTCTTGAGTTCGTAGCCGTCGTCCTTGAGCAGCGGGGCGATGACCTTGTCGACCATGTCGCCGTACGGTCCGGGGCACACGCCCACGGTGATCTTCGTGACCTTGCCGGAGGCGGATCCGCTGGTGGCGCCGGATGCGGAGGACGAGTTGCCGCATGCCGCCATGGAGACGAGCGCCGCTACGGCGGCAACGGTTGCGATGGCACGTTTGATGCCGTTTGCCTTAAGGATGTTGATGGTCATGGTTTCCCTCTCTTATTGGTGTGCGACTTATTGGTATGGGTTGAACGTTTCGATGCCGATGGTGTTAACCGATGGCGTTAACCGTCGGCGTTAACCGTCGGCGTTATCGGTCACTTGCTTGCTTCGGCGTCGGCCTGGGCCTGCGCCACGATTTCCGGGTTGTGGATGGCGAAGGCGCGTTCCGCGAGGTGCACTTCCCTGGTGAGGAATTCGTGCAGCTTGCACACGTAGCCGTGTTCGCGGCCGACCTTGGCGATGTAACCGTTGATGTAATCGACTTCGGTCGGGCGCCCTTTGGTGAGGTCCTGATACATGGACGGATAGTGCAGCGGATGTGCCACGCCGGCGGTGTGCAGGATGGTTTCGACTTCGCTTTCGCGGGTGCCGAGCAGTCGGTATCCTGCGGCTTCGGCGGCGGAGTAGGCTTCGTCCACGAGCTGTTCGGTGAGCCAGCGTGCGTCGGGATGCGCGTGGAATTCGCCGAATCGGATCTGATACATCGTGCACAGGGTGTTGAGTACCGAATTGAACACGATCTTCGCCATACACATGCCGATGAAGTTGTCCACGATGGTCGGGTTGAGCGTCGCGGCCTTGAAGTCCTCGTACAGTTCCTGTTCGACCGGCCTGGTCTGCTCGTCGTAGGCGCACATGTTCATGGCCTTGGCGTGGGCGCCACCGGTGAAGTTGAAATCACCCGGCCCGTACACGTATGCGCCGATCAGTGCCGTGCCACCGTAGATGCGGTCCTTGGGGAAGTATTCGTTGAGCTTCTCGAAATGCCCGTAGCCGTTCATCGCGGAGAACACGATCTGATGATCCTTGAACAGGTGGGCGCAACGCTTGAGCACGCCGTCGAGCTGCATCTGCTTGAGGAACACGATCCACACGTCCGGTTCGCCGTGGTATTCCTCCGGGTAGTACACGTCGATCGGCACCAGATGGCGGTCCTGACCGTCCTGGGAGACGTAGGCGCCGCCCTGTTCGCGGATCTTCTCGACGTTCGGCTTCCAAGTGTCGATGAAGTCGACGTCCTTGTGCGCGAACTCCTGCAGCAGAACACCATACTGGATACCCATTCCGCCTGCGCCGATCACCGCGTATTTCATGGTTGCTTGCTCCCTCCGTTCGTCTTGCGGCTGGTCTTGCGACCGCCGATAGTCATAACCTATCCGCGGTTCGACGTTGATGGGACGGCGTGGCTATACGCTCTTGTTATTGAGGGTTTGAGCACCTATAAGGCCTGTTTATGAAGCATTATCGGATATACGTCATCACCCCTGTTTTCCAATCCTTTCGCTTCCCGCTTGACCATCTTCGCCGTGTCTTCCCGTTTCCAGACCGGGGCTCCCCTGCTGCGCCCCATCTCTGCGGCTTCCTTAATCCCCGCCCACTTGACTTCCCCACAAGGCATGACAAAGGCCCGTCCACATTGGACGGGCCTGTATGCCGTATGCCGTTACGGCGTTGCGATCAACCTATCGGATCAGTCGACCTTGCCGCCTTCGACCACGATGTCATCCGGATTGACCTCGTCGCCGTACACCGGCTTCAGGGTCTGCTCGTAATCCTTGTGGAAGAAGTTCTCCTTGCCGAGCTTGTCGATCTCGTCGTTGATCCAGTTGAGCAGTTCCGTGTTGCCCTTCTGGACGGCGGGGGCGATGGTGTCCTCATCGCCGAGCTTGGTGACGCCGACCTTGAAGCCCTTGTTGGACTTGGCCCAGGCGAGCACCTCGGTGTTGTCGGTGGAGAACGCGTCGCCACGGCCGTCGAGCAGCGCGTTGTAGGCGTCGGCGTACTGGTCGTACTTCTGCAGCTTCACTTCGGGGTGGTTCTTCTCGAAGTAGGTTTCCGCGGTGGTGCCCTTGGCGATGATGAGGGTCTTGCCCTTGAGCTGGCTCACGTCCGTGATCTCGGCGTTCTCCGGGGAGACGACGCCCAGCGCGACCTTCATATACGGCTTGGCGAAGTCGACCTTCTCCTTGCGCTCGTCGGTGACGGTGAAGTTGGCCAAGGTGATGTCGACCTTGTTGGAGGTGAGCACGTCGACGCGGGCGGCTGGGTCGACGGAGGTGTACTTGACCTTCACGCCCAGATCCTTGGCGAGACGCTCGGCGAAGACCACATCGTAGCCGGCGTTCTTGCCGTCCTTGTCGACGTAGCCGAACGGCGCCTTATCGGAGAACACGGCGATCTTGATCTCGCCGGACTTCTTGATCTCGTCGAGGCTGCGGGCCTTGGCGGTGGACGTCGTGGCGGAATCGGACGACGAGGCGTCGCTCGGCGACGCGGCGCTCGGACCGCACGCGGCGAGGGAAGCGCCCATGATCAGCGCCGCGGATGCTGCGATGACTGCCTTCAACGGTTTGATGTTGAACTTCATGTTGTACCTTCTTCTCTATTGCTGATCGTGCGGTGCACGTTCAAATTCAAAGGTGCGCAGGAACCTGCGCGCACGATCCGTCTCGGGTTCGGTGAAAAACCGTTCCGGATCGTTGGAATGCTCGACGATATGCCCATCCTCCAGCAGGATGATCTCGTCGGCGACGGCCCGTGCGAAACGCATCTCATGCGTGACGATGATCATCGTCTGCCCCGCGCGGGCGAGCCCGATCACCACGTCAAGCACTTCGCGCACCATTTCGGGGTCGAGGGCCGCGGTGATCTCGTCAAGCAGCAGCACTTCCGGGTGCAGGATGAGCGCACGGCAGATGGCGATGCGCTGACGCTGACCGCCCGACAGCTCGTGCGGCCAGGAGTCCTTGCGATCGGCAAGACCGACCTTGCCGAGCAGTTCCAGCGCTTCGCGTTCGACTTCGGCCTTGTCGCGCTTCTGCACCAGCAGGGGTGCCATCATGATGTTGCCGAGCACGGTTTTGTTCGGGAACAGCTCATAGCTTTGGAACACCATGCCGATGTGGGTGCGCAGCTCGCTGGAACGCGCCGAACGCCCGGCCTTCTCGGTGCCCGGTTTGCCGGTTTCGATGACCTTGCCTTCCAACGCGATCTCACCGCCCTGGATCGGTTCGAGTCCGGCGATGGTGCGCAGCAGCGTGGATTTGCCGGAACCGGAAGGACCGACCACCACCAGCACACGGCCCTTGGGCACGTCGAAGCTCACATCATCGAGCACGCGCCGGCCCGCATTGGCGTACTGCTTGACCAGATTGCGCACAGACAGTGCCGCACCGTTATTCGTTTCGGTAACGATATCAGTCATTTGCCCACCTTTTCTCAAGTCGACGGGCCACGATGGAAAGCGGCCAGCACACAATGAAGTACATGAAGAAAATCACCCCGTAGATCCACAGGGTTCCGGTCGGATACTGGAATCGGTTCGCGTCGATGATCTGCTGACCGACCTTGATCACTTCAACCACGCCGAGCAGCACGGCCAACGATGTGGTCTTCACAATACGTGTCGCCAGGTTCACCGAGGCTGGCAGCAACCGGCGCAGAGCCTGAGGCAGAATCACATGCACAAAGCCCTGCCAGTTGCTCAGTCCCAGCACATACGCCGATTCGGATTGGATTTCGGGAATCGACTGCAATGCCCCGCGCACCAGATCACCCAGTTCTGCGCCACCCCACAGGATGAACACCAGCACGCAGGCCCCGGTGGCGTCCAGATTCCAATCGAACCAGCGCGCGAACCCGTAATATGCGAGGAACAGCAATGCAAGCTGGGGCATAATGCGGATGAAATCAAGGTATATGCGCATCAGCACACGAACCACGCGGCTTTTCAACGTCATCAGCCAACCGACCAGCAACCCCACCGGAACGGAGGCGATGACGGAGACCGCGGCGATCCACACGGTGACCCACAGGCCTTGAAGCAGTCGCGGCATCACGCCCGGCTGCAGAAGAATCTCAGCGCCTTGCATAGTCGAACCTCCTTTCCAACCAGGTGCCGATCAGCGAGATCGGCAGCAGTACGATCAGGTAGCTTACGACGAGCATGGCCAGCGATTCGTAGGTGCTGTAGTACATGCCGATCAGATCCTTGGCCATATACATCACGTCGGCGAGCGCGATGGCGGAGACCACGGAGGATTCCTTGAACAGGAAGATCACATTGGCCACAATGCCTGGAATCGCACCGGAGACGGCTTGCGGCAGCACGACCCGTGTGAGGGATTGCATTGGGGTAAATCCCAGCACGTACGCGGTTTCACGCTGCACTTCAGGCACAGCCTGCAATCCCGCACGCATGGCTTCCGCCATGTAGGAGCCGCCGAGGAATCCGAGCCCCACGATCGCGCAGGTTTCCGCGGACCAGACGATGCCGATCTTCGGCAATCCGAAGAACAGGAAGTACAACTGCACCAGCAGCGGCGTATTACGACTGATCTCGATGTACACGCGTACGATCTGCCGGGCGACGGGTACACGGGCGAGTTCGATGCCCGCACACACCAGTCCGACGACCAGCGCCAGGACGATGCCTATCACGGAGATGAACAGCGTCATCTCCATGCCTTTCACGAAAAAAGGCGCATAACGCTGGACGAACGACCAGTCGAACATAACACCCCTTTCTTCCTCCGTTTTGCCATCGATATTCCATATTCCAATGCCCGGCGAACGGCGGGCGGGCGTGGAACCGTTGTTCCAGAATATCGGACCCGCATGCGTTCCCGCGAGGTTCGTTACGGGCATAACCGCGCAACATTGTATTGCCTACACCATGTTCAGGTTACGGCGTTGTTATAGAGGCTTGTTATGGAACGCTACCTATTCGGCTTGTGGCAGGCTTGCGGCATGTTTTGCGAGCGGTTTTGCGGACGCCCGCGCGGTGCGGCGCGGTTATACACTGGGGGCATGGATATCACCAAGGCTTTGACCCGATTGAATGGTTCGGGTAACGATCCGGTTTTCGTTCTGTTGCACGGCTGGGGTTCGAACGAGCTCGATCTGCCCGACCTGCTGCAATATTGCGGCGCTTCCTCCGCCGATTTCGCTTCGCTTCGCGCGCCCATCGCCTACGGCATGGGGTACACGTGGTTCGGCGAGTGGGCGCATGAGGGCGTTCCGGAAGGGCGGTCGCTCGACAAGCAAGCGTATGAGGCCGCCGAGGCAATCGACCGTTGGGTCGCCGCCAATATCAACGGGGCGCGCCCGATCATCACCATGGGCTTCTCCCAAGGCGGTCTGCTCGCCACACACATGCTGCGTTTCAATCCGAGCCGGTATTCCGCCGCCATCAGCCTGTCCGGCTGGCTTGCGCCCGGCCCGCTTCCGGGCGATAAACTGCTTGTCCCCTCCCAGCCGCCGGTGTTCTACGGGCACGGTTCGGCTGATGACATCTTCCCCACGCGCGACGTGCTCGCCATGAGCTCGTTCTGGCGCGCGCACGGCACGCTGAGCGAACATATCTACAACGGTATGGGGCATTCGATCAATCTGGACGAAATGCGCGACGTGCAGCGCTTCCTCGAATCGAACGAGCTGATCCGACCGCAGATATGACGCGGGGTCGCACCCGCCGCACGCTCCCGCATGCCGTATACCGCATACCGTTCTGCGAGAGCGTGCGCAAGCGCATCCCCAAGGCACGGTACAGTTGCCAATGACTGTTCGGGTATGGCCGATTCAGGCGCATGCCCGCGTTGATAAGGAGCAAAGAATGACTGACGAAAGAACCGCATACGGTTGGGGTCTGGCGAGCATCGACGCCGCCGGCAACACCCTGGACGTCTGGTACCCGCAGCTCGCGCTCGGCGCGGCACCGGCCGAAGCCGACCGTGGCAATCATAATTTCGGTGCGCTGGCACACACCGAGGCGGATGCCCGTGGCGTGCGCCGCGTGCCCGTGTTCACCGTGTCCAAGCTGGATGAGCCGATCGAAAGCGCCGAGGACGCCTATCTGCGCCTGCACCTGCTGAGCATGCGTCTGGCCAAGCCGAACACGCTGAATCTTGATGGCATCTTCGCCAAGTTGAACAATGTGGTATGGACCAATTACGGGCCGTTCGCGGTCGATGATTTCGCGCTGCGCAAGCTTGATGTGATGTCCGCAGCGGCACAGGCTTCCCCGCTCGCCCCGCGTGCGGATGTGAACGTGCTGTCCATCGACAAGTTCCCGCGTATGGTCGATTACGTCGTGCCGACCGGCGTGCGCATCGGCGACGCCGACCGCGTGCGTCTGGGTGCGCACCTGTCCGAAGGCACCACCGTCATGCACGCCGGCTTCGTGAACTTCAACGCCGGCACCCTCGGCGTCTCCATGGTCGAAGGCCGTGTCTCCCAGGGCGTCGTGGTCGGCAACGGTTCCGATATCGGCGGCGGCGCGTCCATCATGGGCACCCTGTCCGGCGGCGGCAAGCTGAAGAACTCCATCGGCGAGCATTCCCTGCTCGGCGCGAACGCCGGCATCGGCATTTCGCTGGGCGACAACTGCGTGGTCGAGGCGGGTCTGTACGTGACCGCCGGCACCAAGGTCACCATCTACGACAAGGCCAAGGTCGCCGCGGGAGAGCCGCTCGAAACCGTCAAGGGTGCGGAACTGTCCGGCAAGGACAACATCCTGTTCATCCGCAACTCCGTGTCCGGCCGTATCGAGGCCCGTTACCGCAAGACCGGCATCGAGCTCAACGAGAAGCTCCACAAGAACTGAGCCTTCACCGGCTGTTCCCGGCGCCCGCACATTCCGTGCACATACCATTGGGCGGTTCATTTGGACGAAATCAGCCCCGATTTCGTCCAAATGAACCGCCCAATGCGTAGAATCGTCCGAATGAACCGCCCGGTGCGGCGGGAATCAGCGTTCTTCCATGGGAATGTAGTCGCGCTTCGTATAGCCGGTGTACACCTGACGCGGACGGCCGATCTTCGTGTTCGGATCGGCGAGCATCTCGCGGTACTGCGCGATCCAGCCCGGAATACGACCAAGCGCGAACAGCGTGGTGAACATGGCCGGGTCGAAGCCGATGGCACGGTAGATCAGACCCGTGTAGAAGTCGACGTTCGGGTACAGATGGCGGGAGACGAAGTAGTCGTCGTTCAACGCGATCTCCTCCAATTCGGTGGCGACCTCGAACAGCGCGCGTTCATCCGCAGGCAGTTTGAGCGTATCGGCACGCCCCATGATCTTCTCCAAGTAGCCCTTGGCGATCGCCGCACGCGGATCGTACGACTTGTATACGCGGTGGCCGAGTCCGGAGATACGCTGGCCGTTGGCCTTGGCGTCCTCCACGAACTCCTTCACGGTCTTGTCCGAGTCGCGAATTGCCTTAAGCTGGCGGAGCACGGCCTCGTTCGCACCGCCATGCAGCGGTCCGGACAGCGCGTTGATGCCGGCGGCGACGGCGGAGTACAGGTTGGCGTGCGCGGATCCGGCGATGCGCACCACGGAGGTGGAGCAGTTCTGCTCATGATCGGCGTGGATGATGAGCAGTCTGCCGAGCGCGTGCACGTACAGCGGGTCGGATTCGAACGGCTCGTACGGCACGGCGAAGCACATGCGCAGGAAATCGTCGACGTAGCCACGCGAGTAATCGGGGTACAGCATCGGCTCATCGCGGCGACGGCGGAAGATGTAGCTCACGATGGTACGGGCCTTCGCCATGATGATGGTGGCCGCTTCATCGAGCTGGTCGGAATCGTTGATGTCGGTGGTGTCCGGGTAGAAGGTGGCGAGCGCGTTCACCGCGGAGGCCATGACGCTCATCGGGTGCGCGGTGCGCGGGAAGGATCCCATGAAGGTGCGGAAGTCCTCCCCCACCATCGTGCGGTGGTTGATGTCGGAGATGAATCGGTCGTACTGTTCCTTGCTGGGCAGTTCGCCGTGGCGTAGCAGCCAGGCCACTTCAAGGAAGTCGGACCGTTCGCACAGCTGCTCGATCGGGTAGCCGCGGTAGCGCAGGATGGAGTTCTTGCCGTCGATGTATGTGATCTTCGATTCGCACTGCGCTGTGGTCAGGAAGCCCGGGTCGAGCGTCACCCAGCCGTCGTTTCTCAGATCGGACACGACGATGCCGTTGGCACCGGCGGTGGCTTCCACCAACGGAAGGGTGAAGTTGTTCGAGTCGATGCGCAGCTGGGCTGTGGCCATATCGCGTGCTCCTTACACCGTTGATTCGTGAATATCGCTCAACTATAGGGCACCGGTGTTGCGCCGACGCTTGTTATCTCAAAAAGCAAAAGGCCTCCCTTCCCGGAGGAAGGGAGGCTTTATCCCGGCCCCATTGTCGGGTCCGATCAGGTTCAGTCGCGCTTCGTGAGGATCAGCGGACCGTTGTCGGTGATGGCGATGGTGTGTTCGCTGTGCGCGCCGCGGGATCCGTCCTCGGAACGCAGGGTCCAGCCGTCCTTCGGATCCTGGTAGATCTCGTCGGTGGTCTTGAGGAACCACGGTTCGATGGCGATGACCAGGCCCGGGCGCAGCTTGTAACCATGGTGTGCCTTGCCGTCGTTCGGCACGTGCGGGTCGCCGTGCATGACGTGGCCCACGCCGTGGCCGCCGAATTCGAGGTTGATCGGATAGCCGTAGGTGCGTGCCACATCGCCGATGACGTTGCAGACGTCACCCAGACGGTTGCCGGCTTGGGCCGCGTCGATGGCAGCGGCGAGTGCTTCCTCGGTACACTTGATGATCCTCAGGTCTTCCGGGTCGGGGTCGTTGCCGACCACGAAGCTGATCGCGGAGTCGGCGACCCAGCCGTTCACGCTGATGGCGAGGTCGAGGCTGACCAGATCGCCGTCTTTCAGGCTGTAGTCGTACGGTACGCCGTGCAGCACGGCGTCGTTGACGGACGTGCAGATGTAGTGGGCGAACGGACCGGTTCCGAAATCCGGGGCGTAATCCACGTAGCAGGATTCGGCGCCTTTGCAGTCGACGATCTTCTTGTGCACGAATTCGTCGATTTCCAGCAGGTTGGTGCCGACCTTGGTGGTTTCCTTGAGTTCCTTGAGGATGCCCGCGACGAAACGTCCTGCGGGCTTCATCGCCTCGATTTCGGAGGCTGTCTTGATTTCGATCATGGTTCCTAGACTAGGACACCCTTCTTACTTTCCGAAACGAATCGCACGGATGATGGCCATGATGCCGATCACGACGAGGGCGATGGCGACGAACATCAGCAGCCATACGGTTGAGGTGAACGGGTTGAACAGGGCCACGAAACCGGCGACGATGGAAAGCAGTGCGTAGATCACCGACCAGGCCGAACTCGGCAGGTTCCAGCATTCGAATAGGGTCATGATGCCTTCGAGCAGCCAGCCGATGCCGATGGTCATGGTGAACAGCATGGTGATCATGGTCGCGGACAGCGAGGTGTTTCTGACGATGATGACGCCGCCGACCACCATCAATGCGCCGAACAGCACGCCGAGCACGCGCCAGCCGCCCGGCAGTCCGAGTTCGACGATGGCGGTGACGATGCGGACCATGCCGGAGATGAGCAGGTATATGCCCAGCATGACCGCCGCGACGACGAGGGTGCGCCCGGGCCAGAACAGCAGTGCCACACCGAGCAGGACGGATGCGATGCCGATCACCCCGTACATGCCGCGGATGCGGTTCTTGGCGTGCTGTGGCAGCGCCTGTTCGATGAGACGGAACGGGTCCATGCCTCCGTTGGGCATGTTGTTCATCGAGTTGAAGTCAGTCATGGTTCCTCCTTTCCGGTCGCGTATGGAGACCGCGGCCGGTTCGTTCCCCTTCCGGGGAGAGTGCCTTCCATGGTACGAGCCGTTCGCGGTTTGCGGTACATACAGAATCCGCGATTTGTAAGATTTTGGGCCACGGGTGTGGCTGCGGCTAGGCTTGGCGTTATGATTGAAGCATTGAAGTCCGGCATCGATCCGGCATCGTTCTCATCCGTCATCAAGCCTTCCGCCGACCTGTTCCGTTACGTCAACGGCCCGTGGATCGACACGTATCGTCTGCCAGACGACCGTTCCCGTTATGGTTCCTTCGACAAGCTCGCCGAGGATGCGCAGAATCAGATTAGGAATATTCTCGAGGAGGAGGATTGCCCGGCGACGCTGTCCCGCACGATATACCGCTCCTTCCTTGACACCGATGCCATCAAGAAGGCTGGCATCGAGCCGATCCGCGAAGCGCTGAATCTCATCGACGAGTCGGAAACCAAGGCCGATCTGACCCGTGCGCTTGGCTTCGTCAATCCCACCGGCGGCCCCGACCTGTTCAGCATGGCCATTTACGGTGACCCCGGCGATCCGGATGTCAACATCGCGCATATCGAGCAGGATGGCCTCGGCCTTCCCGATGAGGCGTACTACCGCGAGGATCATTATGAGCCGATCCGCCGTGCCTATGTCGAGATGGTCGCCGCCCAGCTGTCGAACGCAGGCTATGCCGCCGACGAGGTGGCAGCCAATGAGATGGCCGAGCGTTTCCTCACGGTCGAGACGAAGCTCGCCAAGCATCATTGGGATAATGTCGCCACCCGTGATTCGGTGAAGACCTACAATCCGACCCATTACGACGAATTGTCCGCCGTGTTGTCGCATTTCGACCTGAATTCGTGGGTCGAATCCTGGCAGGAGGCGTATGATGCGTCCGAAGCGTCCGCCGATCAGCCGATCGACTTCCATACCATCCTGAACCGTACGATCGTGCATGAGCCGAGCTTCCTGGAAGGCCTTGATTCCTTCTGGCAGGCCAGTGATTTGGAGGATCTGAAGCTGTGGGCCCGCGTGCATATGATCATCGGGTCGGCTTCCATGCTGAGCGCACGATTCGATGAGACGAACTTCGATTTCTACGGCAAGGTGCTGTCCGGCCAGAAGGTGCAGCGTGAACGTTGGAAGCGTGCGGTCAGCCTGGTCAACGGCGTATGCGGCGAGGATGTCGGCGTCGAATATGTGCGCCGTCATTTCCCCGAAAGCTCCAAGAAGCGCATGGAACAGCTGGTGTCGAACCTCATCGACGCCTACCGCGCTTCCATCACGAATTCCGATTGGCTGGGCGAGGATACCAAGGCCAAGGCGTTGGAGAAGCTCGGCAAGTTCACCGCGAAGATCGGCTACACGAACCATTGGCGTGACTATTCGGCGCTGCATCTGAGCGAGGACGCGCCGCTGGCCAGGAACATGCAGGCCGCGTCCCTGTACGAGACCGGCTATCAGCTTTCCAAGGCCGGTAAGCCCGTCGATAAGGACGAATGGCTGATGAACCCGCAGACGGTGAACGCCTATTACGAGCCGTCCATGAATGTCATCGTGTTCCCCGCGGCGATCCTGCAACCGCCGTTCTTCGACCCGGATGCCGAGGATGCGGCGAACTATGGCGGCATCGGCGCGGTGATCGGCCATGAGATCGGTCACGGCTTCGACGATCAGGGCTCGCAGTATGACGGCGACGGCAAGCTTCACGACTGGTGGACCCCGGAGGATAAGGCGAACTTCGAAGCCCGCACGAAGGCTCTGATCGAGCAGTACAACGCTTTCGTGCCCGCGCAGCTCGCCGAAAAGTACGCCGACGAACCGGATAAGGCGCCTCATGTCAACGGAGCGCTCACCATTGGCGAGAACATCGGCGATCTCGGCGGCGTCAACATCGCGTTGAAGGCCTATGCCTTCGCGCTCGACGAGGTGGCGGGGCGTGAGAAGGACGCTTCCGCACAGGCCATCGAGGCGTCTCTTGACGATGCTCCGGTCATCGACGGATTCACCGGCCTGCAGCGTTTCTTCCTGAGCTACGCTTCCATCTGGCGTACGAAGAACCGTGACGAGCTGGCCGAACAGTATCTGCAGATCGACCCGCATTCTCCCGCGGAGTGCCGTACCAACGGCATCGTGCGCAATGTGGATCTGTTCGCCAAGGCATTCGATGTGCATGAGGGTGATGCCATGTGGCTCGATCCGGCCGACCGTGTGCGCATCTGGTGATGTTTCCCACGATCAGAACTCCGGTTCCTCGGAGGGGTTGACGGTAGATTCAAACTGGCTTTGCGCCACATGCTGTTGACCTCCAGTGTTCGGTGATTGACCGGTTTGCGGCGGTGTTCCGGACGGGACCGCGCCATTGGGCGCGAACCCGTCCAGCGCGCCGCCGTTTTGCATATTGCTTGACATACCGTTCTGCATACCGTTCTGCATACCGTTCTGCAGCTGTGCGTCATATTGCGGCTGCGGCGTTCCACCCGCCTGCGCGTAGGGGTCGATGCCCACGCCGCCAGTCCCGCCCATGGCACCGCCGCCGGGAGCCCCGCCGGCATTCCCCGTATCCCCATTTCCTTGCTGCGCACGGTTCATTCTGAAGAACGTGGATGCGCCATAGTTCAGGTCATGCCCGACCGCGCTGGCATCCATCACGAGCGCCGTGCGGTTCACTCCATCCTTCGTCCAGCGATCCATACGCAATGCGCCCGTCACGACCACCGCATCACCCTTGTGCAACGACTGCATCACGTTGGTGGCCAGCGTCCGGTATGCACGGACCTTGATCCATACGGTTTCCCGCGATCGCCATGCTTGCGCGGACTGGTCGAAATACCCGGAGGAGACCCCCACATTGAACGAACATGCCGGATTGTTCGGATCGCGGGAGAAACTCACGGGATCCATGCCGAGATTGCCGGTAAGCGTGATGGTTCCTTGCTGCCCTGCCATGATGTTTCCTTTCCGTCGGCAATGAGTTGGACCGCACCGCCGCGCCGTTGAGGCAATGCGGTGTTCCAAGCATGCCGTAGCACCGGTCCCCCAAGCCAGCGGAATCGACCCCTGTGGTCGACACGCCCAACGCCGGGCGTGTTGTGGATAACCGGTGGATAACCTTCGGGTTATCCACCGCGCCGCCGATGCCATCGCCACAGCCGACACCAATACCGTCACCACAACCAACAACCAACGAAAAATCCCCCGCATGCCATGCATACGGGGGATTTCGACATCACACGCCATAGGCCGCGATCCGTCACGGCCAGGGCGCTCGGTCCAAACCGATCAGATGCGCTTGAGCAGCGTCTCCACGGCTTCGGCGGCGGGGACCACCACCTTGTTGTCGCCGTTGCGATCGCGGATCTCGATGGTGCCGTCGTTCACGTAGTCGCGGCCGACCACGGCGATCTGCGGCACGCCGATCAGCTCGGCATCCTTGAACTTCACGCCCGGGGAGACCTTCTTACGGTCGTCGAAGATCACTTCGACACCCTTGGCTTCCAGTTCGGCGATCAGCTGTTCGGCGCCGTCGAAGGCCTTCTCGTCCTTGCCGGTGGCGACCACATGCACCTGCGCGGGGGCGATGCAGGACGGCCAGGCCAGGCCGCGCTCGTCATGGTGCGTTTCGGCGATGCAGGCCATCACGCGGGACACGCCGATACCGTAGGAGCCCATCCACACCGGAACGGCCTTGCCGTTCTGGTCGAGCACCTTCAGGCCCAGGGCGTTGGAATACTTGAGACCGAGCTGGAACACCTGGCCGATTTCCACGCCACGCTCGAAGCTCAGCGGGCCGGAGCCGTCGGGGCTCATATCGCCATGACGGACCTGCACGGCCTCGACGGTGCCGTCGGCTTCGAAGTCGCGGCCGTACACCAGATCGTAGTAATCCACGCCGGCCTCGTCGGCGCCGGTGAACCATGCGGAACCGCGGGCGATATGCGCGTCCAGCAGGTAGCGCAGCGCGTCGCCGGTTTCCTCGGCGTTTTCGGCCTTCTTGCCGTCACGCGCCTGCGGGCCGAGCACCATCGGTCCGATGTAGCCCTTGACGAGTTCGGGGTGCTTCTTAAGGTCCTCTTCGGTGGCTTCCTCGATTTCGGCGGGGGCGAACTGCGCTTCAAGCCGCTTCATATCCACCACGCGATCGCCGGGCACGCCCACGACCACGAGTTCGCGCCACGGTTCCTCGTGGTTCTCGTCCTTGGCATGCTTGACTGCGATGACAACGTTCTTCAGGATGTCGGAGGCTTCCCATTCACGGCCGTCGGTGCGCGGGTGGTTGGCGTTGGCGAAGGCGACCATCTGGTCGATGGTGCCGGCGTCCGGGGTCGGGCGCTTTTCGGCCGCAGGGGTGTTGGAGTAGTCGATTGCGGGCGGTTCCGGGGTAGTCAAGGCTTCGACGTTCCAGGCCTTGCCGGACGGGGACTGCGCGAAGGTGTCTTCGCCGATCTCCATCGGGGCGAGGAATTCCTCGGATTCGAATCCGCCCATCGGGCCGGCCATGGCGTGCACGGGCACGTAGTCGAGGTCGAGACGCTTGAAGATACGCTCGTATGCGCCGCGCTCGTCCATGTAGGCCTTGACCAGTCCCTCCTTGTCGAGGGTGAAGGAGTAGGCGTCCTTCATGATGAATTCACGACCGCGGATCAGGCCGGCACGCGGGCGGAACTCGTCGCGGTACTTGGTCTGGATCTGGTACAGGGTCACCGGCAGATCCTTATAAGAGGAGTACAGGTCCTTGACCAGCAGGGTGAACATCTCCTCGTGGGTCGGGGCCAGCAGGTAGTCGGCCTCGTGACGATCCTTCAAACGGAAGATGTTGTCGCCGTACTCTTCCCAACGATGGGTGGCCTCGTACGGTTCGCGCGGCAGCAGGCCGGAGAAATGCACTTCCTGGGCGTGGATGGAGGCCATTTCCTCGCGGATGATGTTCTCGATCTTGTTCAGGACGTTCAGGCCCAGCGGCAGCCAGGTCCAGATGCCGGGGGCCGCCTTGCGCAGGTAGCCTGCACGCTGCAGCAGTCTGTCGGACACCACATCGGCATCGGCGGGGTCTTCGCGCAGTGTGCGCAGAAACATAGTGGACATACGAAGAGTATTGGAAGTCATAGGTTCCAAGATAGCGCTACCCGCACCCACGATGTGAGGTCACGTCGATGCCAGCGCATGATTCGGTTTCCCAGTTGCGCTGAAAACGATATCATCCTCGCCTGAACTCGACGGAAGTGGCTGGCTGGATCAATCGCCGCAACATCGCAACAAACCAGCCACAATCTGAGTTCAGGGCCTCACCCGCGCTCCACTTTAACGCTATGAAACGCGGCACCACGCAAAAATGCACAAAGTGCAACAAATGTTGACCCCCCGTCGCGCCCCCATGACGACGCAAATACCGTTTTTTCGCTGTCTTTCCACGGAAAACGCGGTATCCATACGTCCGAATCACCATGTGGAATCACTCCAGATCGGCGGTTTCAAGCCCTTTTTCACGGTGCTAAAGCATCATCGCACGCGCGGAAACGCCTACGTAAAACTTCACCTCGATGTATGCTACAGAACCATGAGAGAAGCGGCTTTTGATGGAGATAGGGGCGAATCCATTTCCCTGGCGATAGTGGATAACGATGCCATCACCCTGTACGCGTTACGCAAGCTTATCGAGAATACGCCGACGCTCACCATACTGTGGACGTCCGAAACCGGGCAAGAGGCGTTGACGCACTGTAAGAACAAACACCTACCCGACGTACTCCTCGTCGACATGGCCTTGTCCGATATGCCGGGAACCATGCTCTGCCGTCAGCTTAGAGCCACCGGCCCCACGCCGAGCATACTCGCGTTCACCTCGTATCCATTGGATATGTATGCCGCGGATGCGGCTCAGGCAGGAGTCCAGGGAATCATCACGAAAAACGATTTCATGACTTTGGCGAAGGCTGTCAGAAGCGTGCATGAGGACGGCGTATTCCCATATACGTCGCAGGAAGACGTCATTTTCGAAACGGCGGAAGCCGCATACGACCGCATCAGCAGCATGCCGTCGGATCCCGCGGCCACGCTCACGCTCAGCGAAATAACGGCCCTGAATCTCACCGCCCGCGGTATGAGTTCGAAGGAAGTCGCGAAACAGATGGGGGTCAAGCCCGCGACCGTACGAACCTACACCATGCGCGCCCGTTCCAAGCTCGGCACCACCACGCTGGGCGAAGCACTGGTCAAATGGCAGAGGGCAAAGCATGTTTGATCGATTCCGTCATGCCGTACTACGCCCAACCGACGCGTCGTTCTTCCTGAATCAGACGAAGTACCGGGCACTGATCAGCTTCGTATTCATCGCGATATCCGCGTTCATGTGCATCGGCTCCTTCAGCGCACTGTACCCCGGCCCCTATGGGTGGGCGGTCGCAAGCGTGTATTTCCTGACGCTCGCCCTGCTTGCTTTCCACCCTGTAACGGCAAGTCTGTTCTGTCTGGTCGTATACGTCATGCTGCTGTTCCACCCCACCCTTGTGGCGGGAAGCGAGGAATGGGGCATGTTCCTGTCGATCGCGTATCTGGCGTTCTATCTGCGGCGCGCACCTTCCGTCACCGCCGTCGTTCTCCTGATCACCATGGAGGCTTTGGAGACCTATCGGTCGGGCATGCCTATCGATTATCTTGTGGGCACCGCCACCATCGATCTCGTCGCATACCTCATCGGCGTGCTGTTCACTCATGAGGAGCATCTCTCCCAGCTCAGGCTGACGGAACGCAACCAGTTGATAGCGTCGGATCTTCACTCGGCGATCACCAGCGAACTCTCCTCGATCGTCCTTCTGGCGCAATCGCATGACGAGCATGACAGCGGCGGAACCAACGCGACTCTGGATCGCATCAAGGACGTGGCGCAGATCGCCCTGTCCAACACGCACGGCCTTATCCGCACCTTGTCCAGCAAAGATCGCGGCACCGCTTGCTCCGACGAATCGACACACGTCACGGATGAACTGCTGGCATATGTAAGGGAGCAGGATCGGAATCTGCAATCGATGGGGTTCCGAGGAGTCGTCTCGATCCATGTCGATTCGGCGCCCCTGTCCGAAGATACCTTCCTACTGGCGAAACTCTGCGTCAAGGAAATTTACGCCAATATCGCCCGCCATATGTCGAAGCGATCCGGCGAGTATCATTTCGGCATCGCGGTGACCCCGACAGAGCTCGCGATCACCGAAACCAATCCGGCGGACGGCGACCCCAACGAGCTCTCATCGGGCTTCGGTCTGAGCCTGCTTCGTCATCAGGCTGAGATATCGGGAGGAACGATGCGCAACGGCATTTCGGATGGCATGTGGCGCATCGATGTCACGATTCCGCTACTTCGCCTTGCATACTGATGCGCATGCTGCGATTTTCTTGCACGTAGGGTATGACGGGCATGCGATGCGGGTGCTATCGCCTGCATCGCCGTCACCCGCATTGGCCACGCTGGCGCTCGCCGCCGGCGCAAACGCCATCACACAGGTCAGCAGGCCGGAAACCGCCAATCGAATCATCACTTCACGCTCCTCATTTCGCTATCGTCAAACCCCTATTATGCGTCGAACCGGATTTGGCGGCAGCTTAGAGACCACTATGTGCCCCGCTGAATACAGTCATTCGGCGTCGCGTTGCACGTCGTTCAGGCCGTACGCCACGTCGCCGGGCCGAATGTCACCGGCAAACAGCGTGTTCACCGTGACCAGGGTATACCCCTTGTCCTTAAGCCCTTTAATGATCTTCGGCAGCGCCTTGGCGGTCGTGGCATTGCCGTCATGCAGGGAGACGATGGAACCGGAATACGCGCCGTCGACCACACGCTTGGTTATGGCGTCGGCACCAAGCTTGTCCCAATCGCCGGAATCCACGCCCCATAGGATCATGGCCTGCCCGGAATCCCTGGCCTGCGCGCGCAATGCGTCGCCCCATGCGCCATCCGGAGGGCGGAATAGCGTGACGTCCTTCCCGCTTGCCTTGGAGATCACTGCATCAGTGTCGTCGAACCATTTCCTCAGCTGCTCGGCGGGCATGCCATGCATCTGCGTATGCCGCCATGAGATCGAGCCGACATCATGCCCCTCCCCGGTCATGCGCCTGACAAGCCCCACATTGGAACCGTTCACGAACTGCCCCTGCAGGAAGAACGTAGCCGGCACACCGGCGTTCTTCAACGCATCGAGCACCTTCGACGTGTTCGTTTTGTTCGGCCCGTCATCGAAGGTGAGTGCCACGCACTGGGTGAAATGGCAGTCGAGCGGCATGGACGCGATAATATCGTCGACAACGCCCTTCAGTCGGGCGAATTCGTCGTTCAGGGCGGTCACATCGTCGCTGCTTGCCGTATCAAGGGTGTGCTTGGCGGAGGCGAGTTCCGTCTCCAAAGTGCTCCGCTTGGACTCGTCCACCTTGCCCTTGGACCGTTCCAGTGCGAGTTCGCCGCGGGAGATGAGCTTGGACAGCTGCTTGCGCATGTCCTGCGCGTTCATCCCGTCAATCATCTGCTGCAGCGTCTGCGAATCGTATTGCACCGTAGTCAGGCCGTTCACCATGACCGTCCTCGACCTGCCGTAACTGTCGGCAAGGTCCGAGAGCTCCCCGCGCGACTGCTTCGCCGAGCATTCCTTCGCTGCGAGCTTTTCGACGCCGCTGCCGCGCAGGCTGTCCACCTGTTGCCGCAGCCGGTCGCGGGCGTCGCTGTCGGTGATGGATTTCGTCTCCTTCAGCAGAGTCGCCGCCTTGCTCATGGCCAGCGTATAGGAGGTATATGTTCTGATGTAATCCGTGCGCGCCGACCGGCAGTCGGCGAGCGCCGCCGCATGGGCCCGTCGATTGTTCGCCATGGCCGCGCCGATGACGTTCCAGCCGGCGAATACCATGCCTGCCGCGAATATCGCGATAAGAGCACCGACGATTACGCGCCGTTTCCTGCCGGTGGCCTTGCCGCTCCCATCACCGCCCGATTGCCCACCGGTGTCGCCATACTCCTCACCGCCAAGATCGCGCAGCTCGTCCATGCCGTCGCGATTACGATCGTCGCTCATCCAGTCCCCCTTCGTCATCAAGCCAGGGTTCTTATCCGTTACCCTGCCGCTCCGTACCGGCGGATTCTTGGATATGGCCTCCCCTTCGATTATCCTATCGCCGCTAACTCCCCATCCCAAGCATAAAAAGACAAACGTTGTACTAGAACAACAAGATAATCATTGGGATTTTATTAATACAAACTTACTCGCCTCCGATCAGGCATGATCGGAGGATAGGAGCAATAAGTTATCAGATTAGCAAAAAGCGTCTTTTTCGCCATCAAATGTTGTATGCGCCTAGAACAGCGCGTCCTGGGCGAATTCGTTTTTTGATTCGTCGGTGGCTTCGGCGTTGCTGGGTTTGAACACGCTTGCCCCCTCATCGGCCAGCCGCGCCGAGGCTTCACGGGAAGCCGCGCGAAGACTGCCATCAAGCATCACCGCATCCGGCGAGACGAGGAACATGCGCTCGTTCGCTCCGGCCAGGTACAGCCCCTGCAGCGATTCCACACGGGAGAGCGCCACATACCCCATGCCGGGCGCGAAGGTGCGGCGCAGATCCATTACCGCGCGGTCAAGCGTCATGCCTTGCGACTTGTGGATCGTGATCGCCCACGCGCAGCGCAACGGCACTTGGTTCACGCTGGCGAGCACGGTGTCACCGTCCATCATCTCCCAGCAGTCGGGTTTCATGGTGACGATATTGCCGTTTTCGAATTCGACGATCGGCCAACCGCCTTTCGCCTCCGGTACGAACGCCCGTACCGTGCCAAGCGATCCGTTGACGAACTGATGATTCTGATCGTTGCGCACGGCCATCACCGCCGCACCGGTTTTCAACTGCAACCGTTCCGGCGCGAGCATGTTGCGTTTGAGCCGTTCCACCAGGTTCGCCGGGCCGGCCGCCGTCGCGACATACTCGTGCGGCTCCTCGGGGATCTCGAACAGGCGCATGTCGTTCAGCGTGTCCGCCTGTTTGTTCACGGGGAACAGGTTCACCGCCTGCTGGCCGGGTTCGGGCAGCACGCCGAGACGTGTCGCCAACGCGGCACGGTCGTCATCGTTGACGTTTCCCTGCCGGATGTCGGTGAGCACGCCCAGCAGCCTGCCGTCGTCCTGACGGTGCTGTTCGGTCAGATAGCAGACGGTGCAATCGAGTTCATCCCACACCAACGATTCGGTGATGAACCCTTCCGGATCCTTGCCCAAACTGGCGTACCGTTCACGTGACGCCACGAATTCCGGGGTCGGCGCGATCAGATCATGGTTGCGGTTGGAGGTGCTGACCGGCGGCAGCTGGAAGAAATCACCGCAGACCACGACCTGCAGCCCGCCGAACGGACGCGGGTCGAGGCGGATTCTGCGGCACACCTGATCGACCATGTCGAACAGCCAGGCGTGCATCATCGACACTTCATCGATGATGAGGATGTCAGCCGCCTGCAGTTTGCGTTTGCGGCGCATACGGATCGTCTTGAACAGACGGTCGCTCAGCGAGGTGGCCAGACCGATGCCGCTCCAGGAGTGGATGGTCTGACCGTTGATATGCGTGGCCGCGATGCCCGTGGATGCGGTGACCGCGACGTTCGCGCCTTCCGCACGCGCCGCACGTACGAACTCGTTGAGCACGTACGTTTTGCCCGCGCCGGGGGCACCTGTGAGGAACACGTTCGCCCCGACGTTCAGAATGGCCAGCGCCTCCGACTGTTGCATATCCCTCCTCGCCTCGCGGGGTTCGCGTCGCCTCTGCTTACTTGTTCAGGATGCTCGTGGCCACGATATCGTCGGCCAGGGCCTTGGCATCGGCATCATCGGGGCCGGGGGCCGGGGCCATGAAGGCCTTGCGGTAGTAGCGCAGTTCGTCGAGCGATTCGATGATGTCCGCGAGCGCACGGTGACCGCCGTTCTTCGGCGGGCGGTTGCGGTACACGGCGGGGTACCAGCGGCGTGCGAGCTCCTTGAGCGTGCTCACGTCGATGACACGGTAGTGCAGATGTTCCATGAGTCCCGGCATGTAATGGTCGAGGAACTTCTTATCGGATCCGATGGAGTTGCCGGCCAGCAGCGGCTTGACGCCGTCCGGGGTGAACCGCTTGACGTACTCGACGACCTTGGCTTGCGCCTCCTCCAGCGACAGTCCGTTCTCCCATTCGTTGATCAGGCCGGAACGGGTGTGCATGTTGCGCACGAAATCGTTCATGTGGTCGACGGCCTTCTGGCTGGGCTTGATGACGTAGTCGACACCTTCGTCCAGCACGTTCAGGTCGAAATCGGTGGGTACCACGGAGACTTCCACCAGTTCGTCGCCGCCGAAGATATCCAGACCGGTCATTTCGCAGTCGATCCAAATCAGACGCGACCCTTCCGCGGTGTATGTTTCGCCGTCATGCGCATCTACCATCGTTGCCTCGTTTCATTGTCGTGTTCTCATGTACGGCCGGGAAGCCGAACATACGAAGATACCGCGAGGTAGGGAGAACGTCAGTGCGGATCGCACCTTGCCCTTGCATCCAGGTCTGCCGTGCCCATCGTCAGCATGACCGGCTCCTACACGATCATGTTCCCGACCGCCATCGCCATAACCACCATCGCAGCCATCTCCGTCCTCGGCATCAAGCGCGTCTGATTATCGCATCGGGCCATACGAATCGACGATCCACGCACCGCATACGATAAGGCCAGCTGGTGGGGCGTCTCGGAATCGCCTCTCCCTATTCCCATCGCGACGCCCTACCCGCGGGCTTCGTCACGCATTCGTCTCGAATGTCGCGTCTGGTCTTGCGTCATGCCTTCGCTATGCGCATGTCCTCCCGCAACCGCCACAGCATGTAGGAAATCAGCGGGCAGACGATGGCCGACGTGACCACATCGGTCGGAAAATGCAATCCCAATAGCAGTCGGGAACATGCCACCATGATGACGATGCCCACGCCCACGACGGCCGCGCAATGCTCATAGGTTCGTACAATGGATGAGGTGTCACTCCCCCGTCGTTCCGCCGAGGGAACCTGATCGGCGTATTCGGGTACGGTTCCCGACGTATTGCCGGACTTCCGGTAGGCGGCGTTACGCACCGTCAGCACGATCATCACCGCGACGATGGCCGCGGCGGCGGTGTGTCCGCTGGGGAAGCTTGGATCGCCCGGCAGCAGCGCGGAATCGGCGGCCGTCACCGGACGGGGACGTTCCACAAGCCATTTGATGCCCGTCACATATGCGAACGGCAGTGCGGCGATGATGACGTCACCTATTACCGCACGTATCGATCCGACGATTCTGAAGTCGATGACGGCAAGCACCACCAGGATCGATATGCACCCAAGCGTGGAGAACATGAACGCGAGCACCGTGGAGCAATCCCTGAGGCTTTCCGGCCATGCCGTCAATGCACGCAGGATGTTCGTCTCGAAAACGGCTACGTTCGTCGATGAGCGTAGCCGGAACCCTATGAAGGGGATAATCAGACAAATCATTGCAGTGATGATGACACTTGCCGTTGTTCTTCTGTTCAAACGCATACCCGCCATTCTTGCATTCCAGCCTCGTTATTGACCACACTTTGTCGGTGACATCCACGGGAAGCGCACGTATTGGCCAAAATCGTACAGAAACGCCCTTCAGAACCGATATGACTCAAAAGATGGGCAACTTTACGTAATTCACATGTTCCGACATTCCTTGAGGGCTTAATGTCATCGCCAAATTCATTCGTCGATCAAACGGGCGATATGTCGAACATGACTGTCATCAGGCGATTGAGCATCAACCGATTACTCGTCGGCATGGTTCCAAGATGGTGGACGCAGCGCATGGAAAACGCGGGCGGTACGGAGGAACATCCTATATCTGTCTCGTCTGATCCATGTATTCCCAGGCCCCGGATACGCGGAAGACCCCCGGGGCATGCGCGTCGCGCGCATCCGGGGCCCGAAGACAAACAAAAAAGGAAAACCGGGGGCCGATCCCCCGAGGAAAAGGAAGGGAACCCGGGAACCGGAATTGAACTGCGCCCCGATTGTTGGACGCTGTTTATTAGGATACAGTCTCAGGCCACGGGGGACGCACCCCGGAACTCCTCCGGGGTGCGTCCCCCGAGCCGTATCTGGCGTCGCTTGGTGTTCCAGTGCACGATGTACGCGTCGAGCTCGGCCCTGAACCGTTCGTACGAGCCGAACGTCCCCCCCCCTGTGGAACTCGTCCTTGAGGTGGCCGAACACCTGTTCGGTCGCGGCGTTGTCCAGGCAGTTGCCCTTGCGGCTCATCGACTGGCGTATGCCCAGTTCCCCGAGCCTGTCCCTCCACCACTTGTGCTGGTACTGCCATCCCATGTCGGGGTGCGGGATCGGGGCCGCGCCCGCGGGCAGGCGTTCCGCGAGCATCGCGAGCAGCCGTTTCTGCTGTTCGAGGTCGGGGCTGCGGCTGATGTCCCAGGCGACGATCTCCTTGCTGCCCATGTCGTACACCGGCGCGAGGTACGCCTTACCTCCCGCGACCTTGAACTCCGTGACGTCGGTGCCGAGCTTGGCGAATGGCCGCTCGGCCGTGAAGTCGCGCTTGAGCAGGTCCGGCACCCGTCCGCCGGAGTCGCCCCTGTACGAGCTGTAGCGCCTCCACGGGTTCGCGGCGCGGATCCGGCACCGCAGTCCCATGCGGCGCATGACCCGGAGCACCGTCTTGGCCGACACGCGCCGACCGAACTCGCGGACCAGGCACATGCGGACCTGCCGGTGGCCGCACCCGTTGGCCGTCCGCCTCCAGATCTCGCGGATCGGGGATTCCAGGTCGGGGCGTGTCACATGCTCCGGGTGCGACAGGTGGTGGAAGTACGTGGATCTGGCCAGCCCCGCTATCTCGAGGAGGTGGCCGAGGCGGTGCCCGAGCCCTGCGAGCCGTTGCACGACGGCGCTCCGCTCGCGCCTCGTGACCTCGACGCCCGCAGGGCGCGCACTTTTTCCAGGTACGCGACCTCCTCGGCGAGCTCCTGCTCGCGCGTGGGCTTCGCCTTCGGTTTGGACCTCGCGCCCTTCGGCCTGCCCTTGGGCTTGGGGCGCAGCGCCTCGGCGCCGCCGACCCGGTAGTCGCGGCACCAGCGTTCCAGCGCGGTGACGCTCACGATCCCGTACCTGGCCATGGCCTCGGCCTTGGTCGCGCCGTTCTCGACGCGGTCGCGCGCGGCCGCGACCTTCGTCTCCCAATCGTACCGCCTGTTGCCCTTCGCTCCCATGACCGCCTCCTCGCCGTTGGATCTGTACAGCAGGATCCATTTTCTCGCGGTCTGCTTCGGTATGGCAAGCCTGCGGGCGAGCGATTTGCTTCCCGCCCCGGCCTTGATGAGTTCCAAGGCCTCGCGCCTGAACTCGTCGTCGTAGTGTTTCCTGCGGTCCGTACGCATATGAAGAAACCGCACCTCCGATCATCGAATCTGAATTTCTTCAGTCCAACAATCGGGGTGCGGTTCAAATCCCCCTAGTATGACGAGAGCCCTTGGGAATCCCGGAGGACTCTACCAAGGGCTCAACGCCATCAACAATAAAAGCGGCGACGTGCTACTCTCCCACACCCTCTCAGGTGCAGTACCATCGCCGTGCAAGGCCTTAGCTTCCGGGTTCGGAATGGGACCGGGCGTCTCACCTTGGCTA
>Ga0326512_10000699_pt1 | contig 28450 bp, 33 predicted proteins | sample 1_2617_0518_D_FD_203652 | JGI IMG/M metagenome (GOLD analysis project Ga0326512, IMG submission 203652) | Bovine rumen microbial communities from UC Davis, California, United States - 1_2617_0518 | ecosystem: Host-associated > Mammals > Digestive system > Stomach > Rumen | place: USA...
TGGATGAGATGCCTGAGTTGTCACGCTCCGTCCTTGAGGTGCTCCGCCAGCCGTTGGAAGACCGTAGGATAACGATATCCCGCGCTAAGTACAGCGTGGAATATCCATGCTCTTTCATGCTTGTTGCCTCCATGAATCCTTGTCCCTGTGGTTACTATGGTGACCCCACCCATAACTGTGCCTGTACCCCAGGTCAGATACAACGTTATATGAACAAAATCTCCGGTCCCCTGCTTGACCGCATCGAAAAACGAGTTAGTGATTTTGTGGGGCAAAAATCTTTTGCTAAATTTGCAGCATAAAAGATTTATTTATGGGCAAAGTTATTCTATTTACTCGTGTATCGACTCAACAGCAACATCTTGAGTCTCAGGAAGATTCGTTAAGAAGGGCAGCTATTGCAGATGGCTTTTCTGAGGATCAGATGATAGTGATAGGCACGAAAGAAAGCGCAATCAAACTGGAGGAAGAAGAGCGTCAGGGTCTCCAGGAACTAAAAAAGGAGCTTGCCAAAGGCGACGTTAACATTATTTATATCTTTGAGCTTTCACGACTATCCAGAAAGCCAAAGGTACTCTATTCTATTCGTGACCAACTTCTTGAAGCAAAGGTACAGTTGAAGTGCCTTAATCCTTCCTTTACTCTACTCAATAACGACCGCACTCAGTTTGACAGTACGGCTTCACTTATCTTCTCTTTGTTCGGTGCTATGGCTGAACAAGAAATGATTGAGAAGAAAGAACGCTTCCATCGTGGTCGTAGAAGATTGGCAGAGGAGGGAAAGTATAATGGCGGTAACATTCCTTATGGCTATAAGATTGACCGAGAGCATGGAAAACTGATTGTCATTGACGAAGCGGATGCAGCTGTAGTAAGGGAAATCTTTAACTTGTACGAAAGTGGCGTATCACAGCCCCAACTAGCCAAAGAGTTCTATAGACGTGGTAATAGAAAGATAACAATATCATTCCTGAACAACATTCTGAATAATGAACGCTACACAGGAAGGAAGCATTGCTATCCAGGTTCTTCGTTTGAGAGGGTTTATCCAGTCATCATAACTCCAGAACAATTTGACCGTTGCCGAAAGATTGCATTGGAGAATAATACAACAGCCAATAAAGCACGGTATATCTATTATGCTCATAAATTGATAAAATGCAAACAATGTGGCTGTTTCTGGTCTGCATCTGGATCCAAGGCTTATTACCATTGTTATGATGCTTTTAATACCATGCGTAAGTATGACCACTACTCTACGCCCCAATGTACTAATAAAATAGGTATAAGCATAAACATCCTGGATAGTATTCTCTGGCACCTTTGTATAAAAGAGGAAGTTCGTTATATTGTCAATGCTGCAAACGCTGAGGTCGCTGATTATAAAGAACGTGTTGCTGTACTTGAACAAAAGCTGTCATTTATTGATGGCCGTCTTAAATTGCTCGACGAAAAGAAAGAGCGTATTGTAGAGACCTATATTGACGGTTCTTTGAGCAAAGAAAAGAGAGACCAGAAATTTGCAGAGGTTGATAGAGATAGAAAAGACATTCTTCTTGAACAGGTTGAATACTTGAATGAAAAGGAGCATCTTGAAGGGTTGATGGTTGATCTGAGTGCCAAGTATAACCTTGATGACGTAAGTAACATAGCTGGGCATCTTGATCGGATTTCAGCATTGCAGGAACGTATTGCCAGTATAACAAGCGACAAAGAACGCTCCGAGATTATTCATCGGCATGTGAAGAGTGTGACAGTTGAGAACCGAGAAATCATGTATGCTTTTGGAATCGGTACAAGGATGGCTATGGCTCGCCTCATAACAATAACTTTCTATCGAGGTGAAACGGAATACTTCTATTACCTACCCAATACCGGCAAAGGCGGTATCGTATTGAGAGCAGATGAAAATGAAAAAGTAATAGAAAAGATGCGTTTTCAGTACCTCCCTAGATTCTTTGATGAAGGCAAAGACCGTAGACATCGAGAGGAAAGAGAGGAAAAGAAGAAAACTCAGGAAGCCTTATACCCGGCGGCGAAGTATGTTATGGGGTACAGACTTCTTGGCGAGTTCCTAAACATCAATCTAGCAACAGCGTTTAATTATACCAAAGATGGCAACGTCTTAGCACCAGCAAGAGTTGCTAAATATAACAAGGCATGGGTTTTTGACAAGAGAGTCTGTATAAAGCTTTTAAAAAAAGCAGCTGAATCTGACGTATGGATGAAAAAGGTGTACGACAATATTCCAGATGAAAACAAGAAGATATGAGGAAGAAAATAGACTTTGACAAGTATAACGACTTTATCAATCGGGCTTTTAGTATCATCGAAGCGTCCAACTTTTCAGATGACATAAATGATAAAGTTAGTAGTCTTTATCGTGATTATCTCTCCGATGACTTCGCCACATACGAACTGAGTACGGAAGAGTTCTGTACTTATGAAGATTATTGTTACCTCTCTCAAATGGCAACTGTCCTGGTTTCGTATATAGTCAGCGTACCCGAACTATTTAAGAAGCTTTTTAGGGATGACACTTTAACACCTTCAGATTTTCTGAACGTGGTGTATTTCTATGAAATGATGTCTGTATGTAAAGGCAGTTACATCAAGTTGATTGATCTGTTCACTAATGCTTACAAAGGCTTATCATTAGAGAAACTTGCTAAAAGTGTCGATGAAGAAGAATTAGCAGACCTAGATGATATTTCCGAAGTTGATTTCTATGACAGCATAAACAAATTTGGAACCAGGAGTGCAACACTTATCATTGACCAAGTACAAGCCTCTCGTGAAACAAAAAACAGCCTTAAAAATTCCGTTTTAGATGATGACGAAGATACATTCTTCAAAATATGTAGGCAAAATGACGTTGATTTCAAGAGAGCTGGATGGATAGCAAAAGTTTGGTATTCATTCAATGCTATAGGAACACTTCTTAAAGCCTTGCAAAGTAATAACACGTTCCCAGAGGAAGAATACAGTAATATCATTGGGGACAAAAATCTATATTCTGATGAAAAATCATCAGAAATGGCTTATGACATACTATCAGTTGCCACCTCCGACAATGAAGATGCACCATTTTGTATGGACTTTTATGAGCTTTATAGAGAAATTGGTATTGTAGAGGGTTATATGGTTTCCATGTACAAGAAGATGAAAAGCCTATCTACAAGCGTATCGGCCATGAAAGAACTCGGCGACTATATCATGTCTGAATACAACCATCTTTATAACGTGGTTACTATAGATAACTATGATACTTGTAGGTATAGAATCTGTAAGCCACTTGATATGTTTCGGGATTTGTTTCTGACCCAACTACAGCTTCCTCTTAATTCTGGCAAGAAGAAAGATAAACGCGAATTTTACGAAGCTAACAGGAATCAGGATCAACAGTCTTGCATCGAAATCTATAAAGTCTTGGTGAAAAATGACCTCCTTTCTTATGATGAAGATACATTCTATTCATTTATATATAGGATGTCATTTGATTACCAAGGTGACAAAGAGCCTACACAAATCGAATGGAAAGGTAAAGCTTGTGAACTGTACCAACTTATCTGGTGGTTTTCTGGGGATGGGGCAGATACAAGATTATGGAGCAAAAATGCCATGTTCTTCTACCTTTCAAACGGAGAGCCAATCAAGACTAATGGAGTCAAGAACCAAGCTATAGCCCCAACAAAGAGAATGGAAGCTGTTTTCAAAGCCCTCAAAAAATAGCAATAATTACCCATTTTTCAAGGCCATCTATCAATAGCGATAGGTGGCTTTTTTTATGCCTATATTTTCATAGTTTTCATAGTTTGGCTCACTACTTTCATGGTTCCAAGATAAGTTTTGCCTTTGTTTTACCTTTGCAACAGAAATAAAAACAAAGGCATTATGAAGCAAGAGAATAAGCTATCAACAACAGTTCATAAGCTCACAACAAAGGGGAGCCTGAAGGACTACTTCTTGAACTTGTTTACAGCAAAGATGAATAAGGTCAGTGAAGATGAACTAATCAAAGTGTCTATGGATTGGGGACGTTCTAAGTCCGAAGCCGAGGCTGATGTTGCCAGAGTTGATAATCTGTATGAAGCCGTTGACATCTTTCTCGACAAAGCTTTACTTGAATTAAAACCATCGTATAACATTCAAAAATGAATTAACTATGTGTAAAGTTGGAAATAAAAGGTCACGTCGGGTTAGCAACTATCGTAGCCGTCAGTATGTCAACCACTACAACAACAAGTGGAATGTTGAGGTTAAGCCCAATGAGGTTGTTGAGGAAGCACCCATCGAGACTGTCATTGAGGTCATCGGCGAAGAGACCATGACTGAGAAAGAGCAGACCGTATATGTCGAGACCATTAACCACGGTGTCAACCCAGATGCAGCATGGAAGTTCTGGAAGTATGCAGCCATCTTTGCAGGGATTGGACTTGGCCTGTTTCTGTTGGGAAGTAAAGAATAACAAACATTATAATAACCCATTTAAAAAATTAGCAGTATGAATAAGAATCAGAAAAAAGCAGCCGAGGTGAAGAAAGTAGCCAAGGCAGAGAAGAAGAACGTCCTCATTAACGAGGCAGAGGTTAAACAGTTCATCGACAACCGTCCTTTTGATGATGTTGTACGCCAGTTCGCCCAGAAGGAATGGGATGGTCAGACGCTCGAAGAGGACAGAGTGTATCACCTGAACAAGATGGCTGGCCTGAAGGTGGCTATCATCAAAGACAACCGCCGGACATGGAAGCGTGGTGTGAAGATGATGTCGGCTTGCATGGCAAACGGTATGACCACCCCTGCTATCCTCGTCCTGGCCAAGCTGGTCTCTGATTGGGGACTGGCTGTGATAGACCCGACATCAGGGCGTGAGCTTACAGCAGACGAATTAGATGGTGTCTACTGTGTGATGGAGGGACATGGCCGTCTTGATGGATGGGTGAATTCTCTGGTCTACACCTCGAAGCAAGGTGGTGAGCCTTTTGACTACCACTTCATCTACAAGCACTACGATACTCCAGAGGACTTCGGCAAGGCTTATGTCTCTACCAACGCAGACATGACCCGTACTACTTCCAAGGATCGTCTCACTATCGCTGGCGCACGTTCCAAGAACCCCACCATCATTTCTTACCTGAACAAGATTAAGAATGACGGAACCATTGCCAAGGCTTCATTCTTCTGGACTTGCGGACGGGAACTGAGCAAGGACGAGGTAACAAAACTGACCTATGAAATGGAAGATGCCCCAACCTTCGACCAGGACACGACTGATGCACTCGCTTTGTGCTACGAAAGTTTCAAGGCTCGTTTCTCTGCCCCAGGTGCTGAAACGGTATATCGTGGTGTCTCTGCCGCTCAGTGGTGTGCAGACCGGATAAACAAGGCTGAGGACAAGAATACAGCAGCTCTGACTATTGCGGAAAAGGTACAGGCACTTAAAGATGACCTCTATTCGCCTATTTTGACTGCTAAGACTAATCGCAAGAAGCACATCACACGCGACCAGGCTATCAAGACCTCTCTTGACCTGATGATGCAAGCAGCCTAACAATACTAACCAGAGGGTGCTGTCTCTAACATAGGCGGCACTCTCATAATACTATACTGATATGCTAAAAGTTCATTTTACCCCAAACAAGGTTATTCCCAGAGGCAGAACTGCTTTTGTGATCACAGCCCTTGGTGTATGCGTGTCTGCTGCTGTCCTCTACGCTATAAAGCAAAGGGGAACAAGGACACAGGATCCGACTATCCAAAAGGAAGTCAAGTATGTGTTCTTCTCAGCTGATGGAAAGCCCATAACCCTTTCTCAGCAGGAGGTCTACAGTATCAGGCAAATGCACGAAGATGGTATGCAGCCGTCTACCATCAGCGAGAGGTTCGGGCTAGAGACTGTTATGGTCATGCGTATCATCAACTGTGTCAAGTCCATGTAGTATCAACCTGGGAGGGGGCTTTGGTGTCCTCTCCCATTAATTCTAAACAGATGACAACGACGAAGAAAGTTATTTTGACCTGTCTCTTAATTGATGTGGTTGTCGCTATTGTAGACTTAGCCATATTTGACAGACCTCTCTTTAATAAAATGGTTGATGGTGTCAAGGATAATGCTAAGAAGGCTGGAACTATTGTTAAGAACGTATTAAAAAAGAAAAAGAATGGCTAGTGTTGGTTTTAATTTCGGCAAATGGGGCGCACATTTTCGTTGCAATTCCATCGAAGGCAAGAAAGCTGCTGTTCCTGGTCTGTTTATCGGCACCACATTAGGTTTTGTCGGTCTGAGCAGTTTCCTTATCTACCGTAAATACAAAACTGCTTCTGAGTGCATGTTGAAAACACATCAATATGGTCACGAACTAGAAGTCATCAAAATACAAGGAGAAACGGACAAGGACGTTTATGCTAGTAAAAAACTAAGCGACGTTTTTGCTGCCGTTGCTCTATCTGGTTTGAGGAAAGAACAGAACGAGATTGACGAGGAAGGAAAAGAGGAAAACACAGAGCTGACGATACGACAAGCACATGAAATACCTGTTGTAGACGGACACTATGATGACCACCAACTTATAGGTACGCTACTCTATCGTGAAGATATTTGCCTGTGCTATGGTGAAGAGCATGTCGGCAAGACATCCATCATTCTAAACTGGATTATAGATATTGTGTCAGGTAGGAAATCCAGAATGATGCCTGATGACAAAGGCATCCATCCTCCTTGTCAATGCCTCTGGTACAATGGAGAAATGAATGAGCCAGACTTCCAAAATTTCTTCGGGGATTATGACCGTACACGCATGAAGAACAAGATTTTCTTCATAGAGAACTTTTCAGACTTGAACTTCCGTCAATGGTTAGAAAAAGTTAGAGAACAACTTGATAGATGCTATACTGATACTATTGTTGTCCTCGATAATATGTCTTGTATATGTAACTCTAGCGACGTGGAACTTAGACGAATGAGAAGCATCATAGAGTCAATACAGAAAGAAATGTATAATAATAGAGGAATCCATGTAACATTCCTTGTTATTGACCATATCAACAAAAAAGGGGATGTTGCAGGAACTTATAAGCTCAAAGCACTTTTCAGTACCAGAATCCGTTTTAGTTCTTATGGTGAAGGTCATACAAAAATCTCTGTTGAGAAGAACCGCAAGTATCACTACATGATTAACAAGAGTTTTGATCTTCTTTGGACTACATCGCCAGAGGGCTATAAAAGCTTTGAGAACTTGGGAGAAATCATTGAAGATGGTGTTTCAGCTATTCCTTCAGATTTTGACCTGGGTGACGAGGATGATGAAGAAGATGATCCTGATGATAGGCCAATTCCAGACGCTCGAATACTGGAGTTCCATGAAATCGTGAGGAAAACGGGGAATATAAGTGAAGCTTCAAGGCAACTGTCAATCAATCGTAAACATTACTATAATCGTATTGATGGGCTAATTGAAGCAGGGAAATGCGATCCGATACCGGGCATAAATAAAAAGTGGTTCAGATAGACTTGTACCCTTGTACCCGTCTTGATACAGAGTCCAATTTTTGCAAAAAGTGGGGTGGCTGTTATAGGGGGTACAGGGGTACAACTGTATTATATTGGCTGATTATTAGCTTGTTAAGACTGTACCCTCTATTGTACCCTTGTACCCTCTTTGAATCGTTTAATTTTGATTGATTTTCTCATTCTAATATATAATGAAGGAGGTGTGGCAACACCTCTATATATTGTTCAGTCAGCGCATAATAAACGGAGGGTGAGCTGAAATTACTGTTGAGAAGTAGCCCACCCTCCTACCAGCCACATTAGGACTGGTTCACCTTTTTAATTTTAGCTTATGCGCCTCTTGTTGTTCTGGTTATGTTTTGCGCAGCCCTACCACGCATCGGATCCATCACCTTCATTGCTGTCATAATGGAATTCGTCGCTTAATCCTGATACTCTCATTTCCCGTGCGCTACCAGCCAAAATGTGACATTGATGCTGCAACTGAACGACTTTCACAGTTGGCTTGCTATAATCTTTCTTCATACTGTTGTTATTTAATGATTTTCTTTCCATTCACGATATAAACACCTCTGGGGAGAGCTTCAAGGTCATCCCCGGCATACTGACCATTGACGGTATAGACTTTCTGGGGTATGCCTAACAGTTCTTCACCACCTACAATATCCTCAATAGCAGTAGTCACGCCGTCGATACAAAAAGCTCTTGCCTTTGCTGCGTTAGGCGTTGCAGGCTCGAAATAGGCACGGAAGGCATTAATAGTTCCGCCTGATGCAAGGGGTCTGATGGTATTGTTTGCTGACAAGTAATAGGAACCATCGGCAGGCTGGACGGGATTAAGAGTACCGACAAAGTTATAATCTCCCTTTGTTATCATTTGCCCTGTTACATCTTTAAAATCTGCCCTTGAAGAAGAACTTATATATATGCCCTCTCTATCGTGGTAAGGTTTTATCAAGAAAGGAGTTCCTGCCTCAATCTTCTTTGTATCGCTAGGCGTTATCGAGGTAAAGTATATGATTCCATCAGTGGAAATATTTGTCAAAACGGCAAACTTGTATTTGAGTTGATAGTCGGAAAACACATAGTACCTGTTAGAGTTTAGTTCTATTGGAAGTGTCAAAGTATTCCATTGATCTTTTTTTAATGAACGCTTTATAGTAGTCCCTAATTGAGTTAATCTGCTATCATAAACATATGGCTCGTTATCATTAAGGATTGCGCTACATGAGGAGGATGGAATTATTCTTATTTCTTGTGTTGGCGAGAGATATACAATACCACTAATACTAATCCAATGATCAAAGTTGTATTTTTTTCCTATTTCTTTATCAAGTATTGTGCCAACGTAGTCATAGATACTAACTGACGAATTTTTGTATGTTGTCATTATTTTATAGCAATCAAAATCCTTTAATTGCTCCTGTTCTATATTTACTGCTTGGACCTCGTGTGGGCCATCCATCATGTCAAACCATACTGGCACAATATTCGACCTGCCATCTGACATTTCATTATAACCGAATTGAGAAGTTCTAACACCTGATAAAACGCCTGTATATGACCTCTCTCCTCCCCAATCAGATAGTTGATACCAAGATCCAACACTCAAACTCATACAACCAGTTGCATCTTTTAAAAAAATAATATCATAATCTTGCCATATTACCTCTGCTTGTTCAAGTGTTACTTCTGCAAAAGTGTTTTCTGGGAGAGCCAAGAATTCTGATATGCCATTTACTTGAACGGGAGAGACTTCTGCACTTTCAGATTGTATTCCATCAATTCTTACGTTCTTAATTTGGTAATCTTCCTCAGCGGTCCCAAGAGCCTTGAAGCGGAAGCCAATTCTTATTTTCTTTCCTTGGTATCTGTTTAGGTAGAATTTTCTACTAGAAATGAAATCAGTGTGTTCCGGCAAATAAAAATCTTCTCTAAGTATCGTCCAATCTTCCCCATCGACTTTAACCCAAACAGAGATATTATATGTCAATGGGCTTGTTTGGTTTGCCTTATAATCAAATGTAAAGATAGCATTGGCAATGTGTGTTAAATCAATGAGTGGTGAAATCAACCAAGCATTCACTTTATGCCTTGTACCATCAACGACATTGGTAACATGAACATAACCACCACTGTTATGTTCCCAAAGAGTTGAGATCCCATCGTCATTTTGTTCAATATCTACAGTAAAATCTCCCAACCCCTCTGCAAAAGTCTCTTCAAAGACAACTTGTCTGTCATCTGCATGTGCCGCGAGTCCAAGCAGCACAGCCATTCCTAAAAGTAAAATTCTTCTCATACGATTCTTGATTAAAACATGAACTGATAACTTTTTTGGTGCAAAGGTCGGCAGTTTTCCTGACTTGCAAAAATCACATAGTTTGTGGAATACACCTATTTTATATTATATAATAGAGGCTCCCATCAGTTATAACCTCATTTCTGATGTCTCGCAGTAACTAGTGGAGCATAGTAGTAATCAGTCCTGTACCGCAAGGATGGGACACAAACTAGTTATGCCCAATGGATAACATCAAGAATGAGATTAAGAGATTAGTGAAAGAACTCCGGGACAATGGAGTTGGTGAAAACGAAATCAGAGAGCTATTCGAGGTAAAGAAACCACTCAGTAGACTCCTAGTGACACACGACAAAAGGATTGTATTGCCGGACTACAACAATCTGGAGGTAAAGATGGAACCCATACACAAGGCCGTCTATCTACTGTTTCTTAACCATCCTGAAGGCATACGCTTCAAGGAACTGCCAGACTATCGGGAAGAACTGGCTGGCATCTATCGGGCAATGAAGCTATCGACGCAGGCAAGGAAAAAGGTAGAGCGTAGCATCATTGACGTAACAGACCCCCTAAAGTCATCCATAAGTGAGAAATGTGTGAGAATCCGCTATGCTTTTCAAAAGGCGGTTGGTGCTGAGACGGCGAAGAACTATTATATCAATGGCGGTCGTGGGGAATATAAGCGGATTGAACTTAACAGGGAACTGGTGATATATGAGCAAAAAGAAAGCCCACCTGAATGATGGGCTATAAATGTTATTGGTTTTGGTTTAAGTACGGAATCAAGAAACTTTCCCAATATTGTTTTACGCTTGAAGTCAAAGATTCATTATAAATGGATCCCATTTTAGGTGCTGCTTCTTGTGCTATTTCCCCTGTCTGGTTGATTGCAGCCTCTATCTCTTTATACATTTCCATACCTTTAACAAGGAATTCGGATCTTGTTAATGTTGGCCTTGGTGCTTGTTTATAAACAAAGTCAATAAAAAGCATAGACTTAGTGCCTATCAGATCCAAATCAGCCTGCGAGATTTGAGTATCATTTTTGAGACCTTGAAGGGATTTTGCCTTTTCCCCCATGTCGCCCAACATCTTCGATATGGTTTGGAATGTGTTGTTGCTCTCGTAGAATTTCTGACGTTGATCAAGAACCATATCCTCTATGTGAAATCTGGTAAGTTCGTTTTTCTCGTCATATACTTTCTCGCCTTTTTCCATCAATTCCCAATTAACCCCATAATCCAAAAAGACATACAGGGAGATTTGTTTCAATGCAATAGCTTCGGAAACAAACTCTACGGCTATTTCTCTATAAGTCTTAGTCGGTTCTTGGGGAGCCGCTTCTTGCTTTGTTCCCTCACTTGAATTGGCTTGTTTACCCGAATTGCCACAAGAAATAATAATTGTGGCTATGCACCCAATACAAATGATTTGAATGGTTTTTCTCATATATCAGTAGTCGTTTTTAATAGTAATGTTCCATTGTATAACCACGTCCGTTGCAGAAATAGCATCGTTTCTCACTAACCCACACTCCGTTTATTTTCTCTGGTGATCCTACAGTTACCCCACGTCCTAAACAAACGGAACATTGAACAGGTTTTGCCGTACTATGATATTTAGGCTTATTACGTTCTTGGGCTTGCTGCCTTTTCTTGTAATCGGCTTTTGCTGCTGCCTCTATTCGCTGTTTATCGTTTGAGAATCCAGTTTTTCGTAAACAATAACTTAAATCCAAAATAGTTTCTCCAGTATTCCTATTCACAAGATATAAACCGATAGGATTTGTGAAATAAGCATAATGAGTGGAATAAGTATTGATTATGGTTGTTACTGTCATTCCAGGCTTAAAAATGTAGAGAAGTTCTAAATCTGATTTCATTGAACGGACTTGTTGCAGCTTTTCAAGATCAGTGCATTTGAAATACTGTTGCAAATCGTTAAGTTTCGTCTGACTAGATAAGACTGGAATTAACAAAGACATAAATCCCATGTAATTAGGTCTGATATTACTTGCAAAATCCGTTGTAGTATGTTTCCAACTCTCAAAGCTAAAACCATCTGCAAAAAACTTCCATTCAGCATTAGAACCGAAAGGATATGCAAGTGCGTACTTTTCTGTTTTTTTCTTTTGGAAAACAGCCAAATCAGACTTATATTGTTCAGAGTTCTTATATACAGTCTTATCTAGATCATCAAGTTTATCTTTGCCATAATATGCGAGAACATCATTATCACATAGAGCTTTGAATAAAGTAAAGTAATTACTCCTTTCAAAATCATAGCTAAAAAATTCGTTCCTTGGTGGAGTATAAGTGTTGCAGCCATCAATTAGCATCCTTTTTGGTGGTAATTTACGACCTATAGCAATGTCGATGGAGTCTTGCCTACGCTGTTGTTCTGCCTGTACTCGTTGAATAGAATCACGTCGAGCAGCTTCTAGTGCTAATCTTCTTGCTTCCGCTTCGGCTACTTCCTTTTCGTGCTGCAATATCAATTCATGTTGCCGTGTAGCCTGTTCATGCCCTTTATTTGCAGCTTTCCGAAACCAAGACTTTGCCTCGCTCTCATTATTTTCAGAAAGAAGAAACATAGCATACTCGTACTGAGCATCTGCATTGTCTTGGATTGCAGCCCTGAAAAACCAGTCCTTTGCTTCTGTCATCTTGTTTTGTTCCTTCAGGCTATTTGCTAATAACATTTGGGATGCAACATTACCCACATTAGCCGCTTTAACATACCATGACCAGGCCATTTCTGAATTTCCATCTTTGACCTTACCATCCTCGTACATATTACCAAGTCGGTACATGGCTTCTGCATCGCCACCTTCAGCAGCAAGCGAGAGCCACTTAAATGCTTTCTTGTTATCTACTTTATAACCTTCAAGATAGCCTATACCTGTCAGTCTTTGGGCTACAACATCACCCTTCTTCGCTTTCTTTTCCAAGTCTTTAATATCCGATTGTGACATAGCACACATCGAGACAAGGAACAATAATAATGAAAAAATGTATCTCATAGACTATTTCTTTGAATTAGAATTTACCGTTTTCATAACACTTTCCAAAAACGCTGCTAAGTGTTCACCATCCTTAATAATACTTGTATCATTTGACACTTTATGTAATACTCCTTTATAATAAGACTTATAGGGGATGGCCTCCTCTGATGTCATCATTGGGATTAGCACCTCTTTTGTCTTTATAAAGTAAGTGACAGCAAGCGGATCTGCACCAGATAATCCTTTAACAGCTTCATTTGGATCATCATTAGGACGCGCCATGAGAAAGGCGTAAGTTCCTGTAAACTTACCTATGTCTTCTGGTAGAGGAATCGAAGCGAACATTGAAAGTGAATAGCCTAAACCAAACAAAAGAGAATCTACAGTAGTCGTTAATTTAGCATCGCTGACTTCCGACAAAGTTACAGGCTCCATTTTCTGTGCTGATAGATTATTTATACTACCAACAACTAATAACAGTACGAAAGTAATTCTTTTCATATAGTTTACCAGTTTAAGCCGGTATCGCTCCGACGGTTAACTGCCAGCAAGCCCAAACAGGCAAACTATGTTACTAAATTGTATATATACGAAAAGTGTGGGCCTCTTACATCACTCATCCCACACGTCTAGGTCTCGCATTACCTCTCTAGTCAGGACAAGCAATGCGAACACCCACACCGAATATGATTGTTTCTGTCACACCGATATATAGTATAACGATGCCACAGCCCAGAATCATACCCAGAGTGGTGTCACAGTTGCCTTTTTGACTAGAGATTCAGCCCTTGTTGACCTTACCTCATCTAAGTTGCGAGTTTAGACGTGTGTCAAATCAGCGTAGTAACACCAATCAGTATATATGCGTTCTGCCTATCCATACAAACGGTAGTGCAGTCTGCGACTGCAAAGGTAAGCAAAAAAAGTCAAATATCGTTCTCTTTGCTCTGAAAACACAGTAAATAAAGGCATTTTTAACTCCATTATGCACATTTGCGGTCTTTTGAGCAAAAAGAAAGGCACATCATTATTGACATGCCTCTCCTAATAGATTGGGAGTTTCTTATCCCATCCTCACGCAATCGAAGTACGACCGATTCATGTGGCTTGGGTCAATCTCAATCCCGTACTTACTCTTAAAGAGCTGTGCTAGCATAGGGTGTTCGCGGGTCTGACCAAGAGGAGGTGTTGAAGATGCTGTGCTTGTCTCAACAAACATCCCTTTCTCAATCTTCTGACTTTTGTTCTTGCAAGGAGCATTAGTGCTGTTCTTTGCCGAAATTTTCCAGAGTGCCATAATGATAATGTTTAAGTGAATAACTATGTTAAGCAGTAATCTCGCAGATTAACTGTTTTTTCTGCTGGTTGACAATCTCATTCCACAACCTAGAATTCTGGATTTTGGAGGCTGGTATGTAGTCCTTGTATCTCTCGTAGAACTCAATGCCCTTCTCGTCATAGAGGCTGCAATTATAACGGTCGATGATTTCCTCCCAATTCCATTTGTCGGCATACTTTTCCAAAAGCTCATGTGTAAGTTCCAGGCTACTGTTCTCTGACAATTCAGCCCAGTTCCACTTGTCCTTGAATGCGTCGATAATAGCTTCTGTTAGTGTTTCCGTCTCAGCGTTTCTAGAAAACTTGTCCCAATCAATACGATTCTTGAATTTTTGAATCATCGGAATCGTCCAAAGAATGTTGGTATTCTCTGATACCTCATGCCAGTCTACCTTGTCCTGGTACTTTTCCAATAAGCTCTCAGACCAGTTGTAGTTTCCTGAAAGCTCTTTCCATGCTTCATCTGTGGAGATCTTCTGCATGAATTCATTACTTAATGCCTTTGTTGCCATAATACAAAATGATTAAATGTTATACTGTTTGTTACCTAGATAATGCAAAGGTAAAGTTTGCTTATGCCGAATGGAGGCACAACCTTTAATTTTTTACAAGCAGAACCCGATTTTTCTTGTTCCTTTAGTTTCAAGTCTTTCGCTGTCACAATAGGTAAACAGCTCTTCTATAATATTCTCAGAATCTCCATGAAGGATATTCCCAATTGTGTAATGTCGGGCTATGTTCTCTATCTGTCCTCCGCTGAAATCGTACTTAGCAGCCAATTCCCTTGCTTCCTCTTCCTTCAGGACTGGTATCATTTCGCGCCACATGCTTATACGAGCTTCCACGGTTGGTTTCTCGAACTTGATTTTGTAGAGGAATCGACGCTCAAAGGCTTTATCCATGTTCTGTGCCAGGTTAGTTGTGGCAATGAGGATTCCATCAAGCGTTTCCATTTCCTGAAGGATAATGTTCTGGATAGAGTTTTCCATCTTGTCAACAGCCTTTTCAGCACCTTCTTGACGCTTACCAATAACTGCATCAGCCTCGTTGAATAGCAGTATGGGGGCAATGTTACTCTCCTTGACTTTTGCACGGTAATTGTCGAATACTTGCTTAATGTTCTTTTCACTCTCGCCCACCCACATGCTTTTTATCTGTGAAATGTTGACTTGAAGAATGTCTCGCCCTGTCTGTCTAGCTAGTTGTAGCACGGTCTCGGTCTTGCCAGTTCCTGCGGATCCATAGAAAAGACAAGTAAACCCACAACGGAAGCCTGTCTCTTTCATTCTTGCATGAACTTGCTTATACTGTTCTTCGTCTAAGAGCTTGCCCAATTCGGTTATCTGAGAACCAATCTTCTCTCCGTAGAATAATTTTTTGGGGATAATATCTTCTGACCTGACCATATCACCACGTTTTCTATTCTGGGTCATGGAGGAAAGGCCAAGTTCGTCAAATAGTTCTCGCTTTGCCTCAGAAGTCATCCTCATCGAGTCTCTGTTTACGAATCCGTCCTCATTATTATGCTCTATCAGTTTTTCTTCAAACAGGATATGATCGCCATTATTTAATCTCTGTTTCAAGTAGGATTTATCATGCCTATATTCATAGAGGAATTCAACATCACGGTATCTGATATTGTCATCATTGTTATTAACAAACAGATGAGAGAATAGAATCAACAACATTGTTTCATTTTCATCAAAGTCATAGCTCTTAACTTTCTGAACAAATAGCAGTTGGTCGTTACAATTGAAAAGATGATGAATCTTCTCGACTGTTGCATCATATTTCAACTCTTTGCTTTCGCGCATATTGAAGATGTCCTCTAATTCTGCAAATAGTTCATGGCATGACAAGCCCGAACAATCTTTGGGAACATACATTTCATCTTTCTTGAACGCCTCGATTACTTCAATTGGAACTCTATATGTTATACTGTTGCTATCACGGCAGCACCTCACGAGTTCCCTCTTCTCCAACACATCAATGTCTGACATGTATCGTAGAATCCTAGTGGTGCGGCAATCCAGGAACTTACCAAAGTCACTAATTGAAATGCTGGTGTCAGAACTGTTATCAATAAACAGTGCCATCATCACGCTCTGCTCCTTGGTAAGTTTCATCTTATCGGACACATATTTAATATATCTGTCAGCCTTTCGGTAGAACTCGCTACTAAGTCCTGTACCCTTTGCTTTTTCCATAATCTGCTCTACTGCTGTGAGCAAATCCAATTTCTTTCCTGCTGCCATTTTCTTATGCCTTTTTTGTTCATGTGAATTATTATGGCACAAAGTTACGAGTGAGATATGCCGTTTAGGGGCATAGGTTAGAAATATTTGGGGAAACGAATAAAAAAACTGTCTTTTTCTTTTCTATGGCATCTTTTTCAACCATAGAAAGAATCCGTGAAATATCGGTTTCATCCTCCCACCACATTTTCGCCACATCATCCACGAGAATGATATTGAAGCTACAATTAGCTAAAGACAGCCAGCCGTCTGCATCGAATTGAACATAATTTGACCAAAAGGAACCATTCGGCAAATAATCATTTAGCTCCTCTGGATGCCACAGAAAGCCATGAGTCTTATATTCTGACAGTTCTTGCTCCAGCCAATTGTATTCAAGTTCGTCAGATGCGCTTTCAAGACAGTCCTTTCTTAACAGAGAGAACACTTCGTTTTGTATTTCCTTCATGGCAAATGTTAGAACGGTTAAGGGCTGACCTAATTCTATACCTATTTCATAGATAAAACTGCTAACATCTACAATAGGTTGACTTGACCTAACAAGCCATAATCCAGGTTGGATGACCTTCTCTAATGAATCAACGATTTCCATATTATACACGTTTTGTTGTGCAAAAATAAAATGGAGCTATGCCGTTTTGGGGCATATCAATAAAAAAAGTGAAGCCATACGTTTGCACAGCTTCACTTCACCAAAGAATAGTGTATCTTACATAGATTCCGAATTGTCAGATTCCCTCTTCAAAAAAAGAAGGAACAACTCATTGATTTCTTCGTCAACCTCCTGAATTGGCTTCTTTATCGATATTTGCGTATCAAAATATTCTTCCTTATCAATCTTCTCTTTTGATACATAGGCAATTCTGTTTGCAGGTCTACATATAGCATAGCCGCAATGGGAATTAGCGAGAGTGAATGGCAGTTCTGGATCTATCTTGTTCTTTTGACAATCATCCCATGCTGCAATACCTGCTCCATCCCAATAACTCAATAACAAACCATATTTCTCAGCCCATAGAGTTTTCGCAGTAAGCCATAGTTTCAAATAAGGAATGGATCTGAAATTATCATCATTGATGTTAGGCAAGTTGTTATTTACAATGTCTGACTTCAAAACAGATTTTCTCACCTCTTCCTTTAATAGTGACAACAATTCTTCTTTGGAGTCAGCTTTTAATACACGCGCCAATGCAGGGTCTAGTAAATAGTAAAAATATACAGGATCCTCTTCTCTCCAGGAGAACCAGGCCCCATTCATATTCTTAGTATAATCAATGTGTCCAGGTGCATAATATCCCCTCAATACTCGGAAAAGACGATAATAGTTGGCAATGTTAAATACTAACGGATCATTAGTATCCCTAACATAGTTCTCATTGCAAAAGCACTTCAATAATAGATTAAATGTGTTATATACTTTATGGGCATCGTTCCAGTTTAGAGAACTATCAAGGGTTTTCCATAAAATAGACAAATCCCCCATCATATCTTTGTTGTCTTCCCATTCCCAAACAGCCTTTTCCTTTTCTTCATCGCCTCCGCAAAGATCTTTCTTATTTACCTCATCCTCGTTATTCCATTGGTTCAGTCTAACATTAGGAATGAGCCTAATTGAACTTGAATTAACTTCTGTATCATAGTTCAGCACTTCATCCTCCTCGGTAGAATTCCCAATAATCTGTAATACATATCTCCAGTCTACAAAATATGTATTAGAAGCAGGTTCTCCACTCATGTGGCGATTGCGAATTGAATCAAACCAATTACGCCTAATTCTTCTTATAAAGGCATTGAATTTCTGAGGCTGCTTGAACTTTTTTATGTAGCCAATAAGAGGAAGAACAATATTATTGTCTTGTTCTCTCAGCCACGAATAGGTTCCGATACAATTCCTTTTCGGTGGTTGTATAAAGTAGAGCTGTTTTTTGATTTCCTCGTCTTCATTCAGTATGTCAACACAGTATTTGAGTGCGTCAAAATATGATTTCACCTCATCTAAAGTGCTAGCATAGGCATTTTTGTCAATGTTCAGAAACTCCTTTCTAGGATCAATAGGGAATTCCTTATCATCCTTGTAAGTTTTTTCTTGTAATAGCTTTGACTGCCAAAACCAAATAAAAAACTGTTTCATTCCATCATCTGCACAAAGGTCTCTGCCCCTGTTCTGCCAAAACCAATCCTCACGTTCTTCCCATTGTTCATTATAAACCTTATTGTCGCTGATACTCCCTAACAATATTGGTTTTATATTCTCTGTTGATGACAAAGGTTCTCCTGTTGTATTGATTACTATATATGTTTCCTCGCCTCTGGCTCGGTTTTCCATATCATAGTATATCATTTTGAGATTGTTCAGAAGGAAGTGACCAAAGGATTTGTAGTCAACTGTCTTTTCGTTTACAAGTATTTTCTCGATTGTTTCCAAGGCGGCTAACATGCTTTGTACAGATGCGTCTCTCTCATATTCATCAAAATACCAATTGGATTTCTTGATTAGTGACACATTTGGAATGGAGTTCTTGATAAAGAAATGTAACGAGAGGTCACTCAGGAAATACAATGTGCTTTCTCTTATTGAATATAGAAGATGTGGCTCATAGTCATCCTGCATTTCAGTTGACGAAATAATATAGTCGTTAAATTCTCCATCAGAGTATCTATTGACCATTCCCAATAATAGGAATAACGTGGTGATACGTTGTTGCCCATCACAGATGTTGAAACAATTTAAAGGCTCTTCATAACCATAAACAAGACCCAGCATGAGGTCTTTGCTGGTAGAGGATTTCTCTTTAAATGAAGTCAGCAAATAATCACCGACAAAACCTGAGACAAGTTCTTTTTGACTTTTTTCCTGCTCGATGTATGCACTGTCTCCCCAACAATAATCTCGTTGCAAATCGGGAATGACTATTTTATTGTCATGCGAGAACAATTCTCTAAGTGAAAATTCTTCTCCATTTCTTAATGTACTCATATTGTGCTAATTGATATTATATGTTTTCTTGAAATCCTCAATGAAAGCCTCCTTCTGTTGTTGTATTTCTGATACGCCCCAGGTTGACTTTGCAAAAGCATACATAGAATGTAAGAGACTTCGACTTTTGAAGTTCAATCCTTCACTTTCAGCATCAGGGTTGAAGTACAAAGCTTTTTTTGCTTCAAAAGACTTAGCCCCAAACTTTGAGTTGTCCCTACCATATAAGAGGACAAGATTACCGATGCAATGTTCACTGCCATTTCCATTAAACAGTTGCCTGTCCAGCATTGTATTTGGATTTTCTTTTTTCAATATATCCAAATCACTCTCAGTAATAACGGAGCCATCCCCCTTTTTATATAGTAATTGATCATCTGCATATATTGGATTCTTGTCTTTATCTAATGCAACATGATAAACTCTTGATTTTGGGTAAATGTGTTCCAGAGACTTATTCTTCCATATTGAGAAATCGAATATCTGCCCCTTGCCCCCTTGGAGTCTATTATATTCCTCAACATTTAATCGAAGCAATTGCTTAAATGCCAGGTCATCGGATTCACCATAGACCCTATTTTTAGATAGAGAATCTAGCACGTTTTCGGCTTTTGCCTCTTTTGTCTTTTCTTCTTCTTTTAATGACTCTGGTTGACAATACTCTCTATGTGTAGCACCTACCAATCTCCAATTGGCATAATCCTTCAATATAGAGATATTATGCTTGTTTGAAATGAAAAAGAGTAGAATATCCATCATATCTTCCCTGCCAGTGTTGCACAGTAAAGACATCTTTAGATAGTTATAGATTTGGGGAGTAGAAAACAAATCCTCGAAGGACTTTTGCAAATCTCGCAAGTCCTTGAAAATCTGTTTTGCCTGATACTCGGAAGATCCATTATTCAATAACTGCTTAAACTCTTTATAGTCCAAGGTCTTTAAGGACTTTTTTCTGAGGGCATAGAACTCCAGCAACAAACCCATTGGTTTTGATGTGTTGAAATAATCCCTTACATCTTTTCTGTTCCACCAATATAGCCACTTGTCCCATTCTCTTGCATATTTGCTTCGCAAAGAATTACCTTCCCAAGATTGCGCCCAGATTTGCATTAACTGTTTCTCTGGGGACATGTATTGCGTCAAGGTAGTTTGCTTACTTGATACTGCATGGAGCATTTCTGCTTTTATCAATTCTTCCTGATACATTGTAGCTTTATTGCCGTTCATCATTGTAAATGTCTTAACGGCCTTATCTTCGCTCACAACAATGTATAACAAACTTACTTTATCCAACAAGAACTTCTGGAAATTGTCTTTATCTATGTCCTTCAGTATGTTGTGAATCTGTCTGGTTGCCTCAATAAAGTAATATACGTCTTGGTTCATGTCCTTCATTATCTTTTCAGAGAATGAATTTAAAGATGGTGCGGAACATAAAACTTCTTTCAGATTATCAATAGTTTCTGATGGAATCTCTTTAAGTTCAGAAAGAAGCAACTGAGAACATTCCCTCACATCATAAGACAAATCAAAAGAATCGTGTTCAACGGTCTTCTGAAGGTTATGGTTTGACAGATACCATAAGATCAAGTATATGCTAGTTGTCCTCTGTTGACCATCAATCAAAACCACATTCTTTCGACCGTTTATAACCCTTTCAGTTACAGTTACTCCCTGTAGGAAATAGTCGTTGTTAGGATTGCCGACAAATTCTTCAACAAGGTCAAGAAGCAGATGTTCCAGAGAAGAATCTTTGTCTTTTGGCTTAACAGACCACTTATATCCTCTTTGATAATTTGGTATTACAAACAAGGGATGGTCATCGTAGATGTAATTCCTTAGTCGTTTAAATTGTGTCTTTTGTTCCATATTATTAAAGAGCTTATTATCGTTACATTTTTATTCTTTATATTCTATTTATTCTTAATTATAATAAAGATAATGCGGGGTTGAAAAGTTTATAACTATAGTATCTCCCTTGCGATCCAGGCACATGCTTCTGCATCAGCCAGTGCATGATGGTGATTCTCTAACTGATAGCCACATTCTGCTGCCACCGTATGCAACTGATGATTCTCCAAGTCTGGGAAACAACGACGTGATGCACATAGCGTATCGAAAAAGTCATAGTCGGGATAGTCCATCTGATAAACACGGAACACTGCTTTCAGACACCCTTCATCAAAAGGTTTGTTGTGGGCCACAAGAGGCAATCCCTGGATTAATGGCTCTATCTGCGCCCATACTTTCGGAAACACGGGAGCATCTTCTGTATCTTCCCGGCATAGGCCATGTACCTGGGAACACCAATAGTTATAGTAGTTTGGTTCTGGTTGGATAAGTGAATAGAAAGAATCCACTATCTCACCATCCCTAACAATGACAACTCCTACAGAACAAACGGAAGAGCGTTCATTATTTGCCGTTTCAAAATCTATAGCTGCAAAATTCTTCATATATTATGTCTTTTCTGTTATTTCAGCAAATCTTCTATTTTGTCCCACCTTTCCTCGGCAATTTTCAGTCCGTTCTGTGACTGTGAAGCTAAAGGATTCTGATATTCAGGATATGTGTATTTTAATGATGACTTACCAGGTTGGTTTTTACCTTCCAACCATTCAGTAAAAACTCCAACTATCGGTTTGCATGTCAGAGTTCGATTCCAGTCTTTTACATACCAAAGGTTGCTCGAAACGATTAGTTTCTTGACCTCATCTTTTGATAAGATATAGAACTTCATTTCGGAATAGTTTTCTTTAGGCATATACACAAATACCCACGGACCGATAATCGAAGTGTCAATATTAGGTATTGTACCATCCAACTCAGAAGTGAAGCCTGTCAATATGTTATGTGTTGTTCCGGTTTTGACCTGTATCATAACACTCTTCCCTGTTTCTGGGTTCATACAAACCAGATCAGCATTTTTGTAATTCTGAAATGAACTGTTGATATTGATTACATCAAAGCCTTTCTTCAATAATTCCAAGGCTACAGCGGTTTCGCCTATAGCACATATTCTTGTATTATCTTTCTTCATGTTAGTCTTTTCCTATTCCGTGTAACGAACCAAGTGCAAAGAATATCCATCTAGGCAATATAACATTGCGGATATTGTATTTATACCATTCGTCAAAAGCGGTTACAACTTTGAATTTGTAGTTCGAGTCGATATGGAAAATACCTTTGAAATCAGCAAGGACAAACGTTTCGTCAGGACGGCTATGGGCATAGATTAAGAATTCGTTAAACGCCTTTTTCATGTCACCGATAAAATCGTCCTTATCTGGCATTGGGATTTCATAGTATTTTTTGACTTGATAATCTGGAAGATTGTCTGCGAAGATGAAGTAGCATGGTTCTCCGTTCTCATCTTCATCATTTGCTTCACAATCTCTGAAATATGTTAGAGTCTTGTCATCAGTAAGTACCTCCTCAATCTCGTCATAAGCGAAACGTTGCATTTTCTTTCGCAAGGACGTGCCTTCAATAAACGTCGGAGCGTTCATTGCTACGGAAGCTTTTTCGCCTATTTCGGCAAAAGAAGGCCCACCTTGGCAGAAGGCATCTACTGCCCACATTACAAACATGGGATTATACTCTTTGAACATCGTTGGATTTACATTTACGAAAGCTGTACCGTCTTTGTGAATGGCACCACGTCCTTCAAACAAAATGTCGCAGTTGTCACCAGCCAAACCTGGCAATTCTGCATCATTAAAGTATCTAACTAAAGATGTATAGCCTTGATGTGTCACTACGTCACCAGTAAAAATATCTCTGCCCATATCGTCCTTTAACTTTGTGTCAACACCTGCAAAGATGACTGGCACAGTGGATAAAAGCGTATGAGCAAGTTGGTCATTTTTGTGGTAAGGAACATAGTCTTTATCTTTGGTGATTAGCATCATAACATCACCATCGAAATAAAAATCACCAAAGTAGGCATAGTCAAACTTACCCCAAGGGTTAATGAATCGTACACGTCGGCTTAACAAAAACCTCTTAATGTCTTTGCGTTCCATAATGTCACGATAGTATATACGGCACATGTCCTGTATTCCACGAAAGCTAAAATTGACTTTATCCATAGTTATTCCTTATATTTGTTCCACATTCTTTTTATTATGCCACCGATTTCCTTACGGAGCCAGAAGGGTTCCAACACCTCAACATCTTCGCCATTGGATAGAAGTTCAATAATGAAATCGAACTCAGGACGTAAACGATATGTAAATATACTGTATTCGTCGTTCCTCTCCACCTCATCCTGAGAAGAATGAAGCTTTAATGAACGTATATAGTTCGCTTGACCTGCTGAAACTTTGATTTTTACCGTCTCTGTCTTTCTTTTGGTTCCTGCTATCACACCATAACAATCTTGGAAGAACACCGACGGCTCAAAATCTTCTGGCATTTTGAACTTATCCTTTTGCTTCCATAATCCATAGATGCGATCAAGAGAATAAATCATCACTTTGTTATAGTAAGGACTGAGGGCTACCATGTACCAACGCTGTTTGAATAGCTTGACGCAGAGAGGATGCACATTAAACGTGTGGCTCTCTTCACGCCAATAACTCTGATAAGTAATGCGGATAACATTGTTGGTTTTCATTGCCTCAATTATCATTGGCAGATACTTAACTCCTGAAGGTATATCTTCAAGTAGGATGCGGTCTTTCAACTGTTGGCTATCCAAAAGTAGGTTGCTCACAGATATTGTACTTAGTAGCCAACTGCGAAGTCCACCATTTTCGACTTCTCGCGCGTTACCTATATAATAATGGTAGCCACCTTTACGTTCACAGTCAATGACAAGACCGAACATTTCCTCTGCTGCAATACGCCATTTGTGAAATGTTCGTAAAGGTATTGGTTCTACGTCCATGTCATCGTCCAGCCACTTCTGATTGATTTCTTCAAAAGTTATATGACCAGCATTATAGATGGTTTCTACCAGCCAGACGTATTTTCCTAATAGATTTTTAGCCATAATCTGAAAATGTTTCTGCAAAGATAATCAAAACATGTGTAAAATTGAGGCATAAGTTATAAAAAATGCTGTTTATTAAAGTTTTTTATCCAACTTCTGCTTCTAATATCTGGATTATTCTGTCAGCCACCTCGCTCGTAAGCCCCTCTCTTGAATCAGTTTTTACGAAATGAGCAGCTTGACTAGTAAAGAACAAATCCTCATCATCAACTATACAGTAAGGGTTGTTTGCTGCTCTATGTAATTCAATCCAAGCAAATACCTCCAGTCCTTTTGAATATTTCACAGCTTGAACTATATAGGAATCTGTCTCTGGGATATAAAAGTTGGCAGATACCAAAGTAGGAGTAACAGAATGAAGATGCGATGGCAACTGCCTATACCACCACATTTCGTCTAAATACCCAAAACCCATTTCTTTCCATGATGAAGAAATTACAATCCTGGCATTTGTTGCAACAATGACACGTTCTAATTGAGCAACAGCCTGGGGATCAAACAACTCTCCATACTCATCAGACCTATCAAGTTGATTCTTGAACAAATAGGCTTGGTATTCAGTCGTATTCAAAACACCATCTAAATCTAAAAACAAATACTTTTCCATATCAGAATTCAAATAACTGGGGACAAATATAAAAAAGAGGTATGCCAAATAGAGGCACAAGTCATAAAATAGTTTCATATAAAGGACAAAAAAGAAAAGCATACCATTCCTGATATGCCCTCCTTTCAGAGTAGTCAATAGTAGTCTATCCTGTGTGCATACTTGGGATTCGTGAATGTCTTTTCCAGTTCCTCGTATATCCCAACCTGATCCTCGATAGAAAACTCTGACAGTTCGATTGAATCAGCGTACTCGTCAAGCAGAATCCTTACCGATTCCTTTCCTGGGTCGATATAGATTTTGTCGATATGATACACTTCTTCCTCGTAGTAGCTGAAGGACTGTCTTATTTGCAAGCCACCCAACCCAACCTCACAGTCTCTTTTTGCCAGGTCGATAATGGCTTTCTTTACCTTTTCCTTCAGTTCTTTCAGTTGTTGCTTGATACTCTCCATAATCGTTAGTCTAACCATGAAGTCCAATATGATTCTCCCTTGCCGTCATCATAGAGGTCGTTGTATTCCTCTTCCGACAAGTGCTTATGCAAACACTCTTCCGAACAATAATACTCAGCACCGTTCTCAATGCAAAATCCCTCGTACATGGGGTTTCCGCATTCTGAACAGCATCGTATATGTTCCAAATCCAGTTCATCTACAAGAGTATCTGTTGTGCTATGCCCAATTACATAGTCTGCCATAAACTCCTGTATGTCCCTTGCCTCCAGTCCACCGTTGTCTTTTATGAGCTGGTGGAAAAAGCTCTCCAGATTTGAGGATGCCAAAACTTCTTGTCTCAGCACTTCCTTTGGGCCTTTCTTACATTCCATATTCTCGTTCTGTTATTTCGTTAACACTCATCCACTCACAGTCACGCAAGCGGAATTCATACTTATCTTCCAACGTGTGAAGGAAGTCCTCAAAGTCCTCGTATTCCAGAGACTTTTCCTGTTCCTCTTCCGTCAGCTTGATCTTGATTAGAGTACCTCCTGTATAGTCCAGGAGTAACACAAACTTTGTCTGATTCTTACTCATACTCTTTCCTGTTTAATGGCCAAGGGTCAGTCAGCAGCACATAAGCTACTAATGTTAATGCGACCCTCAGCAGGAATCTTGTTGATGTTTTCATTTTCTTACTAGTCTTATAAATTTGATTTCACTTGCCGTAGGATATAACCTTCGGCATTTCTGGTAGGCATAGCTCGGATTGTTAGACTGTGTATAAGCCTTGAAATCCGAACCTGCCACCGTTACCATAAACTCATAGGTGTTCATTCTGATACCACTTCGTATGCGTTAAAGTATATCATCTTGTCATCATCTTCCGTGTTGCAGTTCCAGTCGCTGATGGCTTGTTCCATATCAGCCCTGGTCTTGACTTCCTTTCCGATGATTTCCGATACATAGGTACAGACACCCTCGATTGTAGTAAAGTATTCATAGTCCAAATCATACTCGATGCGGAAACGGTCTTTGAAATAGTTGCCGCCTGTATCGTTAGTAATGAATACACCCATGCCATCCTCTTCTGCCATGTAGTAGATTTCAAGGGATGGATAGGTTTCCTTGACTAGTTTGAATACCTCGTTCATAGGCCCCCAAGCGGTTTCTGTGTTGAAACGGAGTATTGATCCGTTCCAATCCAGGTCACTCCAGGAACCTCTGCAATAAACCTTCTGCCAATCTGCTCCCAGCTTAGTTACAAGGCATCCCAGCCATGTCTTGCCGAAAGAATTGTCAACTAAAGGTTTCCTTCTGTTTTCCAGATTGTTCATTTTGCTAAACAAACTCTGGACTTCTTTCCTCTTTCCGTCTATGACGTATGAGGTATAGCACCAATTCGGCATATCTACTCCTTTCTTTAAGCGATAGTGAAATAGGTGCAATGATTGAAGTCTGGGGAGAATGGTGAGAAGGAAATCATCTTGAATCCCTTGCCGAAACGTCCCCGGTACTTCTCCAGTGAAAACTTCTTTGGCGTAGCCTTTCCCCTCGCTACCGATGTGTGGTGTGGGAGAAAGCCATGCTTGATAAGTCGCTTTACTGTGTTTCGCTGCTCTTGACTAAAGATGTAAGCCTGTGCAGCAGCCTTCTTTGTAGGATAGAGCGTCTTGATGGTCGCCCGATCCTGATTGTTGATGTCGATAATCATAATGTTTAATTTATAATGTTAATAAAGTCTCTTTGGTCGATAGACACTGGCTTTAGATGCAGGTGGCTGTACTTTCTTGAAGCAAGCTCCCCATCCCCACCAGTGGTTTTCAACATTCTCAGTCAGTTCTTCTACGGTCATTCCCTCCTTGTAATGGCGGCAAACGTCCCGTATCAGTTCGTCCTCAAATCCGTTTTGTTTCGGATTCAAGCCCATGTAGTCGGTGTCGATAGTGATGTTCCACTCGTCCACACCTTCAGGTTCCTCAAAGTAGATGGTGCATGGCATTGTGATAGTCCTTGCCCCATTCCTTTTCTTCCTGTTTACGATAATGTCATCTACTACTATTGGCATATCGTCTTGTTTTTTTGCTGCTATGATGGTCTTTCAGCGAAACGCCAAACCCAGTCATAGTAGCGGTTAATAAATCTTCTAATCATTAGTCCCATTCGTTTAAGTTCCACGATTCAATTTCATAGTTCACGCTGTAGCCCTGAGTCTGATCGCTATCCTCGAAGTCCTTCCTGAGCCGACGTTTGATTTCGGCCTCTCGTTGCCTCTTTGTAAGGGGTATCATTTCGTGGATGCTCTCAAAGAATTCATGGTCATCTATTGCGTGGTACTTCACGATGGCATTGACGGCAGCAGTCCTGGAGGTGAATACCCCTTTGAACTCCTTTTTTGCCGTACTATGCCAAGCATCTGTTTCAAATACAGTGAATACTTGTCTTGCCATAGTTTCTAATACTTAATGTTATACCTTTTCAGCAGCACAAACACCTGTGATGGTCTGAACTCATATCCCTTGGAGGTTACGAATCCCTCCTTGTTCAGTTTGTCAGTCATTTCAGTAAGTGTCATGCCCTGCTCCGCTAGGATTCTCAGCATAGCGACAGCCCTCTTGTTGTTGGGGTTGTCCTCTGCCTTCTTCCTGTTGGTCTTGTTGCTGTTCTCAATAGCCGTCTTGTGTTTTCCCATCAGATGCTCCGGGTTGCCCAGCTTGCATCCTCTGGCTTTCTTGGCGGCTAATGCTTGTCTTGTTCTGGTACTGATAAGCTCTGCCTCATATTGGCTGATGGAGGCCAAGATATGCAGTACCATCTTGTTCGCTTGTGGAAAATCGCAAAAAACGATCTCCACGTCAGAATCAAGTAGAGCGGAAAGGAAGCTCACATTTCTTGCTAGTCGGTCGAGTTTAGCCACAATCAGCTTTGCTCCGTATGTCCGGCACTGTGATAATGCTTCTTTTAACTTAGGTCGCCCTTTGTCAGTTTTGCGTCCGCTCTCTACTTCAACATACTCAAAAATCG
>Ga0326512_10000700_pt1 | contig 28393 bp, 34 predicted proteins | sample 1_2617_0518_D_FD_203652 | JGI IMG/M metagenome (GOLD analysis project Ga0326512, IMG submission 203652) | Bovine rumen microbial communities from UC Davis, California, United States - 1_2617_0518 | ecosystem: Host-associated > Mammals > Digestive system > Stomach > Rumen | place: USA...
ACGTCCACGATGCCAGCAGCGTCGCGCACCTTGTCGATTGTCAGTTCGTCGATACGGTTCATAGTTAAAAAATCATGTAGTAGATAAAACGCGCGTGTGCGCGAGGGCGCGGCACTCACGCCCCGTCTTTCCCTTTCTTTCCCAGCGCACACATCCAAGTGCGCAGGGAAATGGGAAAAGGGGCAGGCGCAGCCTTGGGAAAGTTACGTTATATATATATCTTATATATATATACATTTTTGGGAAAGTTAGAATGGATCACAAGGAATTTCGGATCTGTTCAAACTATACTTAGGGTGCTTTTGCCCTCGTTCGTATTCGTCTTCAGTTTGAGGTGTTAGAAATTTCCTGTTTGTCATCATTGTAATGCACTGTTGGAGTTCGTCACTATTGGTGATGCAACACTTCTCTTTCAATATCTTTGTTCGTATTTCAGTGAGCGTTGCCGGCCATTCTATTTCTCCCTGGTATTGTGTAAGCCATTCCTTGACTTGTTCGATAGTGAACTTTTCCTTTTTTACCGTCCTAATCTGTTCAGGTTCGCCCCATGAGTTGATAGGCAATACTCGGAATTTCCAGTCGTTAAAGTCGCGGCTTCTGGCTTTCTTCTGCTTGACCTCGAATGTTATGTCACCAGTCGCATCATCTTTGGCCTTTTTCGTCTGTATTACGTCCGTCACCTTTCTTTCGAGGAATGAGCCAAGATGACCGACCAACTTCTCGCCACCAGGGTTCTGGTGCAAGACGCACCATAATGATGTGTTATAATGCGCCGCCAACTTCATGCACTTAAATATGAGCTCTTGGCACTCAATGTTGTCGTTGAAGTCGGCAACAACGTCGAGCAAGCCATCAATGAAGCAAACAGTAGGTCTATACATCCACATCGCTTTGAGTGTTGCACGCCAACGTGCTATGGCAGGGTTCAGGAATATTGGTCGCCCATGCTTGTCTGTTACTTGGTTGCCGTTCTTGTCCCTTATTGGAACCTCGGCAACGTCACGCAGCATCATAACGTGAAAGTCGTCGTAAGTCTTTCCGATGTCTCGCTTTGCCATTGTCAGCACTCTGTTCTTTACGGCAATCGTATTGTCCTCTTCCATCTCGGTATCAATGTATAACACGGATGGATGCGGAATTGTATCTGAAAGTTCATATTTGAGTCCTCCACATTCGCCGCAAAGAATGGCTGCCATGAATTGTGCAATAGTCATTGTCTTGCCGTTACCCGCTTGCCCCGTGATGTTATGAATGCCGCCGAGAGGTGCAAATGGTACACCTTCCCACGATAGCGTGTATTTTGGCGGCACGTATGGCGAGGAGAAGTCGAGCAGGTATTGCTCAATCTCAAAGTCTTGCCATTCGTCAGCAATCATGAAGTCCATGCCCGCCCGCTTTGCCTCCAGCTCTTCGCCTGTCGGCAGATCAGGTAGAATGTTTTGTTGTTCATCAGTCATAGTTCCCTATTTTATGTTGTTGTTGCCTTGTCAGGAATCGAACCTGCTCCAACCGTGATGCAAACGGCTGCTCTACCATCGAGCTCCAAGGCAAAGCACTGATTCTCCTTTGGCTCAGTGCCTGAAGCCTATACTATTACACACGCGCCCTTCATGCTGTCTCAGCGTTTCCGCACTAAGCATTACTTTCGCGTGTCATGCGTTGTGTTGCAGTAAGTCAAAGAACTTTGCAATAGCAGTGGGCAGCAGAGGCACCCAATCTCTGTTCATTAACGTTCGCCTTACGGCAGGGCTGTACGACATGCTGTCTGTTAGTGCGATGGGCGGGACTCGAACCCGCGTGTTTGCGAAAAATATACACGTTATTACTATTATGCCTTACCACTCGGCCACCATCGCATTCGCTTCTGCGTATCTTCGCAGACGTGCAGAAGCCCAATGTATTTGCTACAAAATGTGAAAAGATTCGGGAAGCATTGCCACCGCTGTGGCGTGCCTTGTTCTATCCCGTTTATTTTAGTATGGCAAATCGTCCGTGCCATTGTTAAGGTCTGCGAACGGATCGTCCTTCTTTGCTTCTTCTACGGCTTCACCTGCCGTCTTCTGCTCTGGTCGGTATTCCAATATGCCCCAGGCACGAACCTCGTTGAACCATCGGCCATTGTGCTCGTGAGCATCAATCTCGAAGCTGACGTCCACTGTCTTGCCTACAAGTTCCTCAAAGCGTTTGATAAGGTTGTATTGCCCGTCGCGTACCTTGAAGTTAATCTTGCGCGTATAGTTGCCAGGTATTTCCACGAGGAACTCTGCGTTTCTCCACGGCATTCCAGTCTTCTCGCTGGTGCCGCTGCTCTCTCCGAGCTTCTGAATGAGTATGCCACGTATTTCCATATCACTTCTTTATTTCTTCGGTTAATTTTTCCAGTTGAACGTATGCAATCAGGCCGCACGCCAAGGCTCCGACCTTCTCAGCTATCAGCACGACAAACCACGACAAGCCAGTGTAAGGCTTATTAGGCTCAGCCATCAGCAGGACAAGAGCAAACATTACACACACGATTACGGTTGCAAAACGCAACCAGTTCTTTAAAACTTCTTTTTTCATAATACTTTATTCATTTGGTTGTTTTTGTTTTTCTTTTACTTGGGCGATACACGACCGCATCCTTCGGCTTCATAATGAACACCAACTGATTGCGGTCGATCATCTCCTGGATGGCCTTCACGTTGTATGCCCAGCCCGTCTGCTCGGTTTCGCCGTCCTCTCCGATGAACGTCGCACGGATGCGTGGCAGGGTAGAGCCCCAAGTCTTCAAGCGCGAAGGCGTGAACATCTGATACATCTCGCACAGCCTTGTGCCAGTCACGTATCGCTCGCTCTGCGCCCTGGTTGCCGCTGTGATGGCCGCACCAACCAGCTCCGTGATCTCATTCCGTATTTCTCTATCCAGTTCCACGTCGTTAAAAGTTCTTAAAGTTTTATATGGTTTTACTTTTATTTCAAATAAAAGCCCTACCTTTGCCGATACCCCTATCGTTCTCAGGTGACCTTTTCAGGCCGCAGGGCTATTTTATGTTCGATTGGTTTGTATTGGTTTTCTGAGTGCAAAAATATATAATTAAAGCCAATTAAGACTAATTATGGCAAATCTTTTAACATCTTTTAAGGGAAATGGAGCCAAAACAAACCAATTTCGACCAAAAAGCATTAAAAAGTGAGCGTTTTATTAGTGCCGTTGACTATCTCATCGAGTCAAAGCGAATAACAGGGCAAAAAGAGTTGGCCGAACTCACTGGAATAAACGAGTCAACCTTCTCTAATATCCGTAATAAAAAGAAAAACGTCACGGACAAAACAATCTACAAGCTCCTCGATGCTTTTCCAGGTATTTTCAATTCTAATTACTTCCGATTAAAAGCGTATCACCTGCTTGCCGAAGAACAAACACAAGCAGCCGAACCTGCACCCGACTATGTGGCATTGCCAAGATGGGCAGACTCCATCATTCAGCTCGTCACCGAGCAAGTCAAAACCATCGAAGACCTCCGCCGTGAAGTCGCCGCATTACATAATGAAATATCCAACCTAAAACGAACCTAATTACTCACCCCGTTTCCCCACCAAACAGCCAACTATTTGCTACTCAGCCACATATCAAACCCCAACGGGATCACTTTTGGGAGTTTGACAAAAGGCCGAAAAAGACGCGGAAAGCCCGATAAATAAAGGGTTTCGAGATATTTCAACGAAAGACGAAACAAGGCGAAAAGAGGCGATTTTGGCGCAAATGTTTACCCATTGTTTACCCAGCAGCAAAATGATGGGTAAACATGGAAAACAAGCAAGTGGGAAACAAAAACAGAAAAGACATGATTACATCTGCTATTGTTTTTGATCACCGCAACCGTTCAAAGGATGGTGCGGAAGGCCCGCTCGAAGTTCGCGTGACGGCAAACCGCAAACCTTATTATATTAACACTGGTGTGCGCGTTCGTGCGCATCAGTGGCAATTCGACAAGGTGGTTGACCATCCACAAGCCAACGCCCTGAATGAACGTCTCATCATTTTGCTCGACAAAATTATGGGCATTGTGAATAAGTGCATCGAGACTGGGCAGGACATCGACATCGCTTCCGTGCGTCGGCAGGCGTGGCAAACGGTTCACAAGCAAACTGCAATCGAATGGATGCGGAAGGAAGTCACGCAGCTACCTGTGACTTACGGCACCATGATGCACTACATGTCGGCCATTAAGCGGCTCGAGGAGTTCGGGCGCATTACGGACTGGTCAGACTTCACAGCTGAAAATATCTACAAGTTCGATGCTTTCGTTCGCCGTTTGCGAGGTCGTGGCGTTCGCATCACGATCGGGTCTGCTTATAATTATCACAAATGCCTGAAGGCTTTGCTTTCCCGTGCAGAGAAAAGCGAGCTTATTTCATCCAACCCCTATAACCGACTGCGTGGCGAGTTCTCGCGTGGAGAGAAGCAAAGCACGGAATACTTGACCGAGGACGAGATGGCGAAGATTCAAAAGTTCAAACCTGCACACGGTTCCTTCATGGAAAGAGCCCGCGACCTTTTCATCTTCCAAATGTTCACGGGGCTTTCGTTTTCCGACATGATGGCGTTTAACATATCCGAATATAAGAAAGTCAAAGGCAAGTGGTGCATCATTGCGTCGCGCATCAAGACGGGCGTGCCTTACGTGAACCAGTTGCTACCTCCTGCGGTCGATGTCCTGGAACGATACGACATGACGTTGCCAAAGATGACGAACCAGGTATATAATCGGGAGCTGAAGCTGCTGGGTATGGCTTGCGGCATCACCATCCCGCTGCACTCACACCTCGCCCGCCATACCTTCGCCACGTTCATGCTCAGGAATGGTGCCAAGATTGAGAATGTTTCCCGGATGCTCGGGCACACGAATATCAAGCAGACGCAACGATATGCCAAGGTGCTCGCAGAGTCCGTGCATGAAGATTTCGACATGATTGCCAAAAAAATCAATAACAACAAAAAGAAAAAGGTATGAAAAAGATTGTATTATTTGCACTTTGTGCGATGGTGATGGCTTCGTGCCAGAAAGCAAATATCGAACCACAAGCCGACGAGCCGGAAGAGTGGGGAGTCATCAATTTAAAAGGCAAGAAGTTTGTCTTCACCGTGAAGGGCGACTTCGGAGCTGCTGCGTTCACTCGTGCCTATCTGCAAGCCGACGGCAAGGAAATGACAGATTTGTGGGTGTATGACTACATGGACGGCCAGCTCGTCCAAAAGTTGCACCAAACGCCAGAAGATGCTGCATGGGGCAAGCCCGAAATGACGCTCGCCTACGGTCAGCATCATGTCTATTTTGTTGCGTCACGCGGCACGGAGCCGAGCGTGAACGAAACCGACCACATCATCTCGTGGGGGAGTGTTCGTGATACGTTCTGGAAAGATTACGAGGTTAGCGTTGTTTCGACCAGCAACGGCAACAGAGCCGTGACGCTCGACCGCGTTGTCACGAAGCTCCGACTGACTGTGAACGATGAAGTGCCTGCAACTTGCGCACAGCTGAGCGTCACGCCTTCCGTATGGTATTACGGGCTCGACTATGTGACGGGCTCTGCTGTGAGCGCACAAAGCCAAGAAATGACGGTAGATATTCCGAGTTCTTATATCGGCACATCTGGGCAGCTCATGGCATCATTCTTCAGCGTGAGTGCTGAAGACGAGTGGACGACCAATATCAGTGTCAAGGCAAAGACATCCGATGGTGGCGTGCTGGGTAGCGTCAATATCAGTGGCGCACCATTCAAGGCCAACCGCGCAACTGAATACAGCGGCAACCTCTTCGGCTCTGGCGGCACCTTGGATGTCAGTGTGAACGAGGCGTGGGAATCACCGCTCGAACGTACCTGGTAAAAAGAAAGCCGCTTCACTGAGCGGCTTCTTTCTTTAATGCTTCCAAGTATTCGGGGATTTCAAATGCAATGGCGTTGTGAATGTCCGTGTACTTGTCTTTGTTGAGGTGCCACAGCGCAGAGTCTGGCGGAGCTCCGAGCATCATGGGCATGTTGTTTCCTGACATTTGCCGGAAAGTCTTGCCTGCTATCTTGGCGAATGCCCATTGCCACGTCTCGTCGCTTGTGGGCGAAAGGCGCATGAAGAGTTCGCGGTCGAAGAAGCGGGGATCAGTGAACGTGTGCGCTGGGTATAGCGTCCCTGCGGAACCGTTGGCCGGCTTCATGTTGTAGGTGACCTTTCCTGCATTCTCGAAGGGGATGCTCTGCTCTCGCACCTCCACAATCTTGTCGCCTTGCAACTCCACATGGCTGAGCGATTGCCCATAGATGATGTCATTTGGGTGCTTGTCGTGGTCTCTGACGAATGTCTTTAACCATCCAGGCCATTGCGTGTTGTCATCGTCCACAACAAGGATGGGATTGTTCGGGTATTTTTCGATCGTCGGCATGAGCTTTTTGTGGCTCATTATGTTGCCTGGGTCGATGATAACCTCCACACCCATCTCGTACATCTCGCACATCAGGTGGCAAGCAGCTCGCCTTGTTTCCGTGGCACAGGCTTCTTCTTCGCTGAGCACCATGACGCAGTGAACTCGGTCTTGAAGGTTGGCTTCCTTCACTTGCTCAACGATGGCCGCCATTGCCTCGTAAGCAACATAAAAGCGAGGTGGCCAGGTGGTCATTGATACGATTATTTTTTCCACGGGTTCCCGATTTGTTTCATTTCTTCAAGCTGGGCTTTGATTTCCTCTTCGCTCGGAAGTTCTGGCTTTTCGTTCGTGTCCCAAGGCAGCGGCAAGAGGTCGGTCGGTTTGTGAAGTCCGGCTTCACGCATTCCCTTGCCACCTACCTGTGCCGACATGATGTAATAAGTTTGCCAACGGGTGGCCGACCACATATCGCGGTGCCTGCGTTGGTTTCCGCGCATGATGCGACGGACTTCCCAAAACTGCAAAACATAGAGGAATTCGCGGCGAGGTATGCCTATTTCGCCCACGAGAATTTCATATAGCCCGTGGACGCTTATGCGTTTTTTTCTTCGCCCTCCTTTTCATCGGCTTTAACTTCCTCCTCGTCGGACTTCGAGACATGGTAGAACTGACCGCGAAGGTCAATGACGGCGAGCATCGCCATGCCGATTTCGGCAGGTTGGGCTTCGTTCATCAGTTCTTTCAGCGTGAGTTGCTGCTGAGCTTCCTTGCCGTCCTCGGCTTTCCATTGGTCGAAAGCCATCGACAGGGAGAGGATGGCGGACAGCGTTTGCTTTGCGTCCGGGTCTTTTTCCTTGCTGATGCTGGCAATGGCATGTTTAACGTAGTCAATGAGGTCTTCGCCTGTGATGTCCTTGTAGATGATTTCTGTTGCGTAACAATAGGCAAGCGTCACTTGCTTGCCGCAGATGGTGATTTCTTTGGTTTTCATAGTTCCCTTGTTAAAAAGTTAAACCGCCCGCCTGCTTGAACAGTACGAAGTCAAGACAGACGAGCGGCGTGATAGTTTTATGCTCCTACCGTATATGCGCCCCAGCCGTTGAGCTGAGCGTCATAGGTGGCGTTCTGCCTGTTGGGTGCGTTGATAGTCAACTGACTCAGGATGACAGAACCGCTCATGATGACGGCACCTTTCGTGCGCTGGTTCGCTCCGCTGACGTTCGCAATCTGGAACTTCACAGGAGTGCCGGCTTCGTAGATTGCCTCGAGCTCCGACAGACCTTGCGCTTGAACTTGCGAGGTGATTGTGTCACCGCCACGCACAAGTGCATTGGTCGTGATGTCATACGACAAGCCGGTTGGCTCTTGAATCTGCCAGTCGCCAGTTGTGTCCTTTGTCGATGCGTCCTCCAGCTGCAATGAAACATGAACCTGAAGTTGGGTACTGAACCCTATAACTCTCGCTGGTGTCGTCGTGTTGTCGCTGCCCAGGAAAAGGCGAACGAACTGACCCTTCGTATATGTGCCTGGATCAAGAACCTCGAAAGAACCAGCATAAACGGTTGTCAGCGGGCCTGCTCCCGTCAGTTGTAAGGACTTTACGGAGTTCTCTCTGTTGTTAAACGTGAATGTACAGTCGGAGATGTAAGCCATGCCGGTGCGTGCATAGCCGGCACCTTCTGGAGATTGGTTATCGTCGGTCGATACCTCGTCCCACATGATTTGAATTTTGTTCATGGCTTTAATTGCCGTGAGCATTGCAGCCGTATTCACCACATTCAGCGAATCCACTTGCACTGACCATGCCTTGCTAACAACTTCGGGCTTCGATGCGAGGCCTACATCATCTTTGACCGAACTTTCGTCAACGTTGTTTGTGAGCGTCACCGTGCAGTTCGTGCTCATGCCAATCACGGAGACACTTGTGCCGTCCAGTTGCGCCAGAATTCTAAAGTTTTGACCTTTTAATGTTGCCATAGTAGTATCTATTTAACGAGTTCGACCATGAGAAGGAAAGTGCCGTCTTCGCGTGATTGCCCGACGGCTCCGGCACCATACTTAACTTCGGCAGGGATGTTATCGACCATCTCAGCCAGCTCTTCGCGTGTTTTCGCTCGGAGTATTGCAGACCCTTTTTTCAGCAGTTCTTCCACGAAGGCGGGTGCGGTCTTCTCCACCTGCTCCTGTGTGTTGTCGGTTTTCTTTCCCATAGTTATTCGTCGTTTAGATTTACGTCCATGTCAGCCTGATAGTGCAAGGTGTCGAAATAGCAGGGCTTGGTCCAGTCCCACGCGATGCCCTCGTTTGTGAGGTTTTGCAGGTATGGCACGTTGTCGAGCTCTGCTGTCACGATGTAGTCAGCCACGGCTTTGCGTACCAGTCTGCGGAGGCGTTTCACTTCCTTCGGACTGTCGGCCGCAATCTCGACGCCTGCTTGAACGCTGTCAACATCGCCTTCCCACACGTTGTCCTTCGTGCCGGTGTTGTTCTGAAACGGGTCATCGGTGATGATGATGTACGGGAGCGGTGTATTGTCTGCGTCGGTGGGCGGCACTTCGATACAAGTCGAGTGAATGCCACCGGCGAGGCTTGACAGCTCAGAGTTCGCCGTTAATGCTGCGTAGATTATTTCATCGAGTTCGACTACCATTGCATATCTGATTGACGTGTTTTTGTTCTTTGTTAGCTTCACCGCCTTGGGGCTGGCGACTAACCGGCTGTTATCTCGGTCGCATGTCGCCAGCTGGGGAACTATGATCCACCCCAAGACAGATGAACATCGAGAGTTTAGACGGTGGTGGGCTCTGCTTCGACGAGCTTGATGAGCTTGAATGCCTGAGGCTTGCCGCTGATGTTTCCGTTCACCTTGCTCGAAAGCTCAGTCAGTGAGAGTTCCGTGTTCAGAACGAGTACTGTTGAGTTACGCTTCGCAACTTCGGCACTTTGGGAATCGACCGTGAAGCGCACCTCTCCGTGCTGCTCGTATGCGAGGTAGCCCCAGTGACCGATACCGATGTAGAGGTTGCCGTCTGGCGCGGGAACGCTGGCAGAGTTGAGTGCGTAGTTCACGTAGGGGCTCACCTTGTAGCGGTAGCCGATGCAACGGCCGTCCTGGATGACGGTGCGGTCACCGACTTGTCCGGGGATTGCCTTGGTGAATGCGAGTTCGGTCTCGACTTCCTTGCTCATTACGAGTTCGGGTTCGCCTTCGAAGCCGAGGTCCCACATAGCGGCAATCTTCTTGGCGAGGTTCTTGCCGACGTTCTCGTCGAGTGCAATCTCTTCCACGTCAACGGAAGCGAACGGGCTCTTCAGTGTGTTGCCGAAGTTAGCGTGGCTGTAAACGTGGAGAGCAGCGAACTTGGCGAGGCCCTTCTGGAACTTGTAGGTCACGAAGCCAAGCAGGTCGAATGCTGCGTTGTCGATGGCGCGGTTGGACACTGCGATTGAAGCGGCAACACGAGCAGGAGAAGCGTTGAGCTTGTCGAAGTTGATGGCTTGCTCGCCAATAGGCTCAACCTCACCAGCTACGGTGAATTCAACGTCGTCGATGGCATAGGGCCATACTTCGTTACCTACGACACCAGTCAGGAGACGGAGGTCGTCTGGCAATTCGAGGCCTGCAACCTTTGTGTCGATGAGTTCGTGGATAGTCAAGGGCACAGCACCTGAAGCCTCGAGGTTTGCCTTTGCGTTCTGATAGGTGCCGGATGTGATGCCGTCCTTCAACACGGTGGTGGTGTTATTGGGGCCTTCTTCACGAACCTGCAACTCTTCGCTGAAAGACTCGCGGTTTTCCTTGACCTTCTTAAGAAGTTCGCGAAGACGCTGGTTGCGGGTCTTTTGCTCGCGGATTTGATCGAGCTGCTTGCCGCTTGCCATAGCCTCGGCGCGTGCGCTCAGTCCTTTACTCTCGCGGATGAGGGCTTCGTATTCCTTGGCCTCTGCATCGTTGAACTCACGGTTCTCTTTCTTAACCAGCTCGTCGAGCTGATCCATGCGCTCCCAGATGGCAGCCTGACGCTGCTGGAGCTGAGTCTTTGTCATTTTTTCCATTTGGCTTAAAACAGTTTTAAGTTGGTTAATAATTAAGTGACTTTATATTTTCTCTGTTCTCATTCTCTGAGCCTGGAGGCGCATCATGCGCTGCTTGAGCTCGCGTCGCTCCTTCTCTTGGGCTTCGCGCTGTGCTTGCTCTTCGGCTTCCTCACGAGCCTTGCGCTCTTCCTCAGTCTCATGTGGCTGCTCGCGCTTCAGTTGTTCCTCGATGGCCTTGTCGATAGCATCGGAAGCCTCGCGGGTGGCCACGCTTGTCTGCTCGTAGGCAGGGTGGGTAACAATGGCAACATCATACAGGCCGGTGATGCGCTTCACATGACGGAGCCATACCTCCTTGCCGTCGTGGGTCTCGGCGGTGCGCTCGTAGCTCACACCGTTCTCGCTGTCTGCGTAGTCGTCCTGGAATGCGAACGACATGCCGCTGATGTCACCACGGCGCATCAGTTCGAGCGCGTCGTTGGCATTGTTGGTGTTAGGCAGGTCGCAGCGGCACTCGATGTGGCCGCCTGCAAGCCGCAGAGAGAGTGTGCCGTTGCCGTTCTTGCAGCGACCCAGCACGTCGGGAACCATACTGGAGTGGTTCAGATTGAGGATCACGTCGGAGCGTTGCAACAACTCGTTGGTGATACATCCTGGCTCCAGCACCTCATACACCTCGCGGGTCTCGCTCCACGGTGTAAGGTTTACGGAACGCACACCGAACACGATGGGCTTGCCCTCGATGGTGCGGCTCTGCTGACCGTCCTCCGTTTCACGGACATGCAGCCCGCAAGTGTCGGTTGGGATGAATCTTGTCTGTTTCATATTCCTTTCAATTATCTATATATCGTACAATTCAGGGGCATGGGTTTACCGCACGCCTTACGTGTTGTTCACGTTGTTTGTTTTGTTCTCGAATCTCACGCTCCAGTGCGTCGATTTCTGCTTTTGTCGGGTTCGGTGTCATACTTTTGCTATATTTTATCGCTTGGGTTTACTATACTCAACCGCTTGTGGTTTCTATACTAAACCGCTGCGGTTTGCTATACTAACTTCATGCGGATTCCTCGCCCTCCTTTGGCGGTTCTCCCACGGTGTAGTTGCCGGGCTTCAGCTGGGTGCTTGCGTCGCTCTTGGCGATGAGTGCTTTCAGCGTCATGAGGTTTGCCGATGCCATTGGCACGTCGCCATCCTCCACGGCTGGCATGTCGAAGTCGCGGCGAGCCTCGTTCACGGTGCAGAGTCCCGCCTGCATCTTCAGCTGTGCCACCTTTGCACGGCGTTCGGGGTCCATCACCATCAGCGGGTCTTCGCAGATGTGGATGTCGCGGGTGCCGTAGTCCTTGAAACCTATCAGTTTGCGGGCAATCTCTTTCTCATTGCCGGTCTTCTGCGGCAGGATGGTTCGCGTGTGGAACTCCATCGTGGCGTTCTGATAGTCGTTGTAGTGCGAGTTGGTGTCGAGCATCAAGAGCGGGCGTGGAACGCCGAAGAACCTTGCCACGTCGTCGTTGGTTGCGCCCAGTTGCTCAAACATCTGCATCTCGGCAGCGGACATCGAAATGTTCTGCACTTTGTCGAGTCCGCGAATGGCGAGCACATCGTGGCCGTTATACATCTTTGTTTGGAGTTCCAGTGCATAGCGGTCCATCTCTTCTTTGTCGAGCAATCCGGCTGCGAATGTGCCTTGTGCAGTGCTTGGCTTTTCCTCTCCGATGATGAGCTTCACCCTGCCACCCTTTGCAGCCGTTTCCAAACCTTGCGCTTTCAGTGTACGGTTGAGCGAAAGCGTCTCGATGGCATATTGTAGGGTAGGAAGTCCCCAGAGTCCGTCCAATCTGCGGAACGTGTTTGGGAAATGAAGGACATTCTCGCGCGGCACATTGACGAGATCCACATAGCCGTGGTCGCTCAGATATGTAATGCTGGCGTATCTGCCAGTTACTGTGTTGTAACCTCCTTCTCGGACAAGCCACAAGTGACGGGGGAATCCGAATTCGTCGCGCTCCACATACACAAAGCCATTGCCATAGAAGAGGCGGTTGATTTCGACCAGCTTCCAAAGGTCCGTTGCCGACATTATTGGGTTCGGCTCTTCTTGCAGCATGTAGTTGATGCGCTTTCCCAATCCTCGCATGTCTTGCGCGAAGTTGCCCTTCTCGCTGTCCTTCTTGCGATATTGCACGGGCATGACACTCATTGTGTCAGCGCGAAGATTGACGGCGCGATATACTGCACCGACAAGCAAAGCCTGCTCAGGGTTGCGGGCGTAGGAGATGCGCTTCTGATAGTCACTACCGACCACCATGTCCGGCTTCTTCTCGTTCGTCGATGTCGGCACCCCTGGCGTCGGTGCTTCGCGCTTATTGAAAAAGTTCATTCCGAATAGTTCCATAGTTACTGTCCTTTCTTATTCGCGCGTTTCTTGCCCGTGGGTTTACTTTCCGTCTCGAAGTCGGTATGTGTGCAAATGAATATCTTTGCGTCCGAGTTGTCCTCCGGCTTCCAGTATGCCTCGTTCTTGCTGAGCCATTCGGCCTGCTGCTTGATGTCGTTGCCGCGCCACGAGCCTCCGCAATAGTGGATGTAGTATGTGTCGAGGTTAGGGTAGAGACGCGCCGTGAGCTGCGGCTTCGTGTTGATGATGTCCTCCAGTAGCGGTGCGCCCGTGTCGTACCAATTTGCGGGGTTCTGCATACCTCCAGGCTGTAATGCCCAGCAACGTTCGGGGTCATAATACTTTGCGCCGTTCTTCACAAGCAATGGCACGTTCATGTAGCAGAGCCACGGCAGCAGTCTGTCCTTCTCGATGCGACGGCCACGGAACCATTGCGCTTTGCCAACGGCTGCATAGCTCTCATCCCAGAGGAAATCGAAAGGCTTGGTGATGAGCACGTCGCTTTCCACAAGGATGAAGCCCTCCGTCAAGACGCTCCACAGGTATTGCACGGACATCATGTGCTTTGCGCTGCCGTAGTTCGATTTCTTCGCCATGTCCCAGCAGCGTTCGGGATAGCGTTCCAGTTCCTCGTCAAAGTCGATGATTTGCCCCTTGGTGTTGTCAATGACTGTCACGCCCTTCATCTTCACCTTGAACGGACGCTTGTCCGAGTTGTCGAGCACCGTCACGGGCCACTGGCACCCCACCTTGCGGATGGATAGGATGCACGACTCTGTGAGCTCGGGCGTGTTGTAGTGTACGATTGCGATTTGTTTCTTCATAGTTCCCTTATTTTGTTACTGCGCCGCCCTGCTGGGCAGGAGCCGGAGCACCCTGCACAAGCTCACAGGCGGTGATTTGTATTTCGTTTTCCTGTTTGTCTGCGTGGAATGACAATATCTGATAGGTAATGCCGTCGTAGACGAGCAGCGAGTCGCGCGTGGTGAAGTCATTGTAGCGCATACGGATCATCACCGTGTCGTATGCGTCGAGGGCTCCCTCGTGCATGGCCTTCATGCCCTTTGTGAACGTCACGCTTGCCCACACGGTCGCCACGTCCTGGAACTTCGTCGTCTCGCCGAAGCCCTTTCCGGCCACTTTGTTCTGCACCGTCACCCTATACTTCAAGAATCCGCTTTGGTATGCCATAGTAGTCTTTTCTATTCGTGCGAAAGTCGGCTGTGGGTTTACTATGGTGCGGCGAGCGGACCAGTTCCCTGGAACGTACACGAACCTTGCGCCAAGTTGTTGCGCGACAAGTTCATGTCAAATGTCTTAATCCATGCTTCGCCTTGCAACAAAACAACGGAAGATGTTCCATTTCGGCCTACGACTTGTATGTTTACTTTTGTTCCGACATTAAGCAGGTCGAGGACTTGACTATCCTGTAAGACAAGGTATCCTACTGTGAAACTCCACTCGTTTCTTCCTGCAATAAACTCTTTCCATTTATCGCTTAGAGGACTGCTGACTTCTATCATTTCAGCTCCAACCTTAATTGAGTTGGTTTTTGTTCCGGCAATTATGGTAGCAGATGTTCCGACACCAACTGAGATATAAATGTTATTACCTAATACTGCCATATACGTTAATTTTATTTTTACGTTACCTCAATGAATTTAACCTCTTGAATGTCGTCGCGCCATTTTCGGTTTGCCTCCAGCCCGAAGAACTTGCGGCTGTCATAGACGTAGCGCATCTCAGGCATCTTGTATGTTGCAACGGGATTGTACGTGTATCTATTTTGAGCCGTGAATGCCCGGCGTACTTGTCCGTAATGCACGACCATCCTTTCAAGCAAGTTCATCTCTTGCCGTTCGTCAATCGTCACACCTTGCTCCATGTAGTAACGCGCACCTTCAGCGTATGTCGTGGCATCACGCTTAATGAAGCAAGGAGAAGGCAGATTGTTGTTCATTGTTCCGATTGACAACTTCACCTCCTTTGCCTCGCTGAAGCCAGACAGCAGGATGTCTTTCCTGTAGTTGTTTGAACCACGGCTTGATGCTGTGATGGAAATCGGGCGAATGTGCGTCACTTCCAAATCTGTCAGAATGTGCGTGTAGCAATATCTATAATAAGGCTGGTTTCCATTCGATACGGGAATATAATTTAACACATAAAGCGACACGTCACCAATCAAAGACTCTGTGACGGGAATGAAGAAGCCGTCGTCCTCGTCGATGTTCATGTCCTCGGTCTTGTTGGTGTTGATGGTGTCGTTTTTTACGTTCACGAAGAAAAAATTGTCAAATTGTGGCGATGTTGTCTCTCTATCTACCCAGGCATTCTCTGTCCTGCTCCACCATTTGTTGCCCACGCGCAAAGCAAGAGACACCCGGCTGTCCACGTCTTCACCGATTTCCTGATTAGCGTCGTCGAAATAGTATGAATCGCTGCCAGTCCCATTGGCAAACCATACAAGATTGTGCAACTTAAAGTCAACGCGAAGCCACCCGTCGAACGCATCCAACTCAATAGGTGAAGAAATGGTGTATAAACTATTTTGCTCTGGAGTAAAGCTACTTGCAGACGTTTTATATTGCGTGTTTAAGTAAAGGCCGTTCTTCAGCACCACGCGCTCGGTTTCTGTCTGATAAAACCACCGACAAGGGAAGGCACCCGTGAACAGGTGCGTGTCAGCAGATGCGTAGGGGTTGGACGAATAGCCGTTGACGAGCGTCTTCTGCACCATCGTTGCATAGTCGCTTCCGCCAATCATAGTGTCCCTGCCATATTCAAAATAATAAAAATCCTCCACTAAATCACGCGGGCCGTGAGGCTGCACATACAGCTTCCCATTATGACACTCAAACTCAATGGGCGCGTCGGATGTCTCGGAAGTTGGAGGCAAGGAAATACCGAAAGCAAGCCCTCCGATGCTAAGCGTTACGGTTGCGCTTTTCCCGCCTTGCATGAATGATGCCAAGTTCTTATCACCGCAGAAATCAATAGCGTCAAGAACGTTGACCTCCGGCACTCCAAGCATTGTGATGGTCGTTTGGCTTCCGGCTGCTATTGATTGCATGGTAAGCCAAGGAATTCTTGCAAGGCCTATCTTTCCACGTCCGTTGTCGTACATCACGACATATAGCTTGCCGTCAAACTCACGAAGCATCATGCCATAAAGGGAAGCAATGGACGAAAGAACTTCCGCGTATGACTTCCCGACGTGTTCAAAGTAGGTGTCGCCCTGGTTGTTCACTTGCTCTTCAGAAAAGAAAGTTTCGGGCGATACGAAAATGGAAAGCATATCGTATGCCACATCGTCAAGATTGCTGATACATACCACTTCGTTCGGCTGCACATCAAGAGCGGTGAAAGCGTTGACAACATATCCGGCTATGCGTGTGCGTGTCCCGATATTTGATTCTCTCAGCGTGACATCTTCCATCGCGGAAAGCACAGACTTAACTGGAAACTCAAGCATCTTCTTGCTTCCATCCCAAGGCTGCGTGAACACCTCTGCACAAAGAAAGCCTTGCCACACAAGATCAACGTCCGTGAAGGTACCTACGTTCCACGTTCCTGCATACACTCTGACAAGTTTCTCGGTGTTGTTCGCTGGCATAAGCTGTTCCAACAGATTGCCGCCTGTTTCATCTATCACACGCAAGTAGCCCGTCTGCGAGCGTATGGGCGTGAATATGTCGTCGCTTTGGTCTTCCTGTGTCTCGAATGGATTGTCGGAACCTGTCAGCGTCACCATATCTCCAACCGTCTGCTCGTAGATATATACCATATACTGAGTGCCGGTGAACGACTGAAACGGGACTCTATATCTTTTATTCCATGCCATACTTTGTCAATTATATGTTTATACCTTTCGAGCGGAGCATCTGCGTAGTCACAAGCTGACCTTGCCCAATTCCTTTGAGGTAGTTGTTTGTTCCAAGGAAAATGTTCTGACCGTACACAAACGGAAGGCCTGCTGCTCTCCCTGCATTGCCTTCTTGCAACTGACTGGCAAGGTTGCCTTGTTGTGCTTTGTTGAGGATGAGCTCGCCTGACGAAACCATGATTGGTGTGTTATCTGTGTAGTCATTTCCACCGACGATACCGCCTTCTGCAAAGTGTGCAACGCTTTTAATTGTAGATATTGTTGAAATCATTTGTGCGAGACCTGTTGCTGCAAAGGCTACCCATCCCCACGGTCCGAGTTCTTGTCCGGCTTTAGACGTTGCCTGCGCATAACCAAGTGCCACGCTTGCAATGGCTTGTGCCAATGTGCCGGCAACCTTCGCGGCTGGGTCCTCTATCTGGTTAAAAGCCTGTCCGACGCTCTGCACGGCACTTGCGGCATCCTTCCATGTGTTCGCCGCTTTCTTTCCGTCTGTTGCTATCTCTCCGGCCGATTCAATCTCACCAGTTGCAAAGTTGAGTTGGATGGGGTTTTCGCCCATGAACATATTGATGTTGTCTAACGCATCCTTTATTTGTTGCTGCGTGGCACTTTCGTCCAGTTGGAAAGCAAGAGGGATGTCGTTGACCTCGGCGAAACGATTGATGTTTGCGACTTGCTTGGCCTTCAGTTCCGCGAACATCCCGGAATTGACAGAAGCAAGGCTTTCCATCCAATTATTAGCGAGCATATTGTCGCTCGAAAAGTCTTGGACATAGCTTTTCTTCGGCAACTTGATATTCAGAGGTGTCACACTACCGCCTCCGCCAGTCTTGCCACCGCCAGAACCACCACTGCCGGTTAAAGCATAGCGATTTCCCTTGAATTCTTCTCTTGCGCTTGCTGTCCCTTCCTGGACAGATTGTGCATACAAAGCTATGCCCTGTTGTATTCTTGTTTCGCCTTCCGTAATGGCTTTTGCCAAAAAATACTGTTTGCGCTCTTCGTCGGTCAGTTTTTCAAGATTTGTATATCTTTCAGTTCCAGATGTCACGCCAGTAGCTGAAGCAGAGCCAGCAGTCACTCTTGTATCTGCGGCCTTTTTCTCCAGTCTTTCGAATGTCTGCTTGTATTTGTCAAATGCCGCTTGACCGTTCTTCAGAATATCATTGACAGCGGTGCTAATACTTCCACCCGATATTGAATTTGCGCCTTTCTGCGAATTATACTCGTTTCTTATAATATTACCGATACTATCGCGTCCTGCCTTTTTCCCAGCGTCAACACCTTGCTTTTGTAGTGCAGCGAGGCGTGCTGTCGCATCTTTAATTTGTGCATCCACATCTTCGCCTGATTGTTTCAAAAGACGAAGTTTTGCAATTTCCTGTTGCACAATGGCAATGGCTGCCGCGTTATTGCTCTTGATGCTTCCGAGGCGATCGAGCGAGTCGTACAAGTCGCGGGCTCCTTGAACAGCAGTTGTAAGGTTGCTGAAGAAGTTGCTCCAGTTGCCATTGTTCAAAGTGTCGAGAAAAACGTCGTATGCACCCTTTGCTCCTTCAACGGTTCTGCCCCATTCGTCGATGTTGCTTTCAGATTGAAAGAACGCATCTTTGGCCACGTCGAGCGCAACCTTTACGGCACCGATGGCTGCACCCCATCCGGCAAGCTGCTGAATGTTCAGTCCGAACTTGCCAGCCAGTTGGTCGAGCGCACCCGTCAAACCGCCACCGCCATTTATCTCTCCGTTAATTTCAGAAAGCTGGCCCTTCGTGTCCTGGATGCGTGTCTTCAACTCGCCAAGCGATGATGCAAGAGCCTTGCCGAAGTCGCCTTGCTTTTCCTCGTCGGTCAGTCGCTTGTACTGAAGCGAAAGGTCGGTGAATGCCTTTGTAAGTTCGTTGAGCTGTCCGCGTGCATCCTTACTTACGGTTTCCATCTTGCCAAGCCCTTTGACAAACTCCAGCTCGTCCTTTTCGAGGATGGCAAGGGTTCCACCTACCTTGCGGCAAGCCTGTTCCATCTGAAGCAAGCCTTGCGCAGCTCGCTTTATCTTGGAGTCGTATTCGGTTGACTCGACTTTAAGTCTGGTTATTACGTCTGCCATATTATTTTAATTCCTGTTGTATCAGTGCGTCGATGAATTTCTCAAGGTTGTTGGCTGCTGCTTCCATTTCTTGCTGGCTTCGACTCCCAAACCAGTTGCGTGCTGCGATATGTCCGCGATGGCCGGTGTTGATGGTTTTGCCATACTTCTTCATGTTACCGCCTTGGCTGCCACGATGAACGTGCTCGCGCCTGCTGTCCGGCAAGAAGTCCACAAAGCGGTCATTCGTGCCTGCATTCAGAAAGCGAAGGATGAAACCACGGTCGCTGCCTTCGTAGCTTTCCAGCTTATATGTGCGTTCGCTTCTCGCTCGTCTATTTCCTCCGCGTTGTCCGCTTCTGAGTGTTCGGGTAGGAGTGTAGCCGCCACCGGCATTGGCGCGTCTCTTGTTTAGGATGTTCACGTTACCACCCAGGATGCGCTTGTAAACAGCCGTGCGAATTGCTTTGTAAGCATGGCGAGGGTCGGAATCCATTTTCTCACTGGCTGCTTGTCCGAGGTTTTTCCTTACGGCACCAAGCACCTTGCGAATGAGCCCCTGCACCTTTTTCTCCATCGCCGGGTTGCTCATCAGCAGACGGTCGAGTTCTTTCCGTTGCTCGACGAATCCTTCAACCTCAAAAGCGTCGCTTATTTGTACCATAGTTCCTCTTTTCTTATCGTGCGAAAGTCGGCTGTGGGTTTACCACTGGAAACAAAAAAAAGGCGGAGCCCAGCCCCGCCTTTCAATGTTCAATTTTCAATCGTCAATTTGCTTCGCTCCACCCGTAAACCGAAGGCTCGTACACATTCGCATCAATGTCACTTACCCAATGCTTTTCAAGATGGCTCACCTTGTCGCCGTGATTGTACGCATCGTGTGCGCCCGTTGGCTGCCGCCATGCAGGCCACTCGTCAAGACTTACAACCACCCACAAGGCAGGCGAAACATCGGGAGTCCAATCTGCTTGTGTAGTGTGCGCTTGCACACACTTGTAGAGAGTTTCTCCGTATCTGTATCTTTCATCCACTTGCACAGCCTTGTCTGCTTCCCATTGTGGGTATAGATATATATTCTCCAAAGCCTTTTCATCACTTTGCAAGGCAGCAGCAGCCTCTATGCTTCTTCTGTATGCCCATGCATCTTTCCTTTTCATATTCCACTCCCTTCTGTTATGATTTGCAATGCCTCCGCGTCAGTTATTTCATCTTCGTCCACAGGCTCAACTTCTTCCCAAACCTGGACAAAGCAATCTTCATACTCTTGCCAACTCTCCACGGCTGTCTCGCTTGGTTTCTCGACAAGGCAAGCATTTTTGAAGCCGTCCTGCCTAAGTTCTTCTTCCGTGCGAACTCCGCCAACCTCATGACCGCCCTCGCATTCCACGAGCGTCATCTGTTCATTTTCAAATTTTCCTAAATACATAGCACTATTTATTTGAGTTGATTTCCAACAGGCGACAAGCACGCCTCCGCGTTCGCTTACTGTCAGCATTCGCTTGAAGCCTATGTGTTTCATTTTTGAAATGTCGTATATTTTGAATTGCCGAGAATATCTGTGTATATTTTCGCTTCTGAGCGCAAACGATATGACTGGCACGCCTAAAGAAATAGAGCGTCTTGTGGACCGCAAGCACATCGTTCATTATGGCCTTCTGGATGTTGAAGCTGCGAGTGTGAGACATAATGCCGAGGTAACTATTGAGCCTGCGAGCAAACTCCGCATCACTCCTGCTGTCCGTTCGTGTGGCGTATATATCAACCAGTCGCCTCACTGCCCGAACGACTCTGTTGCTGATATATATGCGGTCACACTTGATGACATATCCACAGAACTTCAAGCCCTTGTCGGCCTGCTGCATATAGTGCTTCTGATGATTGGTTGCCAGTTCATATTCGAGCGACATCTTCTCAGTCTCAGCGAGTGCCTTCTTCAAGGTTTCCTGACTGGATGCGCAAGTCATTCTGTCGTCAACGAACACCACATGCTCCACGCCTTGCATATCTGTTATTGCCTTGTCTATTTCCGTGCGATACAGGTTGGCCATCAGTTGCGATGGGAAATTCCCGATTGGCAAACCGTGACATTCCTTGACATGGAATAGCGACTTGTTTGGCGCAACATTCTCCCACATACTTTTCGGAGAAAGCATGATGCAGTCGCGTGTCGGTTCGGACATGAGATAGTGGCAAACGACATCAATCAGGAATGCCGTTGTAGGTTCTTCAGCATCTACCACCATCGCTGCGTATCTTCTGAAGTCCTCTGCGGCTCTCTTTCGCGGAATCGACATAAAGAAGCCACTATAATCGCGAGTCGCAACCCACGCCTTCCTCGTCCAGTTCTCCGTTACCTTGCGAAGATTATCTTGAACGGACAGCGCGGCAGTGAAAGCGGAATGCCCTATGCGATTGCCGTGGCTTACATTACCATGTCTGCGGTGCATAACTTCTGCGACCTGCGTCATCAATGGCGCAATCATGTGATGCACGATGCGGTCGAAATACATTGCACAGAAGATTTCCCTATATACAGGATAGTCGAGTACGAAGCACTTGCTACGTCCTACACTTAGGCCATTCTCGTATATATGTCTGGCATATCTGTAAAGCTCGGACAGGTGAAAGTGGACGCGACATGCCGTCAGCGACTGGTGCTTGTTCTTGAAACAAGACTTTTCGGCTTCGAGCAGCATCGAGAAAAGCAATTCGGCACTCGCAAGCGGACAAGGCAGGACAACGTAACGGTTGTTCGCATTGTTGTTGTTCACATTGCCATTCTGCATGTTCACATACCAAGCGTTGTTGGCATTGTTACGCACGGCAGACCAGCAGTTCGAGTTGCCGTCATTCTCTGCTGAAGTAACTTGCCGAACGAATGACTCGACAAGTGGAATGACCTTTGATATTCTCTGTTCGCCCATCATGCTTCGTGTGATAGTTCTGACGCTTTCTTTACTCGCATTACCTCGTCCAATATCTCATCTACCTGGATGTCGATATGTGCGGCCTCTTCGTTGGTGTAACCGCCAAGAGTCGCAATGAGGTATGTTGTTGTCTGTATTTCTTCGCACAGTTCAATCGTGCGCTTAATATAGTCCTTTCCCGATAGTTGGCGAAGTGCGTACTTGAATAGGAGATAGCATTGCCTGAGCAAATCATCGATGTAGTTATACTGCACCGCTTTCTTTGCCTTTCCTCGTTTCGCGAGGATGTATCTGTTCAACGCAGCAACTCTCAGTGCTATCGGTGAGTGTAAGCGTGAGTGCGTCCGAGCTTTCATCTGTCCGAGTATTTATGTTTACCGCACGGCATCCTGCCGTGCTTACGCTTCGCTATTCAAAGCGGCACTCGCAAGCGGACAAGGCAGGACAACGTAACGGCCGCCCGCAACGTAGATGACCACACTGCCATTCTGCACGTTCACATACCAAGCGTAGGTGGCACTGTTACGCACGGCAGACCAGCAGTTCGAGTTGCCTACAACCCCAGGCACATCCGCATCAAGCCCCTCTATTGTGCGGAGAAGATTAACGAGTGATGTTATATGTGTCGCTTTATTGAGCCAGTAGGGATAAAGCCTGCGCTCTGATTGCATTGTCACACCTCTTGCCTTACAGATGTAAGCGGCTGGTGCATCGGCCTGATTATTCGTATTGTTGAACGTGGTGCCGTTGCAATTACTTATGAATGGAGTTTTGATGTACCAATATCCATCTACCGCAACAGCCTCTGCACCTTTCGCACCTTCGCTTAGGACGTGATTGCCAGCCGAATTAACGCCAGTATCATTCATATTGACGCCATTCGCCACCTGCTTGTTGTAAATGGCATCTGCTATTGTCTGAGATAGGTTTGCGGTTGTAGCATTGGCTGTTCGTGACGGGCGACTGTTAAGGTTGTATTTTGCTTTCAACCCTGTACTGGTTCCGTTAATATAGAAGTACATATCTTCCCCTACTGCCGCCTGTTGACCATTAGCATTAAGTATTTCTACGGTTGCCTTTGCGCCGTTCGGCTGATTTGTGGCAATTCCCGAGCAGACAGCGAACAAAGCACGCATGAACTCACATTGCTGGTAGTGGCTCTCTGTGTACGCTTCGCCATTGTCTTTCATGAAAGCGTTAGCGTTACCAACACTTCGGTTTGGTATTGTGAAAGTCTCTTTTGTGTTGTCACATACCAAGTCAAGGCCATCGCCATTGTCAACCGAACGCCATGTCGCACTCTTGTACTTGCCAGCAGTTCCGTGTGCAATCATGCCACTTTGGTTGCACGGCCATACCGTTCTGTCTTGCGCAGTCTCTGAAACTATTGCATCCACATTATAAACGAATAAGGAAAATCCACCAACAGAAAGCGATGCAGTTCCGCTGACATCTGAATATCCAACATTACTACTAAGCGGCCACAGATATACAATATCCAGTCCAAACGCCTTCATCCAAATGCCAATAGGCTTGCTTAGTCCAGTTGCACTATACCCATTATCCACCCACCTTTGATGCCAGGCAAGTGTGTCCCACTTCTTATAATTTTCATCAAGAATGCCACAATTCTTGTTGTAAGTGATGTTGGTTGTAGCACTTGCACTTGTTGGTATGGTCTTGCTTTCAACAGAGAGAAAGCCGTTCATGCCATCCGGGTCTTCACCGACGATGCTTGCAATTTTTCCGGCGTATTCAGCAAGAGTCGCGTCGCCCACTGGCACGCCTTTGTTTTCGATGGCCGACTTTATAGCAGCCTTGCTATTCAGAATTGCCTGAAGTTTCTGTGCAGTTGTCCCCATATCAGATCACCTCCCCATTTATATTGTCAAGAATTGAATTGATGTCGCCAATGATAGGGGCAAAGACATCGTACAGGTCAACTGTTGATGTTACGCCGGCATTATTCTTGACCGATACAACAGTTCCAGACAGATTGATGTCAGCCGTAGAAGCAGCCCCCTGCGGACCTTGTGGACCTTGCGGACCGGTATCACCCTTGTCGCCTTTGTCACCTTTCGGACCTTGCGGGCCAGTAGCACCAGTTGCACCTGTCTCACCACGCGGGCCTGTATCGCCCTTCGGACCTCGTTCACCCCGTTCGCCTTGTGGACCGGCTGGACCAGTTTCGCCTTGCGGACCTTGCTCCCCTTGTGATCCTTGCTCTCCTTGCGGGCCTTGAACGTTTTTGCTCGTTCTAACGCCATTGCGGTTTGTTACCGTCAATATGGTACCGCTCAGCTCTGCGTTAACATTTTCTGCTTCAGCGACTGCTGTTGCATTCTCTTCTTGCATTTTCGCAAAGATGCGCTCGCGTTCTTCCTCGTTTGCGATACGCTGTGCTTCGTTGGCGTAAGCTGGCAATGAGAACTGAATCTCCGGTGCCGTTTCGCCGTTGAAGTCAAGCATAACCTGTGCCGGTTCTCCATCTACCTCAATGATTACGGATGCCTGATTGATCACCTCGTCCTCGATAGTGGTCGGGAAATCCGCCACTGTGAAATGATAGCCGATTTGGAGCTTTAAGTCACCGATGGGCAGGTGATGGTCGTCGAACTGCACAAGCAGTTTTGTTGGTTCGCCTTCCACTGGTGCGCAGTTGGTGTAGGTCGTACCGTCCCATCCGGCAAAGTAAGCCTGTGATGGGGCACCAGTCCAGAACTTGATGCAGAATGGCGTCATCCAGCCTGCATCGCTCTCTAAAGTCAGAATAAAATCCGACTTATAATTGATTCTAAAGATTGCAATGTTTGCCATATTGTGTGTTGCTTGTTTGTTCGTCTTCGTCTGACAGTTTCATGTAAGGTTTCAGTTTGAAGTCCACGGCATACGGCACTTGGTAGAGGTTTTGCGAGCTCACCGGGCCACGTTCCTTGTAGGATATATCCACGAGCATCAGGCTTGCGTGGACGAGCGGCGTTGGAACTTTGCCGTATTTCTCAAGTACATCTTCGTAGCTCCGCCGGATGATGTCGAGCACGCTGTCTTCTGCACTCTCGCCGTACATTTCCAGGATGTCGTCTTCGAGCGTGAAATCCTGTTCGATGCGGAGCTGAGCCTTAATCTTTTCCAAAGTCAACCATTTCATATCATTTTTCTGTTTGTTCTTTTCTTATCGGCCACAAGTCGGTCAAAGGTTTACCACAAACAAAAAAGGCCCGCTTCCCAGCGAGCCTTCAACAAATGAAAATGCGATTAAAGATAAATTAAGTAAGGTAAAAGATACAATAAACAACTAAACCATATAACACTAAATACTTTTACTTTTTCAATAAGTTGTCGATGACTTGACGCCTGTTCTTGCCCTGGGCGTTGAACGAGACATGCACCCAATATGTCCCCTTTGCGTTATGTTCCCATATTAGCTGATCGAACGGGAGGTTGCGCCGGATGTATTCAAACCATTTCAAGCCTTTGGTCTTGTCCCCGTCGATGCAGAGGTCTGCTGCTTGGCCGGTGAGGTGCTGACTGTTATACACGCCACCGACAGCTTGGTTCAATGCCCTGCATCGGTAACCGCTCCCGATCTTGACTTCCTTGCCCCACCATTTCCTGAGAGGTTCGAGAACGGAAATGCACAATGCCGTGATGTTCACGACGGCTTGCTGGGTTGGAACGTTGGCAATGCCTTTGGCTTTGGCTGTCGCGCTGGCCGTGAACTCCTCCAGGCAGAAGTGTGAGGTGATGGGTGTCATGCTTCTTTATTTTTTGTTTGTTTCTTGGGCTTGTCAGCAGAAGGGGCCGCTGATATTGCCACGGGCTTTCTTAGATTGCAGCCAAGCACGCCACAAAGAAAAGGGCGCATCATGTCTATCTCGCGGCGGTTCTCACTGACTTGCTCCTGAAGCTCCCTGACGAGTGTTTCGGTTTTATCTATGCGTTCACGCAGTTCGTTGCGGTCTTGCCGGAAGTGGTCGCGGTCTTCGCGCAGCTCAGTGATGATGCGGTTCTTGTCAGCCACCTCTTCCTCTTTGTCTTTCAGCATCTGCTGGTATGTGTCTTGCACGGCTTTGGCCATGTTCACTTCTTCTGTCTGGGCTTCAGCCTTCATCTTGCGACGTTGCCATTTCCAAGCCACAAAACCGCCGACGCTTCCGCTCAGGAACAGTCCGGCAATGTTAATCAGTGTATCGAATGAGATTTCCATTTTTATATATAAGTATTTCTATATATCGTGCGCGACATGGCGGTGGGTTTACCTTCAGAACCTGCGGTTGTAGATTTTCCAGGCTTGCCAGCCGAGCCAAAGGAATAGCAAGCCAAGTGCGATGCCGCCTGTGCGCTGCAAGGCTTTCTGCCACCAGCTGAGTTCGCGCGGCACTTTGACTTCGACTGGATATGGCTGCGGGATTGTGTCGTGCGTGGCTATGTATGTCGTATCGGTTCTGACTGTCTCAATGTACTTTGTATGCCATCGGTCACGAAGCATGAAAACGGTGTCGCCTTTCTGATATTCGTGCATGTAGATGGAGTCGTGCAGCCATATCGAGTCGCGCTGGTGCTTTGTGATGTAGGTAGTGTCCGTCCTGACAGTCTCCACGACCACCGTCCGCGTCTTGCATCCTGCAAATAGCAGCACAAGCATGATCAGCACCACCCAGAATGCAATGGCCGAAAGGCAGCCTTTCAGTACGCCGCCCATCAGCTCCATGTCGTATTCTTCGCGTTGTTTGTTCATAGTCATAAGATTAGAAGTCCGCCAGTTTCTCGTCGGTACCGTTATCGGCCTACCCCGCTTCGACTTAGCGGCAGACATGAAAAAAATTTTATTCCTCCCTCACGGGCATATATTCGGATGTAAGTCGGTCAGAGGTTTACTCGTCTTCATTATTTCTTCGTTTTTGTTTGTTGTACTGTTTGTTTTTAGCACGCTGCTCGTGACGCAAACTGCTTTCTGTATCAGTCGGAACCCAACGTCCATACCATCGCACAGGTTGATGCGAAATGTGCCATCCGCAGCATGCTCGGCAATAGTATGCGCGAAGCGTCTCACCACCATACTCGAGTTCGTCTCTGTTCCATCGAATAAAGTTGATGGCTTTCTTGCGAGTCTTGAACAGCATCTTCAGCCTCCAACAGTCCGGGCACCAGACGCGGTTCTTCGTCGGTTTCATAGTTCCTCCTTTTTTGTCATGGTTCCTAATGTTCACAATAATGTTTGTATATCACAGCAAGCGAGCGGACATCTCTATTCCAACACTCGCTGCTTTCACTTTCCCATCGCCATTCGTCAACGAAACCGCCAACGTAATAGCCTACACCTATCTTTGTCAGGAAGTCAAATACGTGATTTTTATAAACTGGTTGTGAACCTCGAATCATTCTTACAATGTCTTTCGGGTCATTCAACTCAACAATCCACAATTCGATTTGTTCTTCCAGATTGTAAAGCACATCGCGGAAATCGTCGGGTGGCCAATCAGCTTTGTATGAATCCTGCTCTGGGTGTTCGTTCAAATAGGCTTCAATCTCTTTTATTGACTGAATCCATGCTTGCATCTTTTCTTTCATAGTTCCTCCTTTTTTATTGTTGTATTCTTCCTTCTGACAAATCGAAGCAATAGAAGGCGTCGATGAGCGCGTGGATATTATCTATCTTTTCGTTCGGTGCGGCTTTCAGCAGCTTACGCAGTTCGTGGACCTCCTCGACGCGACAGTTGCCGAATTGCCAAGGCCACATCGGGTTGTTTGAAAATTGAAGCCACGGCTCGCCGTTCTGGATGTAATACTCAACTTCGCCTATCAAGCCGTTAAACACCATGAACGTCTGCGGCACCGGCACGACCATCTGCTTGATGACTTCGGCATTCAGTCCGAGCGTCTGAAGCCATGCCTTAATGGTGTTGATGGGCAACTTGCTTTGGGCTGGGTCGTATCCGAATGCGTAGAGGTTCACGCCGTACTTGCCTTTCTCCATGAGTGCGTTGATGGGCAGGTTCGGGTCGAACACTTCTCCAGGGCATACCTTCAGCCATCCTTGTTCTATCCACTTTTCGTATAGCGGTCGGTTCGGAGTGGTCTCGAGCGTCCTCTCAACTATCCACGCCTCCATGTCTGCGAAGAAGCGGCCAACGGGGTCCTTCGTCTTGTAGTTGATGCTGACGTATGTGATGGCAAATAGGTCGTCGCCGCTGCTGAAGTCGAGCCCAACGAATGTCTGCCAGCCGTCCTGGTACTTGCAGTCGGTCACCCGTCTATCTTGCTGAAGCGGTCGTATCTTGTCACCGCTTAGCCAAGAAGTGATTCTCGCACTCTGCCACATATTGAAGTCCTTCGTCAGCACCTCCTGCTTGGTGTCCTCCGTGCCCGTGGCGGCTTCGTGGAGACGCTCGCGGTAGTAGGTCGGCTGGACGGTGGTGCCTATCGAGCGGTTCACCTTCTTGAAGAGTTCGGGGTCGTCGAGCTTCGTCAGGTCGTCGGTCAGCTCCCACTTGTCGAGCTGGAGCAGGAAGGCGCACCAGTAGTCGTCGGGCGTGCGGTGGGGCTGTCCGAGGGGGTACTGCATCTCGCTCATCAGCGATGCCTCCACCTGCTCCAACTTGGTCTTGTAGGGGCCTTCCTTGATGCGGCCTGCGGTGGTGGTGTGCAGCAGCAGCT
>Ga0326512_10000701_pt1 | contig 28335 bp, 46 predicted proteins | sample 1_2617_0518_D_FD_203652 | JGI IMG/M metagenome (GOLD analysis project Ga0326512, IMG submission 203652) | Bovine rumen microbial communities from UC Davis, California, United States - 1_2617_0518 | ecosystem: Host-associated > Mammals > Digestive system > Stomach > Rumen | place: USA...
CAAAAAAGGTGTTTGAGAAGTATGAATCTAATTCAGATAACATTGTTGTAATTGAAGATATTCTTTATAAAGAATGCTCAGATGAAATGATTAATACATTTGTAACAGAAAGTGGCCAATTTCTTACAGATAGTTTTACATTCCTAAAGGAAATGGAAAATGTGCCACAAAAATATAAAGAAAGATTGTTCAATAGTTTTTATGGTGCAAAGAAAATTGAGTTGAAAGACAAATGGTTTAAAAAATTATTCAAAAATGATGAAACATATAATAAACGTCTTTCAAGTCATGTTATGTGTCTTATGAGAGGTTTTATTAATGAACAAAAAAGGAAATATGCTGCTCAAAATGTAAAATCTTTGAAAAAATAATTGTAATCTTTTGTTATATTAAAAATTTGTATTATATTTGCAAACATAAAGGGATAAGAAAATAACATTTTTAAATTTTAAAAAGAAGGAAATGAAAAAGTTTATTTTTATTATGATTATGGCATTCGTTGCCATTGTAGGAAATGCACAGACCACTGTGCAAACAAGTAAAACATTTGATAATGTTTATTTCGGTATTGAAGGTGGAGTTGCTACACCTCTTACGTTTGATAAAGTATTCCCATTGAATCCAACAGCAACATTGCGTATTGGAAAACAGTTTACACCTGTGTGGGGTGCAGAAGTTGAAGGTACAGGATGGTTTGGAAGTCGTAGCGGATATGCTTATCGTTTTGATGGTTTGGAACATAATGCTGTTCGTGGTTCATATGTCGGACTTAACGGTACAGTTAATCTTACAAATCTGTTTAAGGGGTATAAAGGTACACCACGTACATTTGAAGTAGGTACTGTTGTTGGTACTGGTTGGATTCATACATTTACTCCTAACAATGCTGATAAGTACAATAACTATTTAGGTGCTAAGACAGGTCTTGATTTCAATTTCAACCTTGGTAAAAATAAAGCACATACAATTGCTTTACGTCCTGCTGTAGTTTGGAATTTGTCACAGCCAGGAAATGGTATCGGAGCATTGGCATTTAATAAGAATGGAGCACAATTGTATCTTGGTTTAGGTTATGTATATCATTTCAAGACATCCAATGGAACAAACCACTTTAAACTTTATAATATTGATTTTTTGAATGACGAAATCAATAATTTGAGAGCAGAACTTGAAAAGAAGCCAAAAGAAACAATTCGTGAAGTTGTACGTGAAGTAAGAGTACCAGAATATTTGGATAATGAAATTGTTGTATTCTTTGCAAAAGGTTCTTATGAACTGACAGATGCAGCAAAAGAAGCATTGAACAAAGTTCGTGGTGTTGTTGATATTTATGGCTTTGCATCACCAGATGGGTCTGCAAATGTTAATGAGGCACTTGCAAATATGAGAGCACAAGTTGTGGCTGATTACCTTGTAAATCTTCCAAATCTTATTAAGATTAATGCATGTGAAGGAAAAGGTGTACAAGGAGAAACATCTGGACGTGTAACAATTGTTACTGTAAAATAATAAATTAGTTTGAAAAATATCCCTTATGATGTTACTTATTATTATATAGGTAACATCATTTAATTTGTAGTTATATATGAGTCAGATTAAAAGATATTGTGTACTGAAAGAAGAACATAATGGTGATAACTCTTTTCGTGTTCATAGAGGATATATATTAGGTAATCCATATACACACATTAAAGATAAAACAACAAAAGCAATGGTTGTTGTGAAGACAAGAGAAGAAGCAATTAAAAGATATGAAAAGTATTTCGAAAATGCGTTGAAAATTATACCGGAATTTAAAGAGGAATTTGAAAGAATGGTGGATGCTTGTATGACTTATGATGAGGTATGGATTGGATGTTATTGTTCAGAAAATGAAGAATGTCATGGAGATTTCATTGTTAAACGTTTAAGACAAGAATGTACAAAAAGAATGTTGAAAAATTTGCTTAATAAATAGATTTATTGTTTTATATATGAGATGGAGTTTATATGAATATTGTAAAAATGCTTTGTTTTATAATCATTTTATATTTAATATTATGATTATGCTTCTTTGGATGTGTGCATAAAAATGGGATAACCAAAAGGTCATCCCATATATTGTTTATGTTGTATTATTGCTCTACTTTAGTCCAATAATATGAACCTAAGTAATAATTTCCTGAACCCATCCATACATCATATCCTGTACTACCTGTTGGTACAGTTAATGTTCCCCATCTGCCAGGAACACGAAATGTAGTATTATCTATAGTAGGTGCAGTTGTTGCTAATGAAATTATATTTTTAAGCCTAGAACAATTACTAAAACTCTCTATCCCTATAGTAGTTACACCACTACCTATTGTTACACTTGTAAGACCTGTTTCATAGAAAGCATAATCACCAATAGAAGTAATAGTATTAGGTATAGTTACACTTGTAAGATGACCACAATAATAGAAAACCCTATCACCAATAGAAGTGACACCGTTAGGTATTTCTATTGATGCACCGCTACCAATGCCACCAACACTTGTAAGACCACTACAATTATTGAAAGCATTATTACCAATAGAAGTAATAGTATTAGGTAAACTTACACTTGTAAGACCTGTACAACCATAGAAAGCAGAATCACCAATAGTAGTGACACCGTTAGGTATTGTTACGCTTGTAAGATTACTACACCATTTAAATGCATTAGTTCCTATTGTTGTTTTATTATACAATTTATATTTAACAGTATGTTCGCCTGTTGTATCAAAAGTATAATAACTAACTACATTTGGTTGAACAACACCATCTATCTCTATCTTGCTAAATTCATTTGCACTATCTGAATAGCATATCGGAATTGACCCATTTGGTATTGTTACATTGAACGTGGCTACAATTCTTGTTTCTATTGGATTATAATGTACCTCATTATTATCTTCACAATATGACACATTGGGCAATACTTTTGTATTGCCATTGATATATGTCTGATATTCAGTATGTGTGTCAAATAATTTTATAAATGTTCCCATTTTTTTTTATATATATGTTTATTATTTACATATAAATAGTCTTGGCTATTTAAAAAATGGATTATCTTTTAGGGAATTTATGATATTTTCATAATATTCGCAGATAGTATTAAAAGATGAAATGTCATTTATATCAAGTTTAAACCATTCTCCGTGTTCTTGTTTATCATGAAACTTTGTATGTAGGAATTTTTCTATTTTGTATGGGTAGAAAGTTTCATGAAAATTAACTAAATGCAGTTCTGTACCATTACCTGTTTGCAGTTGTTTCATACGTTTACTATAAAGGTTTTTTGTGACACCTATTTTGTATAAATCTTGTGATGGGTCACAGAACAAATAAACATATGATTTTTGACTATTTATATATGACATATTAATTGGATAATAATATTATAAAGTTAAAAGATATGAAACAATTTTTCAAGACTGTTTACACAATGGTTAAAGATTTTTTTTATGGAAATGCTAATAAACATCAGAAGTATTTGACATACGGTACATTAATATTTGGTTTATTGGTTAGTATTATATTTGGTGTTGTTTCATCAATATTATTGATGTTGATAGCATCGTTTGTTGTTGAATTTACATATTGTTTTGTTCCAACTAAAGTTATCACATATAAGGAAAAAGAATTTAAAGTGCCAAACTATAAAGAATTTTTCACTAATATTCCAAAATATATAACAAATCCAAAACATGAATTTAAAATTGATAATATTGTTTATATTATTGTAAGTATTGTGTTATTCCTTGTAATAAAAGCAATCTTTTTGATATTTTAATGAGTATTTATAATTAAGATAATTATTGTTAATAACAGATAAAGATATGAAACGTAGAGTAAGACTTACAGAAAATGACCTTCATAAAATTGTGAAAGAAACGGTGAAAAGAGTGGTGAATGAGGGTAAAAATGATTTTGAAGCAGCAAAATACCAAGGAAAATGGTCTGTATATGATAATGGCTCTCGCACATTTTCACATATTGGAGTTGGAAAGAGAAAGGCAATCAGAAAAGCAAAAGAATTGAATGATTATTGTGTACAAAAGGATAAGGAAGAACAAAATGAAAGCGACCTTCATAGAATTGTGAAAGAGTCTGTAAGAAAAATTATGCAAGAATCATTTGAGAATGATTTCAATGATGCAAGGTCACAGTATTTGGATAGAAAGAGTCCAAATGGTATGTTTGGTTTTGAAATGAAGAATCAAGATGGTGATTGGGAATATGGCGATATAACTTTTGACCCTAATACAAATACAATGTCATGTATGGGTGTTTCGATAGATGTTGACCCAGATATGTCTGTAGACCAAAATATTGAAGCATTATATGAAGAATTGATAAATAATGGTTATGGTTATGATGAAGATTAACCAAATGTATATGTTTGATAATTTTTAGTACCAAAAATTTTGTTATATGATATTTTTACCTTATCTTTGCAAATGAAAATAAGATAAGGTAATTTTTTTTATATTATGGCAGATATTGACAGTAAAGTTTTAGCAAAGAGTTTAAATGATTTAGCAGGTATAATCAAGAAACAGAATGATTTGATTAAGGAACATAATACAAACATTAAGGATTTGAGAGGTACATTAGAGAAGTTAAACACCTCATTATCTGGTGGTATGACAGTTAATGTTTAATTTTAAAATATATTAAATTATATGAAAACAATTTGTCCTGTTCACCGTTTTATGTATAATGGTGATGTATGTCCATTGTGTGAGAAAGAACGTATTGACAGACTTGCGAGTAGGTATGTCAATAGTGGTAATGAGGAACGTCAAAGTCTCAAAAAGGAAAAGAAACTTGAAAGAGACATAAATGAGGGTGATATAAAGAAGTTATTGGAAAAATTTGGTAAAAGTAAGTAAATTATGGTAGATGTTAACAAATTAATTATGAGCGCAATGAAAGCGCATGACAAGGTGGCCTCAGAGACATATAAGTTGTTAAAGGCAAAGATTCTGGAGTTTAAGACTGCTAAGAATGCGAGACCTTATGATGATGTTGAAGAGATAAAACTTATCAAGAAGATGATACAAGAGAGACAAGACAGTGCTTGTATTTATCTTGAAAACAACAGGGGTGATTTGGCTGATGATGAGTATGCACAAATTAAGGTTCTTGATGCATTGCTCCCACAATTACCAACAAAGGAAGATATTGAGAAATACATCAATGAGCATTATCCAAATGGTATTGAGAAGAAATCAATGGGTGTTGTTATTAAGGAAGTAAAGGCTAATTTAGTGGGTGCTGATGGTAAAGAAGTATCAGACATTGTAAAGACAAAGTTAGTATGAAAAAACAATAACAAAATATTTATTTAAAATGAAATATTTCAAGTTATGTTAAAGTGTTATAGAGATTTTACTGTTATATATTCACAACCATCCATTGAAGCATTAAAGAATTTGATGTACGCTTTCTTTTTGTCCTTTGGTATTGAGGAAAATATTGATAACATCTTTTATTATGGTGTTTTCTGTAAACCTCAAAATTATTCAAATTTTGAATTTGATGAAGATGAGGAATATCCTTTTGAAATACCAGAATGTATTTTGTCCGTATGTCCTACTGAAAATGAGAAATATACGTTTGTTAATGAACTTATCAGTAGAATAATGAGAAAAGAGATTGAGAAACCAGAATGGATGAAATACGTTGAAATGACAATGATATGTGATTCATTTGGTCAGCCACCATCAACATTTTTATATATTGAGCCAAAGGAAGAAAAATATGCAAAGTTGGCTCAGAAATTGGTTGAGTTTCTTTATTCACCAAATATGAATGTTACAATGGTCAAAAATTAAAAAAAAAGTTGTGATTTATTTTGGCTGTTTGAAACTAATGCATTATATTTGTATTTGAAAATAAAACAAGTGTAACATGGAGTATAAAATTGATAAAATTTCCGAAAAGAGACATAATATTTCGGAAGAAGAAAGTAACATTATCAAAACAGCATTACCTTATTATAAAAGTATGCTTGACAGATATGAAAATACATTGGTGCGTTTAAAGGATGAAAATGATAAAGTAAAAGAAATACCAAAAACAATTGATGTTGAAAATCCTTTTATCCCAAATATGTCAGAACCAAAGAATTACATACCAACGATTGATGAAATTAAGACATTCGTTTATTCTGCATGGGCTAAGACGGTTGCTGATGTACAAACACCATATGTGAGTAGTGGACAAAAGAAAAAGGGCATTGTAAAACATTGCTTTAGGGAAGTACAAAAAGGAAAGTTCATTAATAGAACTATTAGGGAAACGATGAATGAGTTTATTTCAAAAATGAAAACTTTATTGAATATTGAAGATGAAAAATAATTTGTTTAATTTAAAACGTTTTAATTTATGAGAACATTGACAGTTACGGGCCACATCGTGGCAGATGCTGAACGTAAAATCAGCAAAAGTGGAAAAGAGTATTTAACTTTCCGTATTGCAAACAACGAGTTTAATGATGAAAAGGGTGATGATGGTAAGCAGAAGCCTTATTGGTTTGGTGTGTCATCATTGAATCAAAGACACTTTAACATGGCACAACATCTTACCAAAGGTAAGCCAGTCATTGTCATAGGTGATTACAGTGATAGAATATATCAGAACAAAGAAGGAAATTGTGATACCTCACGTGATATTTTGGCAAATGCCATTTATTTCCTTCCTGGTAATGGTGAGAGTACAAAAAGTGCAACACCAACTGAGACACAAACAGCACCCACAACACAGACAGTTATGACTGCTAAACCTACAACAGCAGAAATTAAAGTTCCGTCACAAGTAGTAACAGATGATGACGATGATAATCTGCCATTTTAATTGTTGAGGTTTAATAAAAGATGATACATTCTTTTGGATGTATCATTTTTTTGTATTATATTTGCATTAGTTTAATAAAATATTGAGAAAAATGAATAAATTTTTAATTAATCTTTTTGGTGTTGTGCCTGTTATTATCGCAATTGTATTGTGGTTGGCAGTATCGTTGAAATGTGGTTTATTATTTTATGGTATGTTTACTTTTGGGATGTATTTTCATATAACAACCACCACATTGTCAAATGCTTTTATTGGTAGGAAAATTGATGTTGTTGGTGACTTGTTTTGGAAGATGATTTTCCTAATTGTATCATGTTTGTGTTTAACATTGTTTTTTATTTTATGATTTAATATTTTTTAACACAAAAAGTTTTGTAATGTCACATTAATGGTGTACATTTGCAAACAGAAACAAAAGTATTAACTAAATTTTAAAATAGAATGACAACAGTACAATTTAGAAAAGAAGATTGCTTTGAGACAATGCAGAAGTTTATTAGGAATGGTAAAAAAATAGATATTGTATTGACCTCACCACCTTATAACACAGCAAGAAAAGTCAAAACGCAAAAAGCACTTGATACCCACAATAATCGTTATGACGATTATAATGACAATATGACTGATGAGGAATATTGTGATTGGAGTGTCAGACTTTTTAATATGTTTGATAAGGTACTTGTTAAGAATGGTGTTATTTTGTATAATCTATCATATGGTTCAGAGAATCCTAATGTGATGTGGTTGGCAATTGGTGATATTCTTCGAAATACCAATTTTATGATTGCTGATACAATTATATGGAAGAAAAAGTCAGCATTACCAAATAATGTCAGTCATAACAAACTGACACGTATCACAGAATTTGTGTTTGTAATTTGTCGTAAGGATGAGTTCAAAACATTCAATGCCAATAAAAAGGTAACAAAACAAAATGCAAAAGGTCAGAACTATTATGAAAATGTGTATAATTTCATAGAAGCACCTAATAATGATGGTGTTTGTAATATTAATAAAGCAACATATTCAAGTGAATTGTGTGAAAAACTGTTGAATATCTATGCAAAAGAAAATTCAATTGTTTATGACCCATTTATGGGAACAGGCACAACAGGTGTTGCTTGTATTAAGTTCAATGATAATCAAAATGATATTGTGTGTGTTGGTAGTGAAATTTCACAAAAACAAGTTGAGTATTCATGTGAAAGAACACATAATTTTATTGAAGAGAATAAATTAAATGCAGATATAAAATGTTATATTAAATAGATATGAAATCAAGAATTAATATTGAAAAGTTTATAGAATCATTGGTTAAACATTATCCAGATTATTACAGTGATATACTTGAAGAACAAGGTATTTTGTATATAGATGACAATATTGTTGTTAGGAATAAACCAGAGTTTAGCATTACCAAAGGTCAGTGGTACAAATGTATTGCTTCTACTATGGGTATAACAGAAGGTAAATTCTATAATGCTGTTTCTGATGGTGTAATTTGTGATGATGATGGTGCTAATCGTAAGTTTGATTCACAAGTTGTTGACTGTTTTTTTCGTCCTGCAACCGTTGATGAAATACAATCAAATATTGCAGAAAAATGGAAAAAAGTAAATGGTGAATATAGAACTGATGGTTTAAAACCTACAAATGAAAACATTGTAAAGCCATATAATGAGGAAGAAAGACAATATAAAAAGGATGTAAGAAAGATTCTTCGTTCTAATTTTTATATTGGTCATGAAATGGGTGTGAAAGATGCTTGTAAGTGTTTTTGTGATAACATATGTGAAAAAGGTATGAGTGGAATGTGTTTTTTCAAACATGACCATGAAGGACAGATTAAAAATGATTTTAGATATAATGAGTGTAATGATTTACAAGTAATGCTTAGAACAATAAAGAAAAACGATGAGTGATTATACAGATTATATGGAAGAAATGTTCTTTGCACATGTAATGAATGTAAGAGAACGTATATATTCGAACAGAAAATGGAAAGAAGATTATCTTTCCAAACGTAAGAATTATCCAGATTGGGTAACAAGAGATGGTAAACATATTGCAATTGCCAATATAACTGATAGTCATTTGGAAAATTTATTAAAGTTTTTACCAAATGATAATCCTTGGCATACCGTGTTTGAATGTGAGAAAAAATATAGGCATCTATGTGATTTAGAAAAAGAAAATAAAGAAAACGAAAAAGTTATTGATTTAGTATATTGAATTATGGATAGTGTAACGGTGAATAAATGTTGTGCAATTTGTGAAAATAACAGAAATAAAGACAAATGCATAATGACTAAAATATATGAAGCAGCAGAAAATCTTGGTTACAATGATGAAGTATATATTGCATCATTTAAAAATTGTTGTAAAGATTTTTCTCTTAATGTTCAATTTGAAACAAAACCAGATGAAATTGTATATGGTAGGTTGTTTCCACAACGTGATAAAGATTGTTAAATATAAAATGTTACTAATGTAGAATTTAATTTTTAAATAATAAAAGTTTATGAATTTAGAGAGTAAAGATTTAATGATAGGATTTTGGGTAATGTATAACCCAAATGTCTTCATTGAAGATGAATATGAGCCAACAAAAGAATGTTATCCTATTCAAATTAAAAGTGGGGATGATATTGACTTGGCAATAGAAGATTGTTATAGTCCAATTCCACTTACAGATGAAATATTACATAAGTTAGGTTTTGAAAAACAACATAATATTGGTTATGTGTTGGATGACTATAACGGTAATATTGTTATTTATGATGATTGGAATCATAAGTTAAAAATTTTGTTGAATTACACAGTTGTTTTTGAAAATAGTTATTTCGAAACAATTTCTGTCAATACCTTACAACTTGCATTAAAAAGTGTTGAATTTAAAAAGGAGTTTGAATTATGAATGATGTTTTTATTTTAATTGGTATTTTTACTGTATTTTATTATATTGTATCAACACTTTCTGTTGGTATATATTATGTTCATTATAGGAAATGTAATAAGATTTATCAAGTAATTCTTCAAATATTATTTGGATGGTTTTTATTTCCTTTTGTGCTTGGAAGTTATTTAGGTCAGAAATTTATTGATGCGGGAGATTTGTAATATGGATAGAGAAATTAAATTCAGAGGTAAAACAAGTGTTAATGACGGAGAAACAATGTGGGTATATGGCACATTGCAATATCTATATGAAGTTGTATATGATAAAATAACAGATACATTTATTCATGAACGTTTGACTGATAAGGCGGTTATTAACAATGAGAATGGTCAATATGAAGTATCACTTGATAGTGTTGGTCAATTTACTGGTGCTATTGACAAGAATGGTGTAGATATATATGAGGGTGATATTGTAAGGTTTGAGAATGGTGTGTTCAGACAAATGCTTTTTGATAAATTTGTTTCCAATTATATTGATTTCGTGGTTAAATATAAGGGTGGTTTTTTCAATATTGCTGGCTATGACCTTGTTTCGAAAGATTCCTTTGAAGTACTTGGAAATAAGTATGATAATTCTGAATTGTTAGAAAAATTAGAAGTATTAGAAAATTAATGTTCCTTAATTTTGGTGAAATCAAATAAATGTATTATATTTGCAATGTATGAAAATTTTTGAGAAATTAAAAGTTGGTGATATTGTTTATAGGGCAACATATGACAATTGTAACAAAATAAGAGATATTATTGAAGAAATAGTAAAATCTATTGAAAAGAAAGATGGGTTTGTTGTTTATCAGATAGGTAATAAAACACTTTCTATTCCAAAAGATGAACTATGTAGAGAATATTATAATGGTCTTGAATGTGAATATTTCTGTAATACAGAAAAGGTTTTGAAAGAAATTGAATTGGAACAATATTCAATGAATTTCCATTATGAATGGCTTAAAGAAAAATTGAAATGAAAGAGAGTTTAGAGATTAAAAAGGGTTATTGTTATGAATGTATCCGTAAGTTCAGATACGGAAAGTGTATGTTTTTCAATGGTGTCAAATATTTTGCACACGAAGATAATATATTATATGATACATTGGGAAATGGTTTGGTATTCAATCAGAAATTTTTTGATGATGGATATAAAATAGAAGAACATTTCAAACAGTTATGTTCGTTTTATTTTAAAGTTGGTGATTTTGTTTACAACTGTAACGACCATACAAGTCCAATATATAGGATAAATCACATTGATTTTGGTAATTATTATTGTAAAAGCATTGATGGCGGTGCGTTTGCTTGTTTTGATATGAATGACCCATATATAAGACAATGGACAATTGATAATGCACATGATGATGATATATTGGCATTAGAAAAGTTTGGATACAAATTGGATAAGAAAAATAAATGTCTGGTGGAATTGAATAAAACAGAAGTGTGGATTCCACAAGAAGGTGATATTATTAGAAAGAAAGGTACTGAAAAACCGTTATTTAAACTTTGTGGTCGAGATGAACAAAAACCATGGGTATATACTATTTCCCAAATCAATGAAATATCTCTTAGTGATATTGTAGTAACTAATGTAAGTGACTATCGCCTGATGAATGATTATGAGCCTGTTGAAAAAACATGTTATAATAATTTTAATTGGGATAACATACAACTATCATTTAAAAAAGAAGTGGAAAAATTAAGGGAAGAAATAGACCTTAGACAATTACAGACAGAGTTTGGTAAACAGTTTGAAGCCTATATGTATCATCCGGAAACTGATGAAAGAATAATGGCTGCTTGTTGTAGAAAGTTACTTGAACTTGCTAAACAAGAAATAGTCAATGATATTAATCAATACACTGTTGATTATTTAGTACATGATTTTAAGAACGGTTATAAAGGTAATTTCAATGATAAAAGGGTTAGTGATATATACCGACAAGGAATACTTGATATAATAGAAAAAATAAAAGAATAAGAAATGTCATTAACATTAGGTGTTTACATTTTAGGTTGTATTTTATGTGCTGCATTTATGATATTTTTTGCAGTTAGAGATAATAAGAGATTGACATTATTTGATGTAATATTTGCATTGATTATATCTTTTTCTTCTTGGGTTGGTGTTTTTGTTTCATTATTATATGAATCAACAGAAATTGTTTTATGGAAATCAAAAGATAAAAAATAATTTAAAATTTAAAGATTATGAGAAAATTTTTTAGTGTTTTTTTCGTCATTATGGCGATGTTGTTTTGTATGTCAAACACTGTTAGTGCGCAAACTTATTACTATAAGACAAAACAGTTTTCTATTAAGTACAAAGGTACTAATGGTTGGGGTGAATGGTCTGATTGGAAACCATCTGATATGAAGATGAAGATTGACTTTGATGATGATATGATTGTCATTTATAGTCAAGCAACACAAGTCTATCGTGTTCTTGAAGATATGGGTTCATACACTGATGAATCTGGTGGGAAACAACAAAAATTCTGGGTTATTGACCAAGATGAAGATTATGGCTATGTGAGACTTAGAATTGAAAAGAATGGTAATTCCCAAATCTATATAGATTTCAATGATGTTATGTGGGTTTATAATGTTGTTAGAGTACAATGAAACCGTATGGGAGATTAAAACATGTTACGGGTGGAAAAGAATGGAAAAAAGACAGACATTTCCACCCAAAACATAAAATTGTTAATTGGTGGGAAACAATTTGTGATGTTGTTTCAAGAAAAACCATGAAATTAAAAATTAAGAAAGAGGTTGAAAAAGAACTGTTGGATAATTAAAAAAAATTGAATAAAATATGCTTGTAAAGGAAATAAAATATTGTTATAATGACATTTCAATTGTCCCGGCAATACTGTCTAACGTGGAGCATAGAGGTGAGTGTAATCCATATTATATAGACGATTTAGGTAAAAAAACATTACCAATATTCACAGCACCCATGAGTACCGTTGTGAATGAACAAAACTTTGAACTTTTTGAAATGAACAATATAATTCCCATTTTACCAAGAAACATCTCATATGATATAAGACTTAAATACTTACAATGTGGAAAATGGGTTGCTGTTGGCCTTGATGAATTTGAAGATTTGTTTCTAAAAGATGGTTGGAATTTTGAAACACATCCATATGTTAATGTCTTAGTTGACATTGCAAACGGACATATGAGGAAATTAGTTGATTTCATACATGAAGCCAAATGTAAAGCCAAATGGTTAAAAACGTTTAAAATTATGGCCGGTAATATTGCAAATCCACAAGCATATTATGAATATGCAAAAGCAGGGTGTGATATTTGCAGACTTAACATCGGTACTGGTGAGGGCTGTATTACATGGTCAAATTTAGGTGTTGGGTATCCGGTAGCGTCTTTGATTAATGAAGTATATGAAATCAAAAAGAATTTGCAATATATGGGTGAGAATACACCTGTGATTGTTGCTGATGGCGGTGTCAGAGGTAGTAAAGACATAATGATTGCTCTTGCGTTAGGCGCAGATTACGTTATGATTGGTGGTTTGTTGTCACAACTTATTGAAAGTGCTGCACTAACATTCTATTATAAAAATATGAACCGCACTAATAAGTGTGAAATTAATCCATTTGAACATACTATAGAGAAACAAAGTGATGGTAGTTTTCTTATTGACAATAAGAAAGAAGTTTATAATATGTACAAAGTTTTCTATGGAATGGCATCAAGAAAAGGACAGGAAGACCTTTATGGAAAAAAGAAAAGAACAAGTGAAGGTATTGAGAAAGTATTTGAGTGTACTACAAATCTTTCTAAATGGACTGAAAACATAACAGAAAACATACAGTCACTTATGAGTTATCTTAATTGTTTCCGTGTGGAAGATGTAAACCCAGAAAAGGTTAAATGTGTTATCATGTCTCCACAAACAAGAGAAAGTATAAATAAATGATGGAACTACAATGTAGTTCCATTTTTTTTTAATTATTTAACCTTACACATTGGTCTGGCGGTAGTTTTTCAAATAAACTTTCGTCAAAGTTATCAATTAATCCAAACTTGATTTTCTCACTGTTTGTTTCATTCATAACAACCACACCTCTTTCTTCTTCTACAAACAAGACAATATAATTTTTACCATCAATTTGATTAATTCCTAAATACGGATAAATTTCATTCATATGTTATAATATATATAAGTTTATTTTTATAAAAATAAGCAATTTATTTGCATTTTTTCAAATGTTTTAATCCTTTAGACACTACTTATATATAAACAAAAAACTAAGTAAAATGAGTGGATTTAATCATGTATCACACAAAAAGAGTAATATTGTTTCAAACACTTTACCAAAAGCACCTGTAGCAAATGATTTGTTATATGGTGAAATTGCAGTTAATTATGCCAATAGTCATGAAACTTTGTTTATTAAAAATAGTAATGATAATATTGTTAAGTTTTCTTCTGATGAGACATTTAAAGATGAAAACAGCAATTTATTATTGCCAACAGTTACATCGTCTGATAATGGGAAAGTGTTGATGGTTGTTGATGGTGTTTGGACACTTATCAGTCCATCAACTATTTACAGTGGTAGTGGTGTTCCAAGTTCAAGTCAGGGAAACAATGGCGATATATATTTGCAAACAGAATAAAAAGTAACATGATGTTGTATGTCAAACATTTATATTAAAAAAAATTCTCAATATAACCTTGTTAGTGGTTATTATATAAAAACAAATGATGAATGGGTAAGTGTTACGGAAAACCAACTACTTACTCATTTAAGGCAAAATATAAATGTATATGGTGGAACTATGGTTGGTTTGAAACTGGAAATAGCAGCACCAAATACATTGGTTGCGGAAACTTGTCAATGTTCTGCTTATCTTAATAATGTGGAGGTGTTAAGTGGTTTACAATGGAGTATTAGCAGTGGTTCTACATATGCTTCTATTAACAGTAATGGTCTGTTAACGATTAATTCAACCGCAAATGCTTCTCCAATTACAATACAATTAACATATAATGGTATTACTGTTACACATGATTTGGTTGCAACATATAAATCAGGTTCAACATCTGAAACAACAACAGAAACAGTTGTTGACCAAGAAACGGGTGAAACCACAACAACCACAACTACTATCACAGAAAATCAAGATGGTACAACAAGTAGTTCAAGTGTAAGTATAACATATAATGATGAGGGTGAACCACTTGAAAGGACAAATACCGAAGTTGATACTTCCGGTAATGTTAATACGCAAGAAATTGAATATGATGAATCAGGCAATGAATTCATAACAGGTTATAATATAGATACAAGTAATAATCCGAATGGTTCGAAAAATTATAACAATGATGGTCTTAATACTGAGTTCTATGCACTTGATGTGACACAAGGCTTTATATTAGATATACACTTTACGATTGATTTCACACAACAACCACCTAACCAAAATGACGGCCATCATAATATCATTAATTCAAAGAGAGCAACGCCCGAACCTTGGTATGGTTTCCAAGTAAGACATTCTTCAACCAACAAATATATACAACTTGGAACACAATTTTCAACAGGTAGTAATTTAAATCAAACAATCACAACAACTAATGCCAACAAGTATAACGGTTCATCAAGTGTGTATGAATATCATATTCACATAGTATATGACCCAACATTAAGCACAAATAGTTTTGTTTGTGATGAATTAATTGGTGGTTTTAATTATTCATCAAATTTGAAATTCCCTGATATTGATGATTTAAAATATATTAAAACAACCGTTGGTTGTGCATTGGATGCAAATGGAGACCCATTTAGATACTCAAATATTAATGTATATAGTTTTTATATTGAGAAAATTAAAAGGGTTGCAACTCCAGAAATATCTTGTGATGGACAATATGTTACAATTACTTGTGACACTGTTGGCGCAACTATATATTACAGATTAGGACAAAGCGGAAGTTATACAACATATACAACACCAATTTCCATCAATGCTGACACAGTTGTACAAGCATATGGTGAATTGAATGGTGATAGGAGTAATATCGCAACTGAAACTTGTCTTTATGATAATGGCATTGCAACACCAAGCATTAGTTGTGATGGTGAATATGTAACTATTGCTTGTGCAACGACAGATGCCACACTTTATTATAGATTAAATGAAAGTGGTTCATTTAGTGAATATTTAAATTCATTTCAAATAAATGCAACAACAGTAGTTGAAGCATATGCTGAATTAGATAATGAAAGAGGACGTACTGCTAAAGAAACTTGTACATATTCACCTGTGGTTTTAGTAGCACCCGTTATTTTGTGTAATGGTGAACAGATTACAATTACTTGTTCAACACAGAATGCTGTTATCAATTATAGATTAAATCAAGAGGGTGCATATTCCGAATATACAACACCAATTACAATATCAGAAGATACGCTTATTGAAGCATATTCTTCATATAGAGGACGTGTAAGTTCTGTTGTAACTGAAACTTGTGAATATAGTCCTATTCACCACTATGAAAATGACTATCTTACATTCAAAATACGTACAGCAGGTACTTTATACTGGCGTGCTAATGGTAATTTAGCAAAAACAATTGATTATAGTTTGAATGATGGTGCGTGGACAACAATAACAGCAAATAGTACACCACCAACAATAAGTGTTGTTGCTAATGATGTTGTAAGATTCAGAGGTACAAATGCTTCTTATGCAACAAGTAAATCAGCATATTCTGGTTTTGGACAAGGTGAAGCAGGAACTTCTGGTTCATCAACTTATGATTCAGATGCAGCAGAAGTTGATATTGAGGGTAACATAATGTCACTTATATATGGTGATAATTTTGTTGGACAAACCACATTCAATGGTGGTACATATAATTTCTGTTCAATATTTAAGAAACTGAAAGTTGTTTCAGCAGAAAATCTTATATTACCTGCAACAACATTGACAAACTATTGCTATCGTGCTATGTTCTCTTGGTGTACATATCTAACAGAAGCACCTCAGTTACCAGCAACAACACTTGCAAAGGGTGTTTATTGGTATATGTTTGAAAGATGCGCAATTACAACAGCACCTGACCTTCTTGCAGAACACTTGGTTGCAGAATGTTATGGTAGTATGTTCACATATTGTTCAAACCTTAATTTCATTAAGTGTATGGCAATTGATGGATTCAGTACAACTAATTGTAAACAAAATTGGGTACAAAGCGTTGCATCAAGTGGTACATTCGTAAAAGATAGTGGTGTAACAGTTACTACTTGGTCAAGAGGAAATAGTGGTATTCCAACAAACTGGTTAGTTTATGACGATGTTCCTGTAACCCCACCGACAATTACATATGATGGTTTCAGTGAGATAACATTAACTTGTGATACACAAGGTGCAACAATATACTACAAATTAAATAACACGGGTAGTTATGCAACATATAGTACACCTATAACAATCAGTGGAGATACAGTTATTCAAACATATTCTGAATTAAACGGACAAGAGAGTAGGGTTATAAGTCAGACTTGTCTTTATGTAAGTGATGTTCCAATAGAATATTCAAATAGAGACTTGAAGAAATGGCAATATGGTGGTGCAGAAATAACAACTCCATATTCTGTTAATGCTATTGACGGACATTCAGCAAGTTATGCAAAGGGTACATTTAATTTTGAAAATAGTTTTGCATTACGACAAGCACAACCTGCTTATTTATGGTTTCAACATGCAGACCATTCAGCAAGTGTATATGTAGATGATACTTTGGTTGAAAAACACTGGGGTGGTTATGCAGCCTTTACTGTTGATATATCAAATTATGTTCATAGTGGTACAAACAATATAAAGGTTGCAATTAAAAACAATGAGGGTAATAATATTGCTCCTGCTTCTGGTGACTTTAACTTTAATGCAACGCTTGGTAATGTTAAATTATTGACAAGTCCTTGTCTTCCTGCAATGAATTATGGTTATGACGGATTCCACGTTACATCAAGTGTGACAACCGCTTCTGCAACGGTAAACGTAAAGACAACTGTACCAACGGGTTCTTCTGTTATGTGTTCAATCAGTGATGGAACATATAGTTGGAGTGATACAATTGTAAGTGACGGAACTGAAATGACATTCAGTACAACAATAGCAAATCCACATCTTTGGAATGGTAAGTCAGACCCACACCTTTACACCATAACAATGGAAATATCCAAAGATAACGTATTATATCATAGATTTGTAAGACCTTATGGATTGAGATTCTATGAATACGTTATTGAAGATACTACAAAATATGGTACAGCAGCAAATCCATATACAGGATTCTTACTGAATGGTTCTCCGTATCTTCTTAGAGGTTGCTGTATGCACGATGATATTGAGGGTAGGGCAAATGCATTAACTGAAACAGATTATAACAATACATTTGCAACAATTCAAGAACTCGGTCTTAATTTCTTACGTCTTGCACACTATCCACATCCGAAAGAGGTCTATGATAGATGTGACCAATTGGGTATTGTCGTACAGACAGAAGGCCCTTGTGTAAACAAGTTACAATCAACAATGCCTACTGATTATTATGACCACTTGAATATACAATATACTGATATGGTAAATCAACACTACAATCACCCTTGTATATTCTTCTGGGGATTAAGTAATGAGACAACAACGGATGATAAAGCATTCGGTAAGACAAAGATTGAGGGTTACACAACACTCATTAAGGGTCTTGATTCAGAACGTATGGTTGGTTATGTCCTTGCACAAAGTTCTGGTCAAAGTCCAAGTGCTTATTACAACGACCCTGCTGTTGATTGGTTCGGTTGTAACATATATGTAGGTTGGTATGATAGTCCAAATTCTAATACACCAACTTCACAAATCAATGTACGTCTTAACAACACTATTAATAGGGTTAGCAAACCAATGGCATATTCTGAATATGGTTGCGGTGGTACACAACATTGTCACTCAGAAGACTTTATGACAACCACTACAAGAGGAAACCACGAAAGACACGATATTGAATATATGATGTGGTTGCACGAAGGACATATTGCCACTATTAAGCAATACCCACAATTAATGTTCACTGCACAATGGCAATTATTCGATATTGCTGTTGCAAATAGAAATGAGGGTTATACAGTATGTCTTGACGGTGAAAATACAACAACAGATGATAATTTGAGAAGACTTAATAACAAAGGTCTTGTTGAAAGAGACCACGTAACAAAGAAAGACACGTTCTATTTATATAAAGCATGGTGGAATCCAACACCGTTTATACATATCTGCGGCAAAGACTTCACCAAAAAGACTAATAGGGTAATTAAGTGTTATACTAATGACTATTTGGATGACCAAACACCAATTAGACTGTATTACACAAGAGGTAATGATGCAGAGGTTTTAGCAGATACTGCATATGTAACGAATAACAATAATATAGTTGAATTTACGGGGGTTAATTTCCAATCTGGCGATATTGTCAGAGTTGCAGCAGAAAATACACAAGATACATTTACATTCCAATAAAAATTTTAAATATTTCCATTATTATTTGGTAATGTGGTTTTTTTTCCTTATATTTGCAAACGAAAATAAATTAACATACACTTAATAATGGAAATAATTTTTTATATTTTTTTGTATTGGGCTATTTTTTGTGTCCATTGTTTTTTTGGATTTGTTGTCAGTGATATAATGACAAGTGCTATTTATGATGGCAGTGAGTTTTTAAGTAAAAAGTTTACAAAAACAGAAGTTGCTGTCACCACTTTCTTATTATGGCCATTTGTTTTGTTATTTGGCTTGTTAGTTTCACCATATTTTATAATAAAACATTTAAAAAAGAAATAAATTATGAATGATATTGAAAAAGAAGAAACTGTTCTTGATATTTTGTCTAATAACAATTTAATCAAATCTTTAAAGAAAAGGGATATAAATGTTGATGATGTTGATGACAATTGGATTAACTTATTGAAAATCAAATCAATTTGCCGTGATTTACAGCCAAAAGGTTATATTGGCAAAGAAGAGGCAAAGAAAATGTTGTGTGATTTTATAGATAATTGGATGATAAAATGTTTTTAATATGGGTGAACAGTTTAGTATTACAGCAGAACAAGTAAAGCAATTAGATGAAGAATATCTTATAAGAGATATTTTAATTTATCTATATAAAGCAGGTGAACGTGTTGGTTTTGACAAAACTATTAGAGAAACTATTGTTGAACTGAAAGAAAAGACAAGGTTTAGGAAAGATGCAGAAGATTTCTTGTTTAATGACTTTGCATTAAATTTATGTGAAAAAAAGAAACTATGAAAGAAAAATATAAGATATATAAAGCAACAAAATTTGAAAAAGCATGTTCAAAGACAATTCCTTATATAATACCATTTATTAGCAAAAGTAAAAGGAACAAGATAAGGGATTATTTTAAATATAGATTTAGAAAAAGAAAATTGAAAGACCTTTGTCAATGTCTTTTAGATACTTCAAAAAATAATGATATTATGAAACATAATATAAACCTAACAGATGATGAATATTCTTGGGAAGTAATTATAATTCCCTATAAAATAATACGTTAAGAGAAAGTTAATATGAAGAAAGACAGAATAGTATTTTTTGCAAGTGGTGATTTTGCAATTGACACGTTTGAGACAATGCTTTATAATGGAAGCAACATTGTTGGTCTTGTAACAAGTAACGATAATGTTAAATTTCATAATAAAACAATCTCACAAGTTGCAAAGGATTATGGAGTGCCATTTTATACAATTAAGGATAAAATGGAAGATGATAAATTTTTAATTGATTGGTTAAAAAGAATTGATGGTGACATATTTTGTGTAATATCATTTAAAAAATTACCAAAGAACATTATCAAAATGGCAAAGAAATGTGCTTTTAATGTTCATGCATCGTTGTTACCACTACTACGTGGTGCAGCACCAATTAATTGGGCAATAAGACTTGGATATAAGGACACGGGCTTAACAGCATTCGTTCTAAGCGACCAAATTGACTGTGGTGATATAATTGCCAACACTAAGGTTAAAATCGCAACAGGAGCGAAATATAGTACCTTATACAAGAAATTATCAGACGAATGTGTTGACCTTACAACATTTGTAATTGATGATGTTTTACAAAGAGATAATTGGGAAAAATATTTAATCAAACAACCGACAATTGATAAGGATTTTGTTTTCATACAAAAAGCAAAAAAAATCAATTCAGAATATTACAAATGTCATTGGACAAACTTTAATGCACAAAATTTTAAGAATTTAGTTGATTCCGTTGATGATACTGGATTTAACTGTACAATTGTTTCTGTTGAAAAAGAGAATAAACTTAATATCAAGACATTTAATGTTAAAATTTTTGATGTTGATGTTGTGGAAGATAAAGATTATAAAGGTGACACTATATGTGAAACTGATGGTAAAACATACATTAAGATTCATCTTCTTGATGAAACTGCTGCTCTTATCAAGAAAATACAATTGGAAGGTAAGAAAGTTATGGATGTAAAATCATTTTTGAATGGTTTCAATTATTTTAGAGATGAAAATTATATAACATATATCACTGATTTATAAACATTTAAAATATGGAATATAAAGATGTAATAAGAAGTGTTGGTTATAATCAGCATGAGATTTTATATAATATTATAAAAATGCATAATGGGGGTAAACCATTTGATTGTGACCCTACCTATTCAATAGGTAATTTCTATGGTAGTTTTAATATTACTAATTCAAATGGTGAAACAGTCAAAATTGAAATACCACAACCAAAATATAAATTTGATGTTAATCCACAAGTTGAAGGTGTTGATAAAATAGAACCTTTAGGACAATTACCACTTGAAGATAATTCAATTGAAAGTATTTGTATTGATTTACCGTTTGTGATATCATGTGGCCCATCAATGAAAACACCTGATTATGATGAAAATGGCAATAGGGTGAAGAATAATATGATTTCACGTAGATTTGCATGTTATTATCCGGTGGCAGAGTTGGTCAAAAGTTACAAACATTGGATTGAAGAGGCATATAGGGTTTTGAAAGAAGATGGCATATTGTGTTTTAAATGTCAAAATACAATTACAGGAAGTAAATTTCTGGCCAGTCCATATTATAGCAGATTAATTGCTGAAAGCATTGGTTTTGATACATTGGATGAATTTATTTTATTGGCAAAACACAGACTTGTCAGTGGAAAAATAAATGAACAACAACATGCGAGGTCATTTCATAGTTTTTTCCTTGTATTTAAAAAATCACTCAAAAAGAAAATAACTTATTTCGATTTTATGAGTGATGAGGAAATTGATGAAGTCCTTTATGGATTGAAAAAATATAATGTGAATAGAAAAAGAAGAAAAGACTTGTGAAAATGATAACAGTTTTTTTAGTGTTATCTTTTTTTATGTGAGTTTTTGACTATTTATATTAAAGAAAATACTGAATAATAACATTAATACATATATAACTATGATTATAGACCCAAATAACGAAAGACATTTAATTGCAAAAGAAGGTAAATTGATTGCAAGAATAAAAAATCTTAAAGAGACATATAAGGAAGTATGGCTTGGTTATCACACAGACAAGAATGGTGTGAAAAAGATGGATACCAGAGCAGATTTCACAGAAATTAAGATAAAATAAATTGTTATTATATTCATATTGAAAATAATTCTTATAAAAATTAAATAAAATGTCAGAAAAACATTTATTCAAATTTCAAACAGAACTTGATTATAGAACAGCAAAAAGAAATCATTTGCTAACACCAAATATATCAACAATTGTAGAAACAGGTGACACATATATTAATACAAAGTTTGTTTCAAGAGAAAATGCAGAAGCAGGTGACATCATTGTTTTCCACGAAGAAAATAATGTCAAAACCGTAAAATATATGAAGCCAGAAGCATTTGATTCAAATGATGAATATTGGACACCTGATGCTATTGTTGTAGTTCCATGCAGACATACAAGTGATGGTACAATACGTGCCATGGCACTTAATTATGCAAGTGTGACAACACCGTCTGATGGTGGTGATGCCGAAAAAATTGTATGGGGTCATACACCAATATTATCTGATATTAAAGCATATGGTGAAATGACCATATTCTCAACAGTTCAAGACCAAACATTTGAAAGTACACACAGTACATCACCAGAGGGTTATTTACCAAGTGATGCTTTTGAGAATGGTGTGTTAAATCCATATGATACAAAGTCATATTATACAGAAGATGGTGCTGACAGTAATATAATTTTATCTTCTCCTTATAATAATGATGGTTCTAAAAATGATGCATTTCATTCAACTGGGGATTTCTCTTCTTTTGAAGATAATCCATTAAATGATATGGATGGTGATAAAAATACAGCAGCGTACCTTAAAACACTTGATAGTTCACATTTAACAGAAATACTTTATGGACAGACAATTACGAACTCTGTAACACAAGAAATTGGTATTGAAACAGTTCTATTGTATCCGTTAGCAATGGCTTGTGCTCGTTATAGTTCTGAGTTAAAACCATGCGTGTTTGATACAGAAAACACACTTGATGAAAATCTGGAAACAATGCCTTGGTATCTACCATCTGCCGGAGAAATTGGTTATTATCTTTCAAGAAAAGGTATAATTGATTATGCATTAGAACAAGTTGGAAAAGAACCAAGAAGTGCTGATGAATTGGGAACAAGTACCATTGGTGATGCAAATATTATCCAACATGACGCACCGGTAATAAGTGTTGATGAGAACAGTAGTTTGCTAACATATGTTGAGGGTAATTCAGGACAAATGTATGGTATACCGTTTTGTAAATTTTAAATTTTGTTTTTCATAGTATTAATTTTTTTAGGGGTGTGGTTTTTATATATTTTTACACACCCCTTTCTTTTTTTTACCTTGATAAATAGTCATCCAAAGCCTCTAAAAGTTCTTCAAAATCAGCAACAAGTGTTTGTGCTTCTTCGTCTGGCAACTCATACAATAATCGTATTGCTTCATCAAATGCGGGAAATGCATCTGCAACTTGTTGTTTTATTTGTGCATATCTTTCTTCATTTCCTTCAAAAAGTCTATGTAAAGACTTACGGACAATCCTTTTAATATCACTTTCTGTTAGTTTTTTAATTCTTTTCATAATCTTTATTTTTTTAGTAATTATATTGCTTCAATGTCAGAAGCATAATCTGACCAACCACTTGCTGCTTTATATGTTGCAACACTTGCACTTGGAACATAAATTTTAAAACCGATTGCTACATTATCAAAAGCATCTGTTCCTAATGTTGGTGGTGTTGTGGCTAATATTCTAACACTTGATAATGAACTACAATCAGCAAAAGCATAATCGCCAATTGTTGTTACATTTTCAGATATTGTAATTTTGGAAAGACTTATGCAATCATTAAAAACACCATTTCCAATAGTAGTAAGTGTGCTTGGCAACATAACATGTTTAAGATTAACACATCTTCTAAATGCACCACTATCAAGTGTTGTAAAACCTTCATTTAAAAGAACATAATTTAAATTATCACACTCTAAAAATGCATCACCATCAATTGTTGTAACATTACCGGGTATTATTATTTTTTCAAGAGAATGACAAAGTGTAAATGCATGGTCAGTTATTGTTGTTACTGTTTTTGGTACAATAACGTTTACAATAGTAGTACAACCGTCAAATGCATTACCAACATAACCAATTATTGTTGGGTTAAGTAATGTGTATTTTACGGTATGTAAACCATATGATAATTGATAATATCCCTCATTATCATCAAGGTCACTTGGTGAAACCTCAACACCATCAATTTCAATTTTACTGAACATGTTAACTGCTTCTGCTTGTTCATAATGACCATATAGAGAAGTTTCTACAGTATCATCAATTACTTTATATATAATAGTTAACCTTTCGTCATCTAATGGATTGTAATGGACATCATCTTCCTCAATACAATGACTAACGTTAGGTAACGTAAAATCTGAATCTTGTGTATAATCAACATAATCAGTATGTTCATCAAATAATTTAATATAATCACTCATGTTTAAAATTGTTAATACATTATAATAATAAATATTGAGAAAATCTTTTGGATGTTTCGGTTTTTTGTATTATATTAGTAAATAAAAATTATATTTAATGAATATGTTCAAACACAAATGTTTTATACGGAAAAATACACTTTTTTTAAGAGAAACACTTAGGAAATTGGGTTATAGTGAATTAGTACCATATGACAATGAAATATTGATTGCAACGAATGATGGCCATGAAATGAGTTATTTTACCACAATAAAAGAAGAAAGCATTGAAAATCTTGGAGAAATGTTTATTGATTGTGGTGTTTCTGAAACACTGTTTCTTGGTATTGCAGCAATTACTGATGAACATGACAAATTTCAATTTTTTACCACTTTGGTTGATAGACATTGGGTAAATCAAGGATGTTATTCACCAAAAGGAAGTCTTGAATTTTGTATGGTAAGTGACAGATATATGGGAAGACATCCAATATTTGACAGTTGTACGGTTCCAGCAAGAAAATCAACAATAGAGGATTTAATGTTGAACTTTAAAGATAAGGAAGAAGATACTGTTTTCTTTAGTAAAATTCCGGAAGAACAATGGGAAAAGAACATTTATGATTTTGAATGTGTTCCATTGACAGATGAGGAAAAGAAAGAAATTGAAGAAATGATAACTAAGGATGGTAATGAAGTTATATTTACATCAGCAAGTACTGATGTTTAATATTTTTAACATAAAAATTTTTGTGGATAAAAATAAAATACTTACCTTTGCAAATGAAATAATAAACAAGTGAATAATATGGCAAAGATACATTATGTTATAGGAGATGCAACAAAACCAATCGTAAGAGATGGTGAAAATAGTTTAATCGTACATTGTTGCAATACATTAGGTGCTTGGGGTGCAGGTTTTGTAGTACCTCTTGGAAAACGATATCCACTCGCAAAGAAAAGTTATCTGACATATGTTCGTGATAACAATGTGAGACTTGGAGATGTTGATGAAGTAAAGGTAGATGATAACTTGTATGTTGAAAATTTGTTTGGACAAAATTTTTTGCAGAAAGGGCCAAATGGTGAAATACCATGTAACTATGATGCAATCCAAATGGGATTTTTGCGCATCATGATAAATTGGCATGATAAGAAAGAAAAATATTCAATACACATGCCAAGAATTGGTTGTGGTCTGGCTGGAGGTGATTGGAAAGTTATTGAATATATCATCAAAGAAACATTTATACGAATGGCAAAGGTTGATGTGTATGTATATGATTTAAAAGATGATGGAAAAACAAAGTATACTTTATAAATATGAGTGCAAGTTTGTTTGACAGTTGGAGTAATGATTATGTTCCACAAGAAACAGTATTCAAATACTATGAAGGAGATAAAAAATTCTCTGAATTAAAAAAAGGTGATAAGGTTTGGTTTTATCATTTTGGTTATAAAGACAAACCATATCTTATAGAAGTTACTGTTACAAGCGAAATTAGAAAGAAAAAAGAAAAAGACAACAATTATTATCGGTTGGTTATTCCTTGTGAAAGATACAAAGAATTTCCATCTGCGTTATATAAGTGGGAAAAAACGTATCTTAATATTGGCTCAATAGACTTTTGCAATGCTGATTTTGATGAAGACAAAATGAGAAATAGTTCTGTTGTAAGAGATTTCGACAATAACGTTTTTGGAACAAATAAAGAGAGTCTGTTTAAAGAAATACTATATATTGTTCATTTGAGAATAAAAAACAGACAAGAGGAAATTGAAAAACTAAAAAGCGAGATTAATAATTTAAAAGAAGAGTATGGGAAATTATTACAAGTACGGTAATGTGATGATAGACATTGAAACTTTATCCACACATAAAAATGCTGCAATCATAGAGATTGGTGCTGTGGAGTTTAACAAGTATACTGGTGAAATTGGCGAAACATACAATTGTATCATAAATCCTTCTGAATGGTCTGATGACGATAGACATATTGACGGAGAAACAATCAAGTGGTGGTTCAAACAAAGTGATGATGCAAGAAAACGCTTTACAGAACAGCAAGAAGATGTGATGTATGGTAGTTTGAGTGCTGCATTAACGGCTTTGAAATATTTCATTATGGATTGTGATTCCATTGATGAAGATAAGAACGTTGTTGTATGGGGTAACGGTGCTGCTTTTGATATTGCAATATTGGAAAGTGCTTATGAATGTTGGAATATACCAATACCTTGGAAATTTTGGTCTGTCAATGATGTGAGAACCATTGTGGATTTGAATCCGTCAATTAAAGCAAATTGCAAATTTGACGGTGTAAAACATAGTGCTGTTGATGACTGCAAACACCAAATTAAGTATCTTACAGAAACAATTAAATCTTTGAAAAAATGACTAAGAGAGAAGCACTTGTAGAATTGTCGGGACAAATTATAAATGGAATGTTATCTGCTGATAGTTCACTATTAACAAAAATGTTTGATAGAACATTGCTACATGAAAGTACAGCAAAAACAACAGTTGATTTAGCAATAAAAATATTTGATAAAATTGATAAACATTGTGACGGAAAAGAAATATGACAAAAAGAATTGAAGTTTTTGAAAAAGACATACACAGTGGAAAATGTGAGAAGTTCCAATTGTGTGAATCATATGGAGAAATCAGTGATGGTTATCACACCTTTAATGAACTATATGATTATCGTATGGCATATAATGCCTTATGGTTGAAAAACATGGATAAATCTTTGTTATTGGAGTACAATGTTCATAAAAGTAAAAGACATAGTGATGGTGAATTATGTTTTGGTGGCGGTTGGTTTGTTGTTGTGGTTGAATTGCCAACAGGCCAAGTGACAAACCATTATGAAATGAAGTATTGGGATATGTTTAAAATACCAGAAAGAGAAAAAGCAAATGAATGGGATGGACATACACCCCAAGAAGCATATAAAAGAATGATTGAATATATAATGTTTTAAAAAAAATTAAAATTATGAGAATTTTTAACTTATTTGAAAAAAAGAATGATGCAACTAATAATGCATCAGTAGAAAAGGTAATAGAAGTAGAAGGAAACACAAATGACTTGTTACAAGTTAGTGAAAATGGTGAGATGAAACAGACAAGATTATTTTATTTGTTACCAGAAGATTTGGAAGAAAATAAGGAAACGTTGGATATAACTATCACATCCACAAATCCTTACAAATCGTTCCCTGTTTTTGAACAACTTTTAAACAAAAAAATTAAGGTCACAGTTGAAATAATTGACGAATAATAATATTTATACATAAGGAATTTTATTATGCGTGAATTGGTAAATATTTTTAAAATTGATAAACCAAATGTGTGTTTCATTGGGGATATACATGGTGAGTTTTCTTCTCTACAAGGAT